>RHMF01002745.1_pt1 | contig 12070 bp, 18 predicted proteins | sample 5365151 | NCBI WGS metagenome assembly RHMF01 (sample SAMN10266501, study PRJNA497801) | feces metagenome | isolation source: feces | host: Bos taurus | place: China: Prairie of Fairy Mountain | collected 2017-08-14 | reverse complement strand
CCCCCCCCCCCCTTATGTAATAATTCATTAGTTTTTAATAAATTAGGGTCCCCCTCAACTATAGGGATATTATTTAATTCACCAACTTTTCGTTTCATATTATATATTATTTAAATCATAAAATTCTTCTTTTGTGATTGGAGTAAATATAGAATCAAATAGAGATATATCAAAACCTAGGTCTTTATATAACTCTATCAAAGTATTATAAGTATAATCAACTCCCATTATTTTAGTAAAACCGATAGCATGAAGATGAGTAGTAGCACTCTCTTCAGAAATAAAATTATAAAATGCCCATCCTCCATTAATATATTTTCGTTTGGCTTCAGACGGAAATTTAAGTGTATATTTAAATAATGAAAAAGATGATATCATAACTAATGCTTCATCTCCTAAATTATATGATTTTTCTTCATTAATAGAATAATACTCCATATCGCTAGAAGAGTTCTCATTACTTCCACTTAATTGTTTTATATTACCACTACCATCTCTTTCTTTAAGAGTGATAGTATCTCCTTTAGTTTCTACTAATATTTCATTTTTATTTAAGGTATTAATACCCCCCCCCGTAACTAGTCTTTTACCTTTTATTGTGTCAATCTTTCTTTTCATATTATATATTTAGTTAATAACTTTTCAAATTGAATTTTATGTAAACATATATCATTATTAAACATTAAATTAGTAGAACATAATTTTATTTTAAAAGGTATAATATTTACATCTTCGTATTTATCTCTTAATGGTATTCTTTTTATCTTAATACCTTGCTTTCTACATAAATAATTTAATAAGATATCATCTACATTAATATACTCTTTAATTAACTCTAAATTCAAGTCGTCCTTAAATACTCCAGGAGGGTATACTACACCACCAACTCCTGTAAAGAATAAATCATAAGATGCTTCTGTTTCTTGAGATTCCCAATCCCATAATTTATAGGAAAGCATTTTACCATTATCATATTTGATTTTATGTACTCTCCCAGCATTAATTGTGCTAGGAGAGTTGTTATAAGCATTAATACAATCTTCTATAAAAGTAGAGGGATATATAACATCATCGTCTATTGTAATAATAACACTATCAGGATATTTAAGCATTGTATGATAATATTTATTATGGCCTTTAATATCAACATCACTGTATATAATTTCTATTAAAGGATTATCCTTATACATTTGAGGAGTATTATTGGCATCATACGAATTTATTACTATGACTATTCTATCAGGTAATACTTTATTTTGCATTATTGATTTTATAGTAAAGATGCTCTCTTGGACTAACCTCTCTCCAAATGAGGTCATTGTTACTATGAATTCCATTAAATTGATGTATTTTAATGTCTTTATCAAAAAACTTTGTATGCTTTACTAGAAAAAACGATTTTCTTTTACTATCTCTATTATGATTACACCATTGCAAATAATCAGATTGAATAAGAGATTCATCTACAAACATTATTTTTAAACCTTTAGTATGTTCTATAGCAACAGTCATTGCTACTTGAGTAGGTCTCATAGTACATTTATCTGTAGATAAAGACTCTATTATATTCCAACTTAAAGCATCACATTTATTGCATAAATCATTATTTCTAGTAATAGTTATAGGAGATTGAATACAGCCTTCTTTAGTTATATCAATTCCTAATTTTTTATATAGCTCTACTTGATTATTCTTTACATCTGTATAATAAGGACCTATCCAGTATAATAATTCTCCAGCAATAGTTTTAGCTCTGGAGTTAGTCATTATACAAATATCATTGCCACTATTATCAAACTCTTCAAATATCGGTAATAAAGATTTTTTTATTTGTATAGAACCATCAACTCTAATACATATATCTCCTGTACAATATTTAAATGGATGATACCTTACATAAAAAGAAGCATATTCTGGATTTAAACCTTTTAGATCTTCATCTACAATTATTTTCCAAGTGTCTGATTGTAAATTGGGATTATCAGTTACACATATATATTCAATATTTTCATCTTTAGGAGCTCCTCTTAATAGATCTCCATTATTAAATATATAAGTTAATATGCTGTATTTACTCCGATTCATTCCAAACTTTTAAAAATTCCTCTTTTGTTATATAATACCCGTCTTCAGGACAATTTTGTATTGTTTCATCCAAAATAGCACCAAATGTTCCTCCTCCTCCAAACACATTAGGGGAATCATAATCAAACATTATATAACAAGGGAAACCTTTAAACCCATTATTATTAATATCAAAGACCATACTAACACCCGTTACTTTCTTTTTATTATATACCGCATAAGGTACTAAAAATCCCCCATCTCCAATCAGAACGTCAGCAGGGCCTGAATCACTGCCAGATGTATCCTTTATAACACAAAAAAATCTAGGATTTTTTACCACATCAAATACATCAATTTGATCAGTATTATTACCTCCTCCTGCTAAATCCTTAATCTTACCATCAACACCAATCTCTTTAACTTCTACACCCCCATTAGGAGTAGTATTAATACATATCTCATCTTTAGTCATAAGATTAGCATCTCCTGTAACTAATCTTTTGCCTTTAAGTCTTTCTAATTGTCTTTTCATAATTATAAATTATAATATTCTTCTTTAGTTATGGGGATACAACAAGAGGTAAATATTTCCTTTAATATAGCTACCTCTTCTGGAGGCAGTTCTTGATCTTCAGAAAGGACATACATAATCGAACTAAACAAACCTTTAAAAGGTGTTTCAACAAGAAAATCGTTACCTATTACTGTATATGTTGTTCCTTTGTATATACAAAAACCTAAAACGCTTTTCTGTAAAAGGCCTGCCCCAAATACTTTTAATTTATTTTCTGAAGTTATGTCATTAGAACCACTTGTTGAAAAGGAATTAGATACTATTCCTACAGGAGTTACATAATTAATTATACTTATATATCGACAAGCTTCAGATAATAAATCTGCAGCATAATGCCACTTTGCCGTTCCGCTCGTTCCGGGAATTTCAGATTCATCATATACAAACTTCCAGTATTCTACCTCACTCTCTGCACTACCAGAATTAGAACCACTAATAGTTTCTAAATTGCCATTCTTTCTTTCTGATAAATTTATATTTCCTTCAGATTCTTTATAGTGTATCTGATTATTTTTTATTTCATTAGGATTACCTTCAATAATTGGTTTTCCTTTTAATTCACCTACTTTTCTCATATTTATTCAGGCTTATATGTTATCATTGATTCGTATTCTTCTTTAGTTATTTCTTCAAATACATTGTTTATTGCATTAATATATTCTTCAATTTGATCTTCAGGAAGTCCTGATTTTTTTGCCAAATATAATAATTTATCTACAATTGAACCTTTAGGTATTACCATAAAAGGCATATCTGAATTATAGGTATAATAAATTACTCCACTATCTGATATTTTTATTGCTACACAATATCTATCAATCAAAATCGTTAATGGCTCTATTACGCCATAATTAGTAAATTTTTTATTAAGAGGTATAACTTCATCATTAAGACCGCCATACAAAACTTCTATTATTACAAAGTTATTAACAATTTGACTAGGATCAAGCTCTTCGCTATAATTATATTTATAATAATATTCTTTATCTCCTCCACCTTCAGAAGAACCACTTGTGATATTATTTAATTTATTATCATTACTTCTTTTAGATAGTTGTATACCTCCTCCCTCTTCTTTATAATGAATTTGATTTTTAGTAATCTCATTTACATTACCCTCTACCACTGGAACCCTCTACCACTGGAACACCTTTAATTTCGCCTATTTTTTTCATAATTTATTTACTTGTGCTAGGTTTTTTATTAATTTGCTTTTCTTTCAGTCTTGCATCAGTTTTGGCTTTGTCTTTATCAAAAGCCAGTCTTTCTTTATCTAGTGCTAATCTAGCATTAAACTCTCTTATTTGTTCATCTAGTTTAGCTCTAGATTCTTCAGACATTGTCTCATTATCATTTACAACATTAGCTTCATCATACTGTCTAGCTTGAGCATTAATTTGAGCTACTAAAATTTTAGTTTCATTATTTTCTGTATTCATCATTACTTCGTGCTCCATCTTAGCTATAGCAGTCTGTTGTTCCATTTGTGCTTGCTGTTGTAATTGTTGAGCCTGTTGTTGTTGTGCTTGAGCATTTCTTTCTTGAATTTGTCTTTCATTAGACTCAACCATTCTTTGTTTTTCAGCTATAGAAGAAGAACTATAGAGCTTCATTATAGTTGAGAAATCTAACAATTGATTTTGTAATGCTGCTTGAGCAAGAGTTTCCATTTGAGAAGCTAATTTTTGAGTATCAGTACTATTATCTACTACAATACCAAAATCACATTCATTAAATATATCTCCTTCAATATCCATCATTTTAATAGATTTATCAGGAAGAATATATTGGAATTTCTTATTTCTACCTTTATAAGCAACTTTACAAGTTTCCAAGAATGCTTCAAGTACTCTCTTTTTAGTATCATCGTGTGTAGCAAATAACCATTCAGTAATATGAGATGATTGTAATGTAGCTCTCTCAACACCTCCAACAGTTTCTCTGTTAGCAATTTGGCCTTCTCTTTGTCTAGAAATACCAGCAACATCTGACATTTCGTTTTTAATATATTCGAGTAATTCTATTTGAGAAGCTATAGATTGACCAAACTCTGCATCAATAACACCATTAGAAGCATTATTCAATGCTCCTGCTAATTTACCTGTAGCTGCACCAATATTACCTTCTTTGAAAGAATCTACTACAGCAATACCATGTATTTTAGCAAAGTGCATCCATTTCTCCATAGTCCATTGTGCAGGAACTTTAGCCAAATCTACAGTAATTATTTTACCCCAGTTTCTAGCAATCATCTTATTAAGTCTATCATGAATAGCATCATACATATAATTGTACTGCTTCATCATGTCAACTAAGGAGAAAGGTCTATCATCATTAAGATTATAGACAGTACCAACAATACCAAAATGACATCTAGAAGGATTACTCAAAGTATTATATTGCACTGGACAAGGTCTCATATTAACATAAATACTATCACCAATTTTAGTACCTTCCCAAGCTTGATTTACCCAAAGAACCTCTTCTTCTTCACCAAGAGTAGTTTTTGTTATATAATTTTCATCTCTGAGTTTATATAGCTCTTCACCAGTTACTTGATCATAATATTTAATTTTCTTGATTTTTCTTCTAGATTTCCAATAGACTCTAAGAACTCTAATATTTCCTTCAAAATCATAAGGAAGTAATTGAGTGCTCTCTGTAGCATTAAATAATGTAGAAACATCTTCGTCATTTAATTCAAACTCTTCATGCCTCATATGAGCTTGAACTAAACCATATCTTTCATCATAATTACCCATACTATCTACTGCTCCAGAAGCAATAGTGTTAGGTAAGTTCTCTATGTATTTTCTATCTTTAGGAGATAGTTCTTCATAGAAATAATCATATATTTTACCAGGACTCCAGTAATCTTCTAATATAATAATATCTGCATCTTCGATTTTATTAGAATAACCTGATTTAAAGATTCGTACTTTAGTGGTTTCTAGCTTTTTAATAGTAGGTTCTCCTCCTACTACTTCACATTGGTAAATTTCTTCACCAACAGCCATAGCATCTACAAAACCTTTATTAAACATTAAATTAAAATTCTGCTCTTTGCTATAATGTTTAAGAAAAGCATTACCACTTATTTCTCTAAAATCCTGATATTCATAATTATAATATTGAGCTAATTGCTCAATAGCAGCATTTAATTCTTCTTCACTTTGAGCTGTATTCTGAATTGTTTGTTGTAAACTAGCAAATAATTGTTGTTTTTTAGTATTCTCTATTTCAGAAATAGCATTTGGATTAGTCACTATTACTCTATAGTCAAATATTCTAGCAAGTTCCTCGCCCCTAAGAACATTTATTTTACTATTCATAATGGGGTAGTGAGGAATCTTGTCTGGAATGAAAGACGCAGTCTGATTGTCAGGATTGACAATAGACTGCATGTCTCTCATATTTATTTTACCATTAAGTAAATCGTAGTTAATCTGCTTATGCCAAACAGTATTTCTAACTAGATTAGAACTTAAAAAAGTTTTATTATCTGCCCAATCTACACATTTTTTTCTCCAAGCTTTAGTTTTACTTCTAAAAGAAAGCTGTTGTTCTGGAAAAGCGTTATAATTAGACATATTTATTCAATTTTAAAATTTATGCAAATATAATAGTAAAACTATTAATTTACAATAGTATAAATAGTTTAGTTAAAAGCTACTCTATTATCATAATTATTTTTAAAGAAATCATCATTTCCTAAGTATGATGATCCGCCTAAATCTTCTTCTCTTCTGACATTTCCTTGGTATACTACCATTCTATCTTGCCTATGAATCATAAGCATACCAAAAGCTCTTACTCGGTCAACATTAATATTAGGATTATAAAGAATTAATTCTTTGATTAAAGCTCTATTTCTAAGCTTAAATAATTGAGGTAGCTCCACTTCAACCTCTACACCATCTATTATTTGAGTACCTTTAAATGGCTTTAACAGCCATTCTTTAGTTAATTCGTCTGCGTGATTGTTGATGGGAGCATTTGCGTTAACTCCTTTAGAAGAAGATCCAAAAGAACTATATTTAACCATTTGTTTCTCCCTTAAGTATTCTGGAGTATCAAGCAGTAGATGTACAGAATTCATTCTACTAAAATATGCAAACATTGACTTATTATTACACTCATATAGACATTTAGCATTGTAGAATAGACATAGCTTTCTTACCATTTCAAAGTTTTCATCTGCGTATTGCTTTCTACCGGTATATTCTGCTACCACATTATCAGTCCACAAATCTAATACAAAAGTAGAACTTAAAGACATTGATTCTGCTTGATCATTATTAACAGGGTCATGACCTATAATATATCTATTATGAAATACTTTTTTATTAATATCAGTCTCAGGCATCGCATATATTTCTAATGCTCCTTCAGACTTATTATCTTTTAGTGGGAAATCTCTAATAGGAGTATTAGAAGTGGGCACATACTTAACTTCTCCTGAAGGTTCTATTACTAAATCTCCTACATATACATCATTAAACTCTGCTGGATTATTATCTATTTGATTCAATCTTTCGTTTAATTGTGTAACAGGAAAACAATTACCTTGTGTTCTTAAAATAGCTTCCTGTGGAGTAATAGGAATCTCGGCAATACGTTTAGTAATAGCATTAATATCAGTAGAGTTATATTTTACTTTATATCTATCTACAAGTATTTCTAATAAAGCTTTTGTTACATTAGAAACACCGTCATCATTATAACACTCTGCTCTGTTTAAATAACCACCAAAAAATAATGTAAAGTATTTCCTACCTTGACCTTCTTTATCATATACATTAGGTAATGCTAACATATTATAACCCTGAGGGTTATACATTAACTCTTGAGCACCAGCAAAGTCTGATTCAGAGTCACCGGCTGTACCATAAGCAAATATAGTACCCCAAACATCATTACCATCTTCTACAGAAGGTCTTAAGACAGAATACAGTCTTAGCAATCTTGGGAATGTACCCATCTCCTCAAGTAAGTATAAAACACCACGAGAACCTCTAAGCTTAGATTCGTCATCTTTAGAAGTAATACCTGTTACAGCATTTTCAGTACCTCTACGAGTATTAGTATCCAAGTCTATATAACCCATAGTCCACTGTAATCCTTGTAATGAACTAGTTAATCTTCTAGACGGGAATTCTGTATTTTGAGCGCAAAAATCAATATAGTATTGAAACATATCAAGAATTTGATTGGCTCCTTGAATATACTTTCTCTCTGATGCAGTTACAACACACTGAACTTTTTTATTAACACTATATGATTCTCCTAAAATAAATCTCTTAGCTAGTAATGATGCTCCTAAATACGATTTACCTTTACCACGACTAGCTAATTCAGCACCATGTTTTCCTTCATTTCTAGCTTTATTGAGATAGTGAAAAACATAGTAGTGACCTTCCCAAACTTTAGGAAAGTCAACTACTCTAATTGTTTTCTTTGGGTTTTTGGGGTCTTTTTTAGTAAGTTGGATAGGACAATAATTTAAAAAGAAATACATATCTCCAGTAATCCACTCACCATCAGATTCTCTTACATAACCATCATAACATCTTCTAATCTCCTCACGAATCCACTTACCATACTCACTATTAGGATTTGGATTAGGTCTTAATTTAGTGTAACAACCGTACTTTTGAAAGTGTATAGCTGAAGGTCTAAAATAGTCCATATCCTCTAGAATATGAGGAGTTGTTAAATTAACTATTATTTTATTATCTTCATCTCTGTATAAGTCTTTGGCTTTTAATCTAGTAGGAGATATAAGATGCTTTATAAAAGGAACATTATTAATAAAATCAAAGAATTGTTCTTGTACTTCCTGAGGATAACTTTCTATCTTAAGTTCTTCCAAAGAGGATTGGTATTTATTAAATAACAATTCTTCCATACATCAAATCTCTAAATTCGTCAGATGCTACATAATCATATACAGCCTCTAAAAACTTAATATTCAAATATTTATTAGTGTCTTCTCCTGTTAATTCCTTTACTGTAACAGTTTCTTCAATGATAGGAACACTCTTATCACCAATAACATAATACAAACACAATTTATAGTGTTTATATGCTTTAAATTTAGTATCTACAGTATAAGATTTTACTTGCATAAACCTACCATCTACAGAGTAGTTTACATCAATAAAATTATTTAGCGCTTTAACAATATCTTCCATGATTAATTAATTTATAGTGTAATACCATCTTCCATAAGTTTCTTATTATTACCTCCTCTAGCTCTACCAGCTTCTTCAATTTCTTTAGTAACTGCCTTTTCGGCTTCTGTTAAATCTTTAACCAGCTTAGGAATCATAGATACTGTAGAAGCTATATTTTTAATTGCATTCACCTTGTCTTTTTCTTCTAAACAAGAAAAATCAATAGATTTAAGCATTTCTCTAATTTTTTCAATTGTAATCTTAGTATCTTCCAAAAGAAGTGCTGATGCTGTGGTTACACTTTGTTTATACAACTCAATACATTCTAATTCTTTAGTGGTATATTTAGGTACTTCTAAACCATTAGACTCACATACTTCTTTTAACCTTTCTTCCTCATTAGTAATATAATTATAATCACTACGAGGATCATAAGTATAATATACTATTGTAAGAAAATCAAAGAATTTAGACTTATCTTTAGTTTTATCTGCTTTGTAAAGTTCTTTAAAAGGCTTTAATAACAAAAGCTCATCTTCAACTTCTAGCTTATAATTATTTATTCGTACTAATTTCATATTAAATAAATAAAGCCTGTCTAATGACAGGCTGTAAATTATACAATCTCTTGAGCTGTTTCTACAATTTCAGCAGCCTCATTTACCATTTCAAACTCTTTAATAACAAAGTCAATATCTGAATCATAAATATACAGACAAGGAGCATCATTAACTACCATAATAGGAAAGTTATATGAAAGTACTGCATTGTCCTGAATAACACCATCATTAAGGCTTCCTTCCTTATGTTTCATTACCTGATATCTAGTAGGATTAATAACCACAATATCACCAGGCTTAACACACTTAACCATTGGTCCACAAGCAATTACTGTCTGATATTCCTTGATAGCTCCTTCAACTTTTGTTGAATCAATAATACCATCTGTCATAAGATCTTCTGTATACAAATCACATGTAGTAAGAATCTTATTAAACATAGGTTTAATCTTCTTTATTTTCAATGTACTCATTTTTATACTTCTCCCTTAATTTTAATCTTTTATATCTATCGTAATTACACGATAATTTACCCAAACTAACTATATTAAAATTAGTTTTTAATTTATTAAATTCCTCTTCACTTAAATCTTCCTTTAGAGGTAATTCTTGTATTGTTTTTCTTATGAATTTCCAATAAGACTTGTAAGCAAACTCTACAACCTCTACAGGAATATTCATTTCTTCTGCTACTTTTTTATACAGTTTTAACATCGTCAAATGTAAATAAAAGTAGTAGTTTAAAGTTACCATTTTCTTCCTTTACATTAGGAATGAACCTAGGATTTATTTTATTATCTACTATAATTTTTGATTTCCTAAGTTTACTCATGATTACTTGGAAATGCTGATGTTTAACATTGCAATTTTCTCTAATAGTTCTTTTAGTGTCCTCACTCATAAGAACACTATCTAAAATATTAGCATCACTAATTACTTTAGATAATTCAAATCTTTTTAGAAGAAAGGCTGCTGCAATATCCATTTCTCTATCAGTTAATCCATGATAAGGTAATAAGAATTTAAACCAATACTTAAAGAATTTACCTTTAAGTGAAGTAGGAATGCTTAAAACATTATCTACTTCACTTTTCATATTACTCTTCTGTTTTTTCCTCTGGAATAGTCATAAAAGCTACAATTTCCTCTATACACTTTTTCTGAAATTCCTCAGGAAAACTATTAATATTTTCTACTACCTTAAACAAATAATCAAGTCTCTTAAAAGCATTTGATAATTCAGTCTGCTGAAGTCTAGCATAAAGATTGTTAGCTACACTCTCAAGCTCTTCATAAGAGAGCTTATTCTTTTCTGTTTTTACTTCTCCCATAATAAATTAATTTGTTAAAATTACATCGTATTCTTTAATAATTGTAAGCCACTCTTCAATAGACATACCTTCAGGTATCATACTAATTGAAATCATTGTTACATTATCTCCTTCAAACTCAATAGTTTGAGTATCTTCCTTTGTATGAACTTCTTTTCCTGCGTCACAAATATCCTTACAAGGACATTCTTCACAATTAAGTTCTTTTTCAGTAGAAGCTTCTTCTACTTTAGTTACTGTAACCAAATACTTTTCACCATTGATTACATACTCCATTTCCATTAAATTCTCCATAATATTTAAAGTTTACTATAATAATCTTTATCACCACTTTCTAGGAAAGTTTCACCATATCTTTCTTGATAAAGCTTATCCCATTCATCAACATGTGCTGTACCTACATTAGTACTACCACAATCATCACAAAAATCAAATCCTCCAACTACTTTTATCTTTAAAGATAAACATTGTTTACAATAATAAACAGGTTCATTATTATAATCTTCAGTAGTCAAATCATCAAACTCTCCCATTAACCAAAGTATATTAAAATATAACCATTAGGAATTGTAATTATATCTACAATATCCTCTTTTTTAATTCCTAATTCATTTGCTCCTGCAATAAGTTTATTTATATTAGCAGCCTGAATTGTTTGAAGTTTCTTCTCCATAACTTATTAATTTTTAATTAGTTACTCTTCCTCTGAGTTACAATCCCTATCAAAATTAATTTCAATTAAACCTGAATGTATTTCCCTATGACAATTTGCACAAACTAAAATGCATTTGTCAACTTCTTTTTTATTTTTCTCAATGCTTCTGGTATAACCCTTTGCACCTATACCAAAGTCTTTTTCCAGAGGATTTTTATGATGAAATTCTAAAGCAGATATACATTTATTATACCCACAAATTTCACATTTACCACCTTTATACTCAACTAACATCTGTTTCGTCTTATCCCTTCTCTTTTGAACAGCAATACTTCTACACTTCACGCAGCGATACTTATCTTCGCTTTTAACATATACGTAATTAGTGAGTCCATGATACTTACATTCTTTATTTATATATTTTTCTTTACTCATAAAAGTTTTACATTTTTTATTTTTACGGAAGTAGTAGAGTTTGAACCTACGACCCACTGATTAGATACCTCTATAAGATTCGAACTTATGCACCCTAGTTTAATCGACTAGTGCTCTAACCAACTGAGCTAAGAGGTATTTTGTAGGATCAACGCAAACCTAACTTTACTGGATATGTGTTTTCTCTTGCGACGCAGGCCAGCTTCCACCACCCGAAGCGTTTTTCTTTATATATTTAAAGAACTAACAACGATACAAAGATAAATATAATA
>RHMF01009285.1_pt1 | contig 12074 bp, 12 predicted proteins | sample 5365151 | NCBI WGS metagenome assembly RHMF01 (sample SAMN10266501, study PRJNA497801) | feces metagenome | isolation source: feces | host: Bos taurus | place: China: Prairie of Fairy Mountain | collected 2017-08-14 | reverse complement strand
TACTATGATATTTTCCTTTGCTTTTTCGTGAAACATGCTTGGCATACTATCACCTTTTTCATTTGCTTTAAATATTATATCATCTAAAAATTACTTCTTCAAGTCTGTAGTTGATATATAAAATCAATTTGGTTATACAAATTGGAGTTTATCGGGGACAATTCGTAGGGGCGGATGCCCACATCCGCCCACAATAAGTTACCATTAAACCCAAACGGGACGATGTGGGCATCGTCCCCTACAAATAAAACATCCCGACAAATTATAATTTACCAATCAATTATAAACCCAATTAAAAAATGTTACTGATTATTGGCTTTAAACTACGGATTATCTGACGCACCTCATCAATTGCCAAATCAGCTTGTTGCTCAAGTCTTTCCATATTGTCCTGCCGGGCAAATATGGGAAGATTTTTTATTATTTCCTCCAATTTATCCGTTTCACTATGGTCAACAAAGGCTTCAATTGTCCCATGAATTTCCTCCCAAAGGGTAATCAGGTCATCAGTTTTTTCAACAGCTTTTTCCGTATCCTTTTCTTGTGCTGTTTCACAAAGCTCCACAAGTTCTGTTTCCAGCTTGTTACAAGTGTTTTTGACAGCAAAAAAGCCTACAAAAGATATTGCTATTGCAGATAAAATTGCAACTGCTGCTACTATAATACGATTCATTATTGCTCCTTTTTGATAATATTCTTGTTTCCGTTTTTATCAATGGTCATTAAAAGCACATCATCAAGCTTTATTTTTTCTTTCTTTATGATTTTTGACAATTTTTCTTTATTTGTATTGCAGATGTAAAAATCCTGTGACACCATTTCACCGTCAGCTACAACAAGGCATTGAAGCTTTGTGTCCTGAGGCTTCAGCTTTAAATCCTTACGGATAACAGGTTCATATTCAGGCTTTAAAAGCACACTCATCTGACCGTTTGTTTCCACTATTGCATACTGCACCTGGGAAATGTCGAACACATCCTTTTGACGAAGTGCTTCAAGCAAGTCATCAACAGTAAAACGCAGCTGTTTAATCAAATCCTGATTGATTACACCGTCGTTGATAACGACTAACGGATGACCTTGAATAAGTGTACGGAACTTGACACTTTTCATATTGAAAACCGATGTGAGAATTTCAAATCCTATCAGTAAAAAGATTGCAATAAGAGTATCTAAAAGAGGTATATTGGTGTTCTGAATAGGTATTGCAATTATTTCGGAAATCAGTAGTGTTATAACGAGTTCTGTCGGTTGAAGCTCACCGATTTGCCTTTTTCCCATTATCCTCACACTTGCAATAGCAGTAATATAAAGAACAACCATTCGTATTAAAATAACAAACATATCATCACCAATTCTATCTTTTGCTGAAAAAGAAGTAATATTCTGTAAATAAAGGCAAAACATAAGAATGGTGATTTTTTATGAGCGAAAATTGGTTAGAGAAAAAAGTTGACGAAATAACCGTAACTGTTGAGAAAAATGATGAGAAAAAATATATAGATACTGATTTACAGAAGAATATTTCATATTTCAAGTCCCAATTCGGTGATGCCTTTGATGTGAAATACAGAAAATACAACACACAGGGTAAAGAAATTTACTTTATTATGGTTGACGGAATGTGTGACAGTCTGCTTGCTACAGAACAGGTAATTTTACCGATTATTGAAGCAGATTTTTCAGATGAAAACGGTGATAAACTAATTCATTCTGCCGCTGACAGGGTTTCTGCAAGCATAGACAAGACCATCACAAATGACCTTAACGAGGCTATTCGTGAAGCCATTTACGGAAGCATCATTATGTTTGCAGAGGGCTCTCATTTTGCTGTTATGTTCGGTGTTCAGGGTTTCCCTAAACGAGCAGTTCTTGAGCCAAACACGGAAATGCAGGAACGAGGCTCACGAGAGGCTTTTGTTGAGAGCTTTAAGGACAATGTGACAATGATTCGTCGTCGCGTACGAAATCCTGTTTTTAAAACTCAGGTTGTGGAAATCGGTACAACATCAAAAACACGAGCCTGTGTCTGCTATATGTCAGACAGGGTTGATAAAAAAATGCTTGAAAATGTTATTGACAGGCTAAAAAATGCAACAGTTGATACTGTTCTCGGTTCAGGGTATATGCAGAGCTTTCTCGACACGAAAAATCCGTCAATATTCAGTGGTGTGGGATTTACGGAAAGACCTGATGTGCTGACAGCTAAAATCAGCGAAGGCAAAATCTGTATTATCGTTGACGGAACGCCAAATGCTCTTATTGTGCCTTATGTTTTTATTGAGCATTTTCATTCAATGGACGATTATCTCAAAAGACCGTATTACGCCACATTTATCCGTATTCTTAAAATTGTTTCGTTCCTTTTCAGCGTATTTTTACCTGGATTTTATGTGGCTATCTGCACTTTTCATCAAGAAATAATACCTGAAACAATGATTTTCGGAATAACGGGACAAGAAAGCAGAACACCTTTACCCGTAATGCTTGAGGCACTTTTAATTCACCTTATATATGAGATTGTCCGTGAAGGCGGACTTCGTATGCCAAAAAGTGTTGGTCACGCAATTTCTATTGTGGGTGCTTTGGTTATCGGTGAATCAGCAGTTACAGCAGGAATTCTCTCTGCACCAATGCTTATAGTTGTGGGCCTTACTGCAGTAAGCTCCTTTGTGGTTTCTACTCTTTATGAGCCTGTTGCTGTTCTTCGATTTGCATTTATTATCGTTGGTGGACTTACGGGATTTTACGGAATAATGCTCTGCTTTGCAGCCGTTCTTATAAATGCTGCTTCAATAAATCCTTACGGAGTGCCTTTCACCTCTCCTTTGTCACCTACAAAATCAGGTGCTTGGCGTGATATGCTGATTCGAAGTGATTGGAAAATTATGGGCAAAAAAAGAATGCAGATAAACAAAATGGAGAAATAGCGTGAAGAATCACGCTATTCCAATTGTATGTCCCTCAAAATTTGCCAAGGTAAAATTTTGATATGGACTAAATTTCCATTGCACGCCTTGTCCGGCTACAGCATACAGCAAGGAGAGTGTTCTTTTTTCATTACTATTTGTAGCCGGAAAGGCTAATGGAAATTAATGGAACAAACAAAAGGAAAAATCAGTGTATTTCAGTTCTTTGTAATGCTTTTTCTGTCAAGAACACTTACAACTGTCACATACCTGTCATCATATACGGAGGATATAAGGCTTTCCGATATGCTTGTACAACCCATATTCAGAATTACAATCGGAATATTGATTATGCTTCCCTTATATTTCTTTTACAGAAAGCATAGTGACAAAAACATCCTGCAAATTGCAAATGATAAATCAAAAATACTCGGAAAATTTCTTGCAGTTGCATTTGTGTTGTACTTTTTCTATTTTACAGTTGCAACAATTGCACGACTTGACCTTTTTGCAGGGACAATAGTATTTCCGGAAACAGATGTAAAATATTTGCTGATTTTCGCAGTAATACTTTGCTGTTATGGCGCATATCTGGGGCTTGAAGCCTTGGGCAGGACTTCAGTAATCTCTGCGATTTTCGTAATTTCAGCACTTGCTTTTATAATGCTCTCACTTGTTAAAAAGGTCGATTTACTCAATTTAACACCAGTTTTCTACAATGGTGTAACGCCTGTTGTAAAGACAGCAGTTGATTCAATCGGTCAGACTGTAGAATACGGAATAATCGCACTTATGTTCCCAAGGGTTACAGGAAAATACAGAAAAGGCTATTACATCTGGTTGTTTTCTCAGGTATCATTAATGGCACTTATGTTCTTTTTCGCCTGTACAGTTATGGGAAATTACGCATCAACACAGCTTTTTCCCTTTCACACAATGGCTTCTCTTGCTGAATTTTCCATGTTTACACGCCTTGATGCCATTTTCACAGGTGTATGGATTATGTGTGCATTTATCAAAGCAGGATTACTCATTTATTTACAGGCAGAAATCCTTACAGCATATTTCGGAAAATTCAAAAGAGTGCATTACCTTATTGCGATAGGACTCATTACCATAACAGCAAATCTTTTTATTTCACAGCGGGTTGAAAGGTTTATGATAATCGACAACAGCCTTATAAAAGTAATATTTACAGGAATAACGGTTGTGATTATTCCTTTGCTTATGTTATTTCTCAGGGGAAAGGAGAATGACAAATGCGAAATGCAGGTATAGTTTTATTAAGCTTTCTTTTAGCCTTTTATACATTTAATTCTGAAGAAATTTACAAAAAGGATATACGGAATCGTCTTGTAATTCAGGGAATAGGAATTGATATTATAGAAAGTGGTGAGTACTTTGTCACAATTCAGGCAATCGACACCAATAATCAATCTTCAGCCTCTTCCGATAGTGCTTCACAACCACCGATAAAGGTTTATGAAGTGAAGGGTGACACAATTTATACTGCAATAAAAGGTGTTACGGAAATTGAAGGTAAAATTCCTCTTTATTCCCAAAACAGAATAATAATTCTCGGTAAAAGCATAACGGAAGAAAATATGGCAGATGTAATTGACTTTTTTGTCCGTGATGTGGAAAACAGCTCATCCGTTTATGTTGCAGCTGCTGAAAAAACTGCGGGTGAAATTTTAAATGCAAAAAATGGCAAGGAATATATAACTGCAGGTAGTATTGAAACGGGAATAAGTGCTTATGAATATGACGCAAGGATTTTTAATATGCAACTTTACGACCTTATTAACCGATATAATTCAAGTACAAAGGACTTTGCAATACCATTATTATCCGTAAAAGAGAAAAATGGTGAAAAAAGTGTGGAAATTTCGGGGACAGCACTTTTTAACAGTACAAAATATCGTGAAAAAATTTCAAAGGAAAAGACGGTTTTTCTCAATATTCTTTATGATAAAGTAAATAATACTGCATTGGCTTATGATTATGAGGATAATAAAAAGGTTTCGCTTAATATTGTGAACTCAAAAACAGAAAGAAATCTTACACTTAAAAATGGTGTGCCTCATTTTAAAATCAGGGTAAAAATGCAGGCGGATATTTCAGAAATCAGCGGTGGCGTTTCAACAAAAACTGAAATTCAGGATATTGAAAAAATTAAATCAGCAGGTGAGAAATACATTGAAAATGAAACAAAAAAACTGCTGAATTCACTTTACAATGAATACAACAGCGATTCCGTGGGACTTGCAAGGCTTATTTATATCAATGAAAAAGACTTTTTCCGAAAGAACGAAAAAAATCTCGACTCCGTTTTGCGAAACAGCGTTTACGAAGTCGAGGTAGATTTAAAAGTGCGAAGAATGGGACACGAGTTTATACAAGAGTAATTTGTTACGGAAGCAATTCACCTGTATTTGCGTCATAGCAAAGACGTTTTTCTTCACCATTTTCCATATAGTGAATTTCCATAAGGTCTTTTGTGATAAATTCAGCAGAAATAAGCTGAGGCTTACTGTTATTGAAAATATGAGTCAGCACATCCATTTTCTCACGGTTATAGTCACCAACGTTGTCAGATGTGAAAAGGAGACTGCCGAAAATGTGATTGACAGTTGCTGAAATCTTTCGCTGTGTGAAGCCCATTGTCATATTGTTATCACGAAGAAGGAATACATCAGGGTCATTTGCAAATGCTCTTCCGTCAAGTCCGCGACGGAAAATAGTGTTGCAAAGAGTTGTTCGTGTGCAGACATCCTCAAGTGCAATTCTTGACTTGTCCCACTCAAGACCGATATCGGAACCTATTCTGCAGTAATCAACCTTGCCGAATGCAGGGTGAAGCGGTACACCACAACCGAGAATAAGCTTATCACCGACACATTCACGGATAAAGTCCATAGCCTCACACATTAACTGACCACGGGACTTGCCGTTTCGTGGAATAACAGAAGCAGAATAAAGGAAATCAAGCTTTACCATATCGTATTTCCACTCATTAAGAACAACATTGAAGAAGTGACGGATATATTCCTTTACTTCTTCTTTTTCTATATCAAGACCATAGAAATTGCCCCAGTTAATACCACAAAGGATTTTTTTGCCATTTTCATCGTGAATTAACCAATTAGGATGTTCTTTTGCAAGCCTTGAATTGACTTGTGCTGAAAGGGGAGCAAGCCAAAGTCCTGCTTTCATACCTTTTTCGTGAATTATATCTGCTATGTATTTCATTCCGCAAGGGAATTTCTGACTGTCAATGCTGAGCCAATCACCCACTGCAGTCTGATAACCGTCATCAATTTGGAAAATATCAATTTTTGACTCTACCTTTGAAAGTGCTTCAAGGTCATTGACAACAATACTCTCATTTATGTTTGCATAATAGTTGTACCATGTTGAATAACCGTTTGTTCTGCCAACACGAGGAGCAGGAATGTTCATAGCAGAGAAATATCTGTCATAAACCTCGTTTTCATTACCGTTGAAATGTACAACATCAATAAGTGTATATTCCTTATCAATAACAACACCCTCAAGGTCACGCTCAAATATGATTTCTCTGTCAGGCACATTCATACGGATAACTGTATAACCGAAACGCTCACTGAGTGAACCGAAAAGGTCGAAGTCCTTTTCATTTCTTATATAACCATAGGAAAATCCGTGGAAACAACCTTTTCTGCGGTCATATTTTACGAAATTATAGTCACCGTAAGGAGATGTAGGCTTTATAAGTCGAAGAGCCTCTTGCATAAGAGTTAAACGGATAGGCTCGTCATCAATAAAATGCTCACGACATTCTGTCCAGGACTGAAAACCATTAAGGAAAATTCTGTCGTTACTACGAAAGTCATAAGGTACAGTCATTTTGAATGTGACATTTTCAATAGGTACACAAGGCTGAATGTCGAGCTTTATATGACTTTCAGTTGCAATATACTTAATGTTGAAATGCTCTGTTTCAAAGATATTTGTCTTATAAAGTACTTTGTCCACCATATACTCAAGGTTGATTTTAAAGCGTTTCATAAATAACACATCTCCTTCATCTGCTATCAAGAAAATTATAAGTCAGTAAACATAAAAAATCAATATACAAACAGCATATATTCTGCCGATTATTGAAAAATGAAATTATAATTTATATAACAAAAGAGAAGTCGTGGTATCAACCCTGACTTCTCTTTTTCTCGTTTATTTACCGAATTCCTTTGCCACATCTTTTAAGAGTTTTCTTATTTCAAGATGCTGTGGACAAGCCTTTTCGCAAAGACCACACTCAATACAATCTGACGCCTTGCCTTTTCCTGCTGTATGAATTTCTTTGTAATAGAATTTTGCATTCCAATCTTTAAATTGCTTTCTGTCATTCATACAAGCAAAAATTTCAGGGATAGGAATGTTTTTAGGACAACCGTCAACACAATATCGACAAGCAGTACAAGGGATAAGGTGCTGTGCATTCATAATCTGACAAACCTTATTAACTGCCTCATATTCCTTTTCATTAAATGGCACAAAATCTTTCATAAAGCTGATATTATCATTCATCTGTGTCATATCACTCATACCTGAAAGCACCATAAAAATACCATCAAAGCTTGCAGTAAAACGAATTGCATAACTTGCAGGTGAACCACCGTTAAGGTCATCGAGTACTTTTTTAGCCTCATCAGGAAGCTTAACAAGACTGCCACCTTTAACAGGCTCCATAACGATAACAGGTTTATCGTGTTTACGACAAACCTCATAACATTTTCTGCCCTCAACTGACTCATCATTATAGTCAAGATAGTTAAACTGAATCTGTACAAATTCAACTTCAGGATATTCCGTAAGAATTTTGTCAAGCACCTCTGCCTTATCATGGAAAGAAAGTCCTACATGACGGATTTCCTACATGACGGATTTTACCTTCCTTTTTAAGCTCAAATGCAGTTTCGTATGCACGACATTCCTTGTATTTTTCAAAGTTTGTAGCATTCTGTGCGTGCATTAAGTAAAAATCAAAATACTCAACACCACAATTTTTCAACTGTTTTTCAAAAAGAGGTCTTATCTGACTTTCTTTCTTGAAAAATCCCTCTGATAACTTGTCGGCAAGAATATAACTTTCTCTCGGATGACGGGAAGTTAGGCACTTTTTAAGAGTAGCCTCGTTTCGCATTTCCATATATCCGTGAGCTGTGTCAAAATAGTTAAAACCTGCCTCTAAAAATGTGTCAACCATCTGATTTGTTTGCTTATAGTCAATAAGCGGACCTTTGCGTGGAAGTCGCATACAGCCAAAACCAAAATTCTTTTTTACTTCCGGAAAAAAGTTATTCATAATAATTACCTCTTTATTCCTGTTACCTGATACATTTTATCGTTTGAAATCATAATATCCACATTGAAATACGGATTTAAAAGCTCTGCCAATTCATCACATTCAGGAAGAATATTTGAAACTTTTCCTGCTGATTTCATATGAATATCATCAAGCTCTTTTTTGCTCATACCGTGTGCTATACTGATTTTCCCGCCTGATTTTACGGCTTTTGAAAGATTTTCAATAAGTTTTTCAGGCTCAGGAAAATGCGGAAAAGCATTGTAAATCATAATAGCATCAAATTGATGTGGAAATGTTATATTTTCAGCATCACCACAGATTACATCTGCTTGTGGGAATTTGTTTTTTGCGATTTTCACCATCTGGGGTGATAAATCAATTGCTGTAATACTCTTTACATTTCTCTGGAGAAGATAAAAGGGGAACAGTACACCTGTACCACAGGCAACATCAAGTACACTGATGTTTTCATTTATTCCTGCATTATCAAGAATTGTATCGATAATTTCTTTATCAGCGATAGGCTCATTATCCCATCTTGGTGCCAAATCATTAAAAAAATCTTTAATTATTTCTTTATCCATTATTCTTTTTCAATAGCAGCAAGTTTTGTGTTTACTGCTCTTATTCTGTCATAAATCTCTTCGTCAAATTTCTTTGTTCTGTCGTAGGTGTAAAGACCGTTCTGTTCCTGCTCAATATCATAAAGCTGAGTATAACAGAAGCCAAACATCTTGTAATTGCTTACAATTACATCAGTAAGCCCTACATATCTGTCAGCAAATTCTTCGGGAGTTTTAAGGGAGTTTTAACATCTTTACCATAACCCCAAGATTTTATTGACTCGTCACTTACCCATTTGATTCCACCGTATTCGCTGATAAATACAGGCTCACCTTTATATTCCTGCCTGCCTTCGTTTTCAACAAGTACATGCTGATAAAGGTAATTTTCAGTCATAAATCTGTCATAATTATTCTTGAAAAATTCCACATCATAGCTATAATCGTGCAAGTCAAAAATATCGGTTTTCACATGGAAATTACCACTTGTGTCAATGCAAGGACGAGTTGAGTCAACTGCCTTTGTAAAGTCATAAACAGTTGCTAAAAGTGGGTCATACTGGCGTCTGCCCTTGTAATTCCATGTTTCGTTGAAAGGACACCAACCGATGAGAGCAGGGTGGTTAAAGTCACGCTCAAGTGCTTCTCTCCATTCATTGAGGAAAACATCAACACTCTTTGGATTTGAGTAGTCAAGTCCCCAGTTAGCATATTCACCCCAAACAAGGTAACCAAGCTGGTCAGCATAATAAAGGAATTTAGGGTCAAATACTTTCTGATGAAGTCTTGCACCATTAAAGCCCAAATCCATTGATATTTTAATATCTTTGATTAAATCCTCGTCACAAGGAGCTGTATAAATACCTTTTTTATAAAATCCCTGGTCAAGAACAAGACGCTGGAAAACACTCTTTTCGTTGATAAGGAACTTGTATCCGTCAAGTCGCACATTACGAAGACCAAAATATGATTTTACTTTATCTTCACCAAATGTAATCTCAAGGTCATAAAGACGACCGTTACCCACTTCCCAAAGGTGAGTTTCATCTAATTTAATCTGTAAAACTTCGTTATCACAAGCATCTTTATATTCAGTTTTACCAACACTCTTGCCATCATAAAATGCTTCACAAGTAAGATTTTCTTTACCTTTAAGGGTAAAATTGATTGTTACAAGACCATTTTTATGGTCAGGATAAATTTTGAAATTTTCTATGTAGCTTTGTGGTACATATTCAAGATAAACTGACTGCCAGATACCTGTTGTACGGGTATAGTCACAAGCGTGACTCTTTTTCCATTCACTCTGCTTACCACGGATAACGAAAGGATTTTTAACATCATCTTCACAGAGTACAAAAATCTCATTTTTACCGTCAGAACAGAGGTCAGTAATGTCAAATCTGAAAGATGTGTAACCACCCTTGTGTCTGCCTGCACATTTACCGTTTACGAGAACGGTTGTCAGGTGGTCAGCAGCACCAAAGCACAAAAATACACGATTACCGTCTTTTTTTACATTGACAGTTTTCTTGTACCACACCATATTGATGAAATCCTTATACTGAATACCTGAAAGCTCACTTTCAACACAGAATGGTACATTGATTTTGTGTGTAAATTCATTTTTGTTTCTGATTTCAACTGCTCGTTTTTCGTCAGTTGAAAATTTAAACCCTATTTTTGCTTTTTGGAAGCCAAAATCCCACTGACCATCAAGGTTTTGAAAATTATTCAAGGTTTTGAAAATTATCTCTCTGGAACTGTGGATTTGAATGTTTTGCCATTTTGATATTCATAAAAATCACCAATTTAATAATATCACATATTTTTTCATATATCAACAAATATCTTGCACATAAAACAGAAATAAATTGGAGTTTATCAGGGACAATTCGTAGGGGCGGATGCCCACATCCGCCCGCAATAAGTTACCATTAAAACCCAAACGGGACGATGTGGGCATCGTCCCCTACAAATAAATCATCCCGTCAAATTATAATTTGAAATTACAAAACAAAACATCTTGTCCGTTAATTGCATATTGTGATATAATACATATGGTGATGAATGTGTTAATTAGATTTAATTGGGCAATACTCGGTTGCGGAAATATTGCAAACGATTTCGCACGGGATATGGGTAAAATGGGTGGACAAGTTTATTCTGTTGCAAATCGTACTTATGAAAAAGCTGTTGATTTTGCAAAAAAATATGAGATAGAAAAGGTATATGAAAATATTGACGATATTTTTTTTGATGAAAATGTGGATATAGTTTATATTGCTACTCCTCATAACAAGCATATTGAGTATATTTTAAAAGCTCTCCAAAATGATAAACATGTACTTTGTGAAAAAGCAATTACATTGAATTCTGAAGAACTTAATAAGGCTGTAAACCTTGCAAATGAAAAAAATCTCATTTTAGCAGAGGCTATGACAATCTACAATATGCCACTTTACAATGAGCTTGAAAAAATAATTGGTTCAGGAAAACTGGGAAACTTCCGTTTAGCTCAGGTGAATTTCGGTAGCTTTAAGGAATATGATATGACAAATCGTTTCTTTAATATGGATTTAGCAGGTGGTGCATTGCTTGATATTGGTGTTTATGCACTTTCTTGTGTAAGAATGTTTATGACAGAGTATCCTGATGATATTCAATCACAGGTGAAATTTGCTGTTACAGGTGCTGATGAGCAGTCAAATATCATTCTCAAAAATTCAAAGGAAGAACTTGCAAGTGTGACACTTTCACTGCATGCAAAGCAACCAAAACGAGCAACAATCTGTTATGATATGGGGTATATTGAAATTTTTGAATATCCTCGTGCTGACAGTGCAACCATTTATTATACAGAAGATAACAGAACAGAAATAATAAAAGCAGGGGACATAAGCAATGCCCTCTGCTATGAAATCAAAAATATGGAAAATGCTATCATAAGTGGTAAAAACACAATGCGACTCGGACATACCGTTGATGTAATGAATATTATGACAACACTTAGAAACCAATGGAATATGAAATATCCGGAAGAGAAATAAAAGTGCAAAATGTAAGGGCGATTCGCAAATCGCCCTTTTCCGTTACTATTTAATTATAACTCCGATTCCTTCGCCGAGTGTACCACCATTTTTGATATACTCAATAGTGGATTTCTGTAATGAACTCTTTTGAGGAAGCTGGTCAGTAAAACCATAACTGCCGGTTTCCTTTTTGTTTTTCATCAAATCAGCATTTTTA
>RHMF01003199.1_pt1 | contig 12081 bp, 10 predicted proteins | sample 5365151 | NCBI WGS metagenome assembly RHMF01 (sample SAMN10266501, study PRJNA497801) | feces metagenome | isolation source: feces | host: Bos taurus | place: China: Prairie of Fairy Mountain | collected 2017-08-14 | reverse complement strand
TTTTCTTCTTTTTGATCTATTTCTGGTGCTAACAATGAATATTTCAACCATTCTTTTTGATCTTTTTCGTCTTCTAAGTTGTTTTCTGTGTTAGAGTTTATATGTTCTACATCCCATTTCTCTTTTTTGTAAAGGTGGAAAGGGAATTTGTAAAAGACTTTTAAGCCATACTTATCATCATTTTCAAGTTTTGAATTTTGTTTAATTATAGTGTGAATATTGTGAAATAGTAAAATCGGTTTGCATTTTGTTTTTGGTGGAGAGTTTTCAAAAATATCATAGGTGGTATTTAAAATCTTATCAATGTCTTCTTCGCTATTTATTGTATTTATTGTATTTATTTTTTTCTTTATCTCATCTTTTAAATATTCAATAAATTCTTGTTTGTTTCCTTTCCATTTATCGTAGAGGTACTTTAAATTTTTTCCTTGATCTATTAAGAAACCAACATAATGATACATTTCTAAGTCATTAAACCATTCTTGAAATGTTTGAAAATATTTTTTGACCTCACTCCAACATTGAGTAATCTTTTCTTCGTTTTTTTCGGATAAGAAGATATTGAAATATCTAAAAGTTTTGTAATTGTCAGTTCCGATAGTATTATTTTTATCTAATCCTAATGATTTTTTTTCAACGATTAAATCAAATATGAAGTCTATTCTTGTAGGTTTGTCATAATTTGGAGAATGTAAGAAAAGCCAAAATTCATCATTTTGTAAAGTGTACTCTATATTATCCCACTCACTTGCTATTTCTTGTTGTTTTAGCCTTAAATGATTAACATCTTCGCTTTTGAAATTAGAACTATTTAGCAATAAAGCTTTAATAAGTTCGGAGTTTGTTAATGGAATTTTACCAATATTCAAACGAGTAAATACCTTTATTGGATCTTCTTCAACAGTTTCATACCAAATAAATTTGACTTTATTTAAAATAGTTCCTACGAACTCAGGTACGAACTCACGGTTGGTAGATTTGTTGCCCTCAAACCATTCTTTTGCAACATTTGTTGCGGTGGATATATGGAAGAAATCAATATTTTCTCCAATGTTTATATCTTCACCCGATTGATTTATTTCGTTTAAAAATTCTTTGGATTTTTTTCTTGTCTCGTATTCCAAAGTATATTTATTCTTTTGTTCTAAAACGGAAAGTATAATAAACATTGTAGTTAATCTTTGTTGTCCGTCAATAACGTCCCAAGAGCCCTTTAAAGAATCTAATATATTCTTTACCCCATTTATATCTTCCGCTTCTTTTATTTTATTTAAAATTTCTTGTTCGTTTTCTAATCTTTTTTTTACAACTAATGGTTGGAGACAATAAAACTCTGTGTTAGATTTTTCTTTCTTGTGAAATTCCCAAATATCGTTTAATAAATCCTCAACTTGTTGTTTAGTCCAACGATAGCCTCGTTGATATTTTGGAATATGAAATTCCATTCCAAATAAATCCTGAACTGATTTCAGTTCTATATTATTTTCTACCATTTTTTTATTTTATTCTTACTTGAGATTGAGTTCTAATCAAATTTTCATAAATGCAAATTTACTAATATTTTTATTTTTTCGTATTTTTGTGCCTCTAAATAATAAATATCATAAATTATGAAAATACAAATCAATCCACAAGAAACCTCTCGTGCAGAAGCCTTTAATCTATGGCTTTCTTCACCAATGCCAATGGTTACCCTAACAAAAACATTCAACGTTAGCAATCTTCTAAAACAAAGTAAAAAATTAAACATTAGTTTCAACGCTTTATTATGTTGGTGTATAGGAAAAGCAGCAAGTCAAATTGAAGAATTTTATCTACTTATAGAAAAAGACAAACTATATAAATATGACAAAATTGCAATAAATGTAATTGTAAACAATAAAAAAGGAGGAATTAACTCTTGCGACATTGCATTCAACAAAGACTTAACACAATTTGTCAAAGACTACACACAATTAACTCAACGCACCTCACAAGAAAACAAAAGTAATTTCTTAGAAGATTATATGATAATAGGAACTTCGGCAATGATTGAAACCGAGCTTGATAGCATAGTAAATCAATACACAGATAAATTCACAAATCCAATGCTTATGTGGGGAAAATATCGCAAACATCTTTTTAAAACACTACTACCAATATCTTTTCAATTTCATCACTCACAAATGGACGGCGGACACGGAGCTAAATTCCTTGAACTTTTACAAAAAGAAATAAAAAAGGCGTAAGTCATAGACAAACGCCCTTTTGTTTAATGTAAAGAATAAATTATTTTACGATAAATTTAGAAATCGATTTTTCATTTCCATTAAAAGAAACCACAAAATAAACTCCACTTTTATAATCTTTTACACTTATAGTTTCATTTAATGAAGAAGGAATAAAACTTTCTATTTCTCTGCCATCAACAGAATAAATCTTAACTACTTCCACCTTTTCATTAAAGTTTAGAGTTAAGTTATCCATTGCAGGATTTGGATAAAGAGAAATATTGTTTGAAACAACAGCAGATTCAATTCCTACACCACCTTTATCTCCTGCTGCAATAGGTGTATTTGCAGAAGTTTGATAAGCATATTCAAAAACAGTAAATGTATTATTACTATTCACACTCATTTTTATCCAACCGTAATGAACAGCACCTGCATTCTTTACTTGAAAACCTACATAAGCGGTTTGTCCCATCCAATTTGTGAATACTTCTGCATCATAAATTGCAGGAAAGACAGGAGCGCCATCACTTATTGCAAAAATAGAAGAGCTTCCAATCATTTCCCCTGCTTGCAAAGGTTTAATTGTTTGCATTCCATTTATATCTCCCGAATTTACAACCACACCAGCACCTTCAACAAAACAAGCAACATAAGAAGAATAAGGAATATAATTTTGAATATAAAATTCCGCATTCCATTCCCCTACTCCATAAACATAAATTGGGTATCCCATTTCGTTTTCAGTTGTTACATTTGCATCAGGATTGATGTCATTAAAGTTAATTTGAGCCAAAGCCACATTTGCCAAAAATAAGGCAACTAATGATAATGCTAATTTTTTCATTTTTCTTGTTTTTTTAAAAATTTGTTAATTCCCTATATTGACACTAATTTCATGTTTTATGTTTTTTGCATCTTATATTTTTACATGCTTGTTGCTATTTTTTAGTTTCTTTTTTTATCTTTATTATTTATTATATATTACATGTTGATGTTTTGTCAATTTTTGATTGATGCAATGTCTATACTTGATTGATGCAATGTCTATACTTGATTGATGTAATGTCTATACTTGATAGATGTTTAATCAATACTTGATTGATTAATAGTTAAGTTCTTCTTCTGGTTCTTCTTTTTTCCTTCTTTTGTATTTTTCTCGCATAAAATCGAGATATTTTAGTTTCTCTCCGTTTTTGTGATATAGAAATTTTTGATTGTAATAGATTTTTGTCTCATCTTTAATGAATAAGGGCTCTTTGTTAAATGAATTAATAATTTTAAGTAGTATTTTCATACTTCTATTGACTTGTTCGGGTGTTATTCCAAGTAACTCGGCTATTGCTCTTTGTGAACCGTAATAGCCTTGCTGACCGAAACCTTTTATATAGAATATAATAAGTAGATCGGTTGAGGTTAATTTTTTTAATTTCATTATTTGTGTTTCTTCTTCTATGTAATATTTTCCCCAAAATTTTATAAGTTGTAAATCTTCCCAATCTATTACTGTGTAAGGTTTTATTTGCTTTTTCATATCTTTTCTTTTATTTGGTTAGGCCCTACAAAGATAAGAAAAAATCAAAGAAAAATTCAAAAAAAATCAAGAGTTTTAAAATTATTTCTTTGTTTTTTTATGGGTTGAGTTTTTGTGGTTTTTTGGCTTTTTGTGTGTTTATTCTATTTTTTTTCTTATTTTTGCAAAGATTTTTAACTAAATTTGAATAATAATGAGTTTTAAAATTGTAGTTTTGGCTAAGCAAGTACCTGATACACGTAACGTTGGAAAAGATGCTATGACAGCAGAGGGTACTGTTAATAGAGCCGCTTTACCTGCTATTTTCAATCCAGAAGACTTAAATGCTTTGGAAATGGCTTTGCATATAAAGGATAATATTAAAGATGCAGAAGTTTGTGTCCTTACTATGGGACCTTCAAGAGCAGCTGACATAATAAGAGATTCTCTTTATCGTGGAGCAGATTGTGGTTATGTGATTTCTGATAGAAAGGTTGCTGGTAGTGATACTCTTGCAACTTCTTACACTATTTCACAAGGTGTAAAAAAACTTGGTAAGGTTGATTTGATTCTTGCAGGTCGTCAAGCAATTGATGGTGATACTGCACAAGTTGGACCTCAGGTAGCAGAAAAACTTTCTTGTCCTCAAATCACTTATGCAGAAGAAGTAGTAAATGTAAACGAAAACAGAATACAAATAAAAAGACGTTTAGAAAGAGGTATAGAAATTGTAGAAAGTGGTTATCCTTGTTTGATAACTGTTCACGGAAGTGCTCCTGAGTGTCGTTTCCACCAAGCTAAGCGTTTGATGAAATATAAGTATGCTCTTTCTGAGGCTGAGGCTGCTGAGCAACAAAAAGATTGTACTGCTCTTTGGGAAAGAAAACCTTATTTGAAGATTGATCAATGGAGTGCTGCTGATATTCAAGCAGAAGATAGCCGTTTAGGATTAAGCGGTTCTCCTACTAAGGTTAAGAAAATTGAAAATGTAGTTTTGGCTGAAAAAGAAAGCATCAATGTTGAAAACACCGAAGAGGCGTTGAACGATTTAGTAAAAGAGTTAATTGCAACACATATCATCGGTTAATTTTTCAAACTTAAAACGTAAAGAAAATGAATAATATATTTGTATATTGCGAGATAACAGAAGAAGGATTGATTGCTGATGTGAGTTTGGAATTGATTTCCAAAGCAAGAAAATTAGCAAACGATTTGTCTTGTCAATTAGAAGCTATTGTTATAGGTTCTAATATTGAGAATTTGGAAGCAACTCTTTACCCTTACGGAGTTGATATTATTAACTATGCTAATGATGAGAGATTATTCCCTTATCAAACCCTTCCTCATTTTTCAATAGTTACTAAATTGTTGAAAGAAAAAGAGGCTCAAATTTGTTTATTTGGAGCAACAAGTGTTGGTAGAGATTTAGCACCAAGAATTTCTTCTTTCCTTGGTTGTGGATTGACTGCCGATTGTACTTCACTTGAAATTGGTTCTCACGAAGACAAAAAAGCAGGAAAGGTTTACGATAAGTTGTTATATCAAATTCGTCCTGCATTTGGAGGAAACATCATTGCAACTATTATCAATCCTGAAACACGTCCTCAAATGGCAACAGTTCGTGAGGGTGTTATGAAGAAAGAAATCTATTCTGAAACTCACAAAGGTTGTTTAAATGTTTTAGATGTTGCAAAATATGTTGAAGAAAGCGACTTTTGTGTAAAGATTCTTTCAAGAGAAATTGAAGCTCAAAAGATAAATATCAAAAATGCTCAAATAGTAGTTATTGGAGGTTATGGTATGGCAAGTGGAAAAGATGGTTTTAAACTTGTTCATGAGCTTGCAAAGGTTTTAGGTGGAGAAGTTGGAGCAACAAGAGCAGCAGTTGACGCAGGAATGGCAGAACACGAACGTCAAGTTGGACAAACAGGTGTTACAATTCGTCCAAAACTTTGCATTGCATGTGGAGTAAGTGGTGCTGTTCAACATCGTGCCGGTATGGATCAATCTTCTAAGATAATAAGTATCAATACCGATGCAAAAGCTCCTATCAATTCAATTGCAGATTATACAATTATTGGTGATGCTTTTGAAATAATACCAAAACTTATTAAATATTATAAAGCAAATACTAAATAGATATGGGTAATTTTTTTAATGATAATGAAGGTTTAAAGTTTCATCTTAAACACGAATTGATGCAAGAAATCGTTCGTTTGAAAGAAAGAGACTATGCAGATAAAGATAAATATGATTTCGCTCCTGAAAACTTTGAAGATGCAATAGATTCATACGAAAAAGTTTTAGGAATTATTGGAGAAATATCAGCAGATGTTCTTTGGGAAAACGCAGAAAGCGTAGATAAACAAGGACCAAGAATAGAAAATAACGCAATCGTTTATGCAGACGGAACACAAAAGAATCATCAAGCATTAAAAGACGCAGGAGTTTATGGACTAAGCCTTCCTCGTCAATATGATGGTTTAAATTTCTCTTATGTTCCTTATGTAATGGCAGCAGAAATAGTTTCAAGAGGAGATTGTGGTTTTGCAAACATTTGGGGATTACAAGACTGCGCTGAAACTATTTATGAATTTGCATCAGAAGAAATAAAAAATGAATTCCTTCCAAGAATCAATAAAGGAGATACTTGTTCAATGGACTTAACTGAACCTGATGCAGGCTCAGATCTTCAAGCCGTTGGATTGAAAGCTACTTTTGATGAGGCAAATAATTGTTGGAGATTAAACGGTGTTAAACGTTTTATCACAAATGGTGATGCCGACATCAAATTAGTGCTTGCACGTAGCGAAGAAGGCACAACCGATGGTAGAGGTTTAAGTTATTTTGTTTACGATAGAGCAAATCAAGCCGTAACTGTTCGCCGTATAGAAAATAAACTTGGTATTAAAGGCTCTCCTACTGCCGAATTAGTATTCAATAACGCTCCTGCACAACTTGTAGGTGATAGAAAACTTGGACTTATAAAATATGTAATGAGCCTAATGAATGGAGCAAGACTTGGAGTTGGAGCTCAATCAGTAGGACTTGCAGAAGCAGCATATAGAGAAGCAGTTAAATACGCTAACGAAAGAGAACAATTTGGAAAAGCAATCATTAACTTCCCACAAGTTTATGAAATGCTTGCAAATATGAGAGCAAAAACAGATGCTATTCGTACATTACTTTATGAAACAGCACGCTCAGTAGATATGTATAAGAGCTTAGAAGCTATTTCTCGTGAAAGAAAACTTGAAAACGATGAAAGAGCAACTCTTAAAACATATTCACGTTTAGCAGATGCTCTTACTCCAATGTTAAAACTTTTCTCTTCCGAATATGCAAATCAAATCACATACGATTGCATTCAAGTTCACGGAGGTAGCGGATTTATGAAAGATTACGCTTGTGAAAGATTTTATAGAGATGCTCGTATCTTAACTATTTATGAAGGAACATCACAATTGCAAGTAGTTGCAGCAATTAGAGGCGTTGTTTCAGGAGCATACGTTGCAAGAATAAAAGAATACGAAGCAATTGAAGTAAGAGATGAATTGAAACCATTGAGACAAACTTTGATTTCTTTAAGAGAAGCATTTGAACAATGCTACGAAAAAGTTAAAGAATTTGGTTCTTCATCAGAAGCATTTGACTTTAATTCAAGACGTTTAGTAGAAATCGCAGGTTATTTAATCATGGGCAACCTTCTTGTAAACGATGCAAACAAAGACGAAATGTTTACAAAATCAGCTCGCATAATGACAAAGATTGCACAAGCCGAAATAGAAAAAGCAATCACTTACATAAACAATTTCGATGCTTCAATCCTTGAAGATTATAAAAGTCTTATAGCAGAATAAAAAGAAATCAAGATATTAAAAAGAACTCGCAGGAAACAAATCTTGCGAGTTTTTTTATTTTTACTTTTATTCACAGATTTTCAAATCAATATCGGGCACGGCACTATAACATCAGAAAGAGTGTCTTGAATAAGAAAACCCATATAAAGAGGTATTGTAAGCATTTCTTCTTCTCGTCCGATATTATATTTTCCAAGTTTGATTGCATGATTAACGTGGTAAATATTTTTGTTTTTTAGAACTGTTTTTAAACTTTTTGTTTTTCCTGATTTTGCTTTGACTTCAATCACTACGCATTCTCCTTTGTATCTGACAAGAAAATCTAACTCTAAACCACTATCCTTTTGGAAGTAATACAACTTCTGTCCTGATTTACAAAGAAAATCTGCTATAAGATTTTCAAATATAGAGCCTTTATAGGCTAAAAGATTTCCTTTTAGTATATCTGCTTGTGTACCATAGTCAAGCATAGCGACAAAAAGGCCAATATCTGTGGTGTATAATTTAAAACAGTCTTTAATGGCATTTCCTTCAAGTGGCAATTCCGTAATTTGTGTATTATAACATCTTTTTACTAATCCTGCATCTTCAAGCCATTGAATACTTCCTATATATTGAGATGAGCGACCGCCTTTTCTTACAACGGAATATTGAAATTTCTTATTCTCTTTGGCTAATTGTTTAGGAATTGATTCAAAACATTCTCGAATACGTACTTTATCGGAGTTGTCTGCATACTTAATCATATCTTCTTCGTATTCCGCTATAAGATTACGTTGTAATTGATATGTAAGTTCAATGTTTTTTGTTTCAAGAAACGTGTTTACGACCTCAGGCAAACCTCCTACAATGACATATCTATATAATAATTCCATCATTGCATTATGAATACCTTCCGGAACTACTGTTTCTTTTTCAAAGCACGATTTCACTGAATCAATCACCTTATTATTTATTCCATTTGCCCATAAAAATTCTTCAAAATCCAAAGGATACATCTCTATTATCGTTTCATATCCAACAGGAATAGAGTCTTGCCCTTCTTTCCTCCTATTTTCATATCCCCTTACGCCCAAAAGTGAGCCTGTTGAAATAACATCAAATCGTCCATCTATTTGAAATGATTTCAGGGCAGTCCTTGCTTCTTTACATTCTTGAATTTCATCAAGTATTATGCAAGTCTTTTCTTTTATGAAACGACTATTCGGAATTAAAGCTGATAGGTTTAGAATTATGGTATCAACATCTATACTACCAGAAAAGGCTGATTTTTTATCCGGTTCAAGAATAAAATTCACATAAACCACATTTTCATAATTCTCTTTTGCAAATTTCTGAACTATATATGTTTTACCACATTGACGAATGCCCTTTATCACAAGAGGTTTTTTATTTTTAGACTTCTTCCATTCAGTCAAAACAGATTCTATTTTTCTTTTAAGCATGGTTTTTGTTTATTTTTTGCAAATTTACACTTTTTCCAACGAATAAACAAAGTATCATTACACTTTTTCCAACGAATAAATAGGGTGTTATTACACTTTTTTCAACGAATGATTTAAATTATTTACATTTTCCATATAATTTTGTCAGTAAAAAGTCTTTGAAAAATTATTTTTTTTCTTTGTTTTTTTCTTTTTTTTCTTTGTTTTTTTGGGAAATTTCTTTGTTTTTTTTGTACATTTGCAAATTAAATTAATTTTAAAAATAAGAACAGACTATGAAAAAAGCATACGTATTCCCTGGTCAAGGTGCGGTCAAGGTGCTCAATTCGTTGGAATGGGTAAAGACCTATATGATAACAATGAAGAATGTAAAGCATTGTTTGAAAAAGCAAATGAAATCTTAGGATTTAGAATTACCGATATTATGTTTGCAGGTACTGATGAACAATTAAAACAAACTAATGTTACTCAGCCTGCAATTTTCTTACACTCTGTTATTCTTGCTCATGCTTTGGGTGAAGAATTTAAGCCTGATATGGTTGCAGGACACTCTTTGGGTGAATTTTCTGCTTTGGTAGCTGCAAAGGCTATGAGTTTTGAAGATGGTTTACGTCTTGTTGCTGCAAGAGCTAATGCAATGCAAAAGGCATGTGAACTTCAACCAAGTACAATGGCGGCAATCATTGGTTTAGATGATGAAAAAATAGAAGAAGTATGTGCAGGTATTGAAGAAGTTGTTGTTCCTGCTAACTACAACTGCCCTGGTCAATTGGTAATTTCTGGTTCTATGGAAGGAATCAATAAAGCGTGCGAAGCTTTAAAGGCTGCTGGTGCTAAAAGAGCTTTACCTTTGAAGGTTGGTGGTGCTTTCCACTCTCCTTTGATGGAACCTGCAAGAGTTGAATTAGCAGAAGCTATTGCAAATACTAATATTCAAGCTCCAATCTGTCCTGTTTATCAAAATGTTAATGCTCAACCTATGACAGATCCTGCTCAAATCAAAGAAAACCTTATTGCTCAATTGACAGCTCCTGTTAAATGGACTCAAATTTCAAAAGCAATGGTTGCAGATGGTGCAAATACTTTCGTAGAAGTTGGTCCTGGTCAAGTTCTTCAAGGATTGATAAAGAAGATTAAAGCAGACGCAGAATTTTCATCAGCAAGCATTTAATTTTTTTACGATGGATAGCTTTAAAGACTTATTGTTAAGAAGACAAAGCGATAGAAAATATACTTCTCAAAAGGTTGAAGAAGAGAAAATCCTTGCTTGCCTTGAAGCAGGAAGGCTTTCGGCTTCTGCTTGCAATTCTCAGCCTTGGTCTTTTATTGTAATAAATAATCAACCAATACTTGAACAAGCCCAAAGAAGGATTGCGACAATGGGAATGAATCGTTTTGTAAAACAAGCCCCTGTCTTGATTGCAATAGTCTTAGAAAAAGCTAACCTCACTGCCTCCTTAGGCTCGGTTATAAAAGATAAGGAATATCCTCTTTTAGATATAGGAATTGCAGCTAATAATATATGTATGCAAGCTACTGAATTAGGTCTTGGAAGTTGCATACTTGGTTGGTTTGATGAAAAAGGATTGAAACAATTGCTTGATGTACCTGAGAAGAAACGCATTCCGTTGGTAATTTCTTTGGGTTATTCGGCAGCTATTACAAGAAAAAAGATTCGTAAACCATTAAAGGAAATTGTGCATTTTAATTCCTATAAAAGATAAGAAAGAAAATAAATTATAAAATAAATAACAACAAACATTTAGCAAGATGATAACTAATAATTTTGCACACCGTCATAACGGTCCTCAACCAGCAGAAGTTGAGAAGATGTTAAAAGTCATCGGCGTTAGTAGCATTGATGAACTTATTGATAAGACTATACCTGCAAAGATTCGTTTCAAACAACCTTTGGACCTTCCACAAGGAATGAATGAATATGAATATTTCACTATGTTAAAAGGTATGGCCTCAAAAAACAAAATGTATGAGACATACATCGGACAAGGATACTACAACACAATAGTTCCTGCCGTATTACAAAGAAATATTTTAGAAAATCCAGGTTGGTACACTTCATATACTCCTTACCAAGCTGAAATTTCACAAGGCCGTTTGGAAACTCTTTTCACTTTCCAAACAATGATTTGCTCTATGACAGCAATGCCTTTGGCTAATGCTTCGAAGCAACTGCATGTGCAGAAGCAATGCTTATGTTCTATGGTTCAAGAAGTCGTCAGCAACAAAAAGATAACGTAAACAAATTCTTTGTTAGTGAAAATCTTTTCTCTCAATCAATAGATGTAATAAAAACAAGAGCCGTTCCTCGTGGAATTGAAGTAGTTGTTGGAAGCGACGACACAGTTCTTGATTCTACTTTCTTTGGTGCAATAGTTCAATATCCAAATCGTAAAGGTGAAGTATTGGATTATGCAGCTTTCACAGCAGATGCAAAAGCAAAAGGAATATTTGTTGCAGTTGCAGCAGATTTAATGAGTTTGGCTTTATTAACTCCTCCAGGAGAATGGGGAGCTGATTGCGTTTGTGGAACAACTCAAAGATTTGGTTGTCCAATGAGCTTTGGTGGTCCTTCTGCTGCATATTTTGCTTGCACAGAAAACTTCAAAAGAACAATGCCTGGTAGAATCATAGGACAAACTGTTGATGCACAAGGAAACAAAGCATTCCGTCTTGCTCTTCAAACAAGAGAACAACACATCAAACGTGAAAAAGCAACTTCTAACATTTGTACAGCACAAGCCCTTGTTGCAATTATGGCAGGACAATATGCAGCTTATCACGGACAAGAAGGAATTAGAGAAATTGCACAAGACATAAACAAAACTGCAACTACAATTGCAGAAAATGCAAAGACATACGGCTACACTCAATTAAACGAAACTTATTTCGATACAATACGTTTAGCATGCCCTGTTGAAGCAGAAAAAGTTTGTAAAATAGCAGTTGAAAACAAAATCAACTTCTTATTGATAGATAACAAAACAATAGGAATTTCAACAGACGAAACAACTTCTTGCCAAGGCGTAGAAAGA
>RHMF01001128.1_pt1 | contig 12086 bp, 20 predicted proteins | sample 5365151 | NCBI WGS metagenome assembly RHMF01 (sample SAMN10266501, study PRJNA497801) | feces metagenome | isolation source: feces | host: Bos taurus | place: China: Prairie of Fairy Mountain | collected 2017-08-14 | reverse complement strand
TGAAACCTTCGGGCAATCTATAGAATCATCACACTCTATAGATTATATTTAAGAGATACGATTGTACGATACACCAAGGAAAAGACGCAGTATTTTGGTTAAACATTTAATAATTGATCGTATCTCTTTTGAACTAATTCTCTTTGAGATTTAGATAGATTGGATTTTTTAAGTTCAATCTTATTATATTCTTCTTCTAGTTCAAAGAAAGAATTAATTCCAATCTCTCCAAGAATATGAGTAGTCGTTCTAGCCTTCGGTTTGAGAATACGAAGAAGGAATTCATTTAAAGATAGGATTGGAAGTAGTTTATACTTAGAAATCATATCAGTGAATTCAATCACTTCATCTAACTCAAGCGGAAGTTCTAATTCTTCTAAGTTAATATCCTGTTTATCAAACAAAATAAACTTATCAGTTGGAGATTCTTTAGGATGACATATAATAAACATACGCAATGTTCATTAATTGTTCCAAATTACCAATCCCAACGAGGGAAATCAAATATTCGCATTTTATTATTGCTTTTAAAAGGAATATTTCAAGAGATTTTATTCAATAGTTGAATTTCATACATCAATTCTGTTATTTCTTCAGAAGTTAAATATCCAATTATATCATCAGATATTGTAGCATTCTGAGGAATACATTGTAGTTCATATGGAGCTCCAACAGTAGTTGCTGTGCCTGTACCTTGACGTACAACTACTTTATATCCATTTTTAAATGTTATTTCTGCTTTAGAAGAATTTTCAGTAACTGGAACAAATTCCAAGTCACTGAAAGATTTCTTCTTACTCACAGAGACGATGGTCAAAAGGTACACCAGCGTTAATCCTACAAACAAATGTACGAACGGCGGGAACTTTCTCAGTTTCGCCATTCTTTGCACCTTTCTTGGGAACATCAATCATTACGGTGCGCCTAATGGTGATTTTTCGCGTTTTCTGCATTTTTAATTAATTCGTTTAAATCAATATCGCCTAACTTTAACTGTCTAATAGTATATTTATATGCTCCAGTTTCTGGATTGTACCATTTAACTAGTTCAAGTCTACGTTTTCCAGCCATAAATGCTTCTGCATTAGATTTAGAAACTGGTACACCAAGTCCATTAAAATGCATAGTGTATTTAGTCTTACCTGTTTGCGAATCAACGGTACAATAAATAGCTGTTCCAGGAGGAATCTCTATTACTTGGATTTCCCACCAATTTGCAGCAAAAGCACTTATAGAAAGAAATAATATGATAATAAATTGTCTCATAATCAATTAGAAGAGAGGATTGGAATAGAAAGAAGCAAGAACGACGAAACCAGAAATACGAGATCCAATCCTCTCTGAACGAATTATAACAACAACACAAGATTCATTTAAAAGAGTCTCTTTGGGATTATTATTAGTACGTCCATCACTTCATCGGTTAAAAATTTAACTTAAAAACGACAGAAAGAGACTCTTTGCAAAAATACAAAGAGCATCGCTAGTTTCTTTACGAGTAGCGTTACACGTTACAGAGATTTAAAAACCAAATAACCACGTTTCTTAATCTCTGCAATGAGTTCTTCATCTGTTACAGATTGAGATCTTTCAACAGAAAACCCAGATTTCTTGAATTCTCTTTCATCTCTTTTGACTTGACCAATATACTTCATAGCACGAATAATTAAATCAAGAACAGAATCGTCACCTGGATTCTTAGAACTATCAACACGATTCCAAATGCCTTTATTATCAATCACAAAGATACGATTCAATGTAAATCCATGATCTTTAATGTTGAAAGAATGAGTTACTGCATCTCTAAAATATCCGGCCGTTGTATTATTGCTAAGACCTGGAATCTTAGAAAGAACGATTTTCTTTCTGCCAGCACGAACTTCTAAAGCAACATACTCGAAGGCTTTATGAATATCTGACTTCTTATAAACTCTCATGACACTTAATATAAATCTGATACAAACTCAAAACAATAAGAAGTGTTCCAATGATTCCACATATCTCGGAATCAAAGAAATGAACACATAAAAAGAATAATCCTCCTATTAGGAGAATAAATAGCAGAATTGCAAAGAATCCTGCTATCACCTTCTCTAATATGTTCATTACATGAAAAGTTCAAAAGAATTAGACAGAAAAGATCCGTTTTCAGTACGAATACGAAACATTCCGTACTGAAGAGCTTCAATAGAAAGAACGCCTTTCGCTTTAAAACCAGTACAGTTCTTAACAGAAAGTTTCTTATTAGTTGGATTATCTGTCTTAACAAGAGAAATAAGATGCTTTTTCTCAGAAGAAGAGATGAGATCCGCGACATCCTTAACATTCTGTTGAGTAATGCAAGGATAAAGAATTAAGTCATTACGACCTTTTGACATTTCTTGCGCAATATTTGCAAGATCTTCCTTTTGAACAGAAAGGATACTGAACTGCTTTTTGGAAAAGACAGTTGCCATGAGAAAACTGTACATGTACTTAGGTTTTAAATGTTTTTGTTTATTAGACTGATTAGATTAAAGAAAATCCACTCCAGTACAATTAAATGCACTGGAGTGGCAAACACTAAAACCTAATCATGTCTGAACAAGTGGAACCCTGAAGTGAAGCCAATCACATCAGGATTAATCATCACTCTTCACGAACCGGAAGAACATCAAACAGAGTTAGAATCATTTTGCAACAATTCTTTTCTGCAATGTTTTCCGACAAGATTTCACGAAGCATTAGGTATGCTCTCATGTTTATGAGACCCGTACCTTCAATGACAAATCCTTCCAGATTGTCATTGTTATAAACTACGTAAATCTTCTCGTTGCGAGGAGTTCTGATGATGAGTTCTTTTTTCATGGCGTTTTGTTTTGGTTTATATATTACAAAACGTGAAATGAGCTCGTTCCCTTGTTGGGAAGTCAACCAGAGGTATTACGTAGAGAAACTTGGATTTTTAATTACATAACATCACTGAATACTTAGTAATTACACGCCGGTATCTCGGAAATTCAGTTCCCGGTTGTTTGTTTTCTAACAAAAACTTAAAATATTCAGGAATAGCCTTATCACCTGAAATTAGAGTCTACTGGCATATTCACTCCTTTGGACAGTTAAACCTTAAACAACTGACAAGAAATAAATGAGGTTGTTAACCGGTTACCTCAAGCCTAGCTTATGTATTTCTTTTGTGCACGTAGAATACATAATTACTGCAATACTACTAAAAACATGTTAGCCTGCATCATGCTTAGCAGGAGCCTTAGGTTGTCAAGCCAGGAGATTCGATTGTTGTACAGAATTGCGCACTTCTGTTGACCAATCCGAGCCACTCTATTAAAGAGATGCTCTAAAACGCTAAAAATGTCAAATTGGAATCATCTCTTACTTACCAAAATGACTGTAGATTAACACGATAATGAGAATACCGTTCTATTCGCATGGCACAACCTAAAAGGAAGCAAGGTTCGTTAGAATAGATAAACTACCTTGAGTTTTAAAAAGTGAAAACATGAAAAACGTGTTTTATACTGACACTAAGCAGTTTTGTTTTTGTTTAAATGAAAAATTCTATTAGGTTATAAGACACAAAATTCTGAGATTTTTGAGGATTGGATTGGAAGAATAAAGGGGATATGAGAGAAAGAGTGTCCCAAATCGACCATCTCCCTCTTCTTCAACTATCCTAAATTTCGCAGATTCCAAAATTTCAGAACTAACTTTCAAAACAATCTAGTATAACCCAAAAAGAATCGAATTATGCAAGCATGTTTGTTTATTTAGATAATTTATATGTTTTGCCAATTGGAATCCTTTCTTTCTAGGAGGGGTAGGGGTGGGTATCTTTCTTTCCTTCGGAAAGAAATCTACCACACCCCTGTAATAGATTTTTAAGAATTTTTCCAAAAGAAAGAAAGAGAAATATATAAAGAGAAAGAAAGAAAAGGTAACTTATTGAAAATCAATGAGTTATAAAATTGATAATCAAATTGTTACAACTTGTTGATTATTAATAAGTTAAATCCAACTGTACTTCACAGCAGAGTTGGATTGGATGTCAAACAAACCTAATATTCAGAACCCATGCAATCGATCAGAATTACACGGATTACACTTCTACAGCATTTACAATCACATAACACTCTATGTTATTAGGTGTTGTGTACTTCATAATACTGTAAAAGTGTTGTTCATTCTGAATTCACTGTGAAGAGTTACCAATAAGCAACTCTCCACAGTTACATTTCAGAAATGTGCCATTGAGCACACCTAATACTGTTCAAATATTAGGCATACTCAATGACAGGAGTGTCGTGGGATTCGAACTGACCATCGACGCGCAGGCCAGTCTGACGATCGAACTTCTGGAAGTCCTTGCTGACAGTCTTCTTACAGGTAATTGTCTTACCGAGAAGGGCAACAATACGATCCCAGTCACTGTCGAGCTTGTTCATTTCTGCACAGAACTCACAGGTAGGCTCCCGATGATAGTCAGTGCGATTCAGAATGCCGAGACTGAGCCAACCAGGCTTACGATTGCCGTTCTTATCGATACGATCGACAAGCAACAGACGCTGCATAGCAGTGCTGCCTACACGAACGGCCTGTTCCTTGACAACGATATCGTCTTCCGTGTCAGGGAAATTGATGGACTCATCAACGGCAATACCAGAGGATGCGAACGGCTGACCAGTGGTCTTAAGAGCCTCCTTGGTCATCTCTTTTGCGGGACGGGTATGTTCCCCGAAAACCGCAGGAATTTTGCTTTTCTTCATAATATAATAAAAAATAAAGGGTTAATTTCGCTTTTGTGTTGTTAGGTCCGTGAGTCGTTATGGCCTTAGTTATCGGTTAGGGCCTTAGTAAAAAATAAGGCCAACAAGAGCGGTGCGACCCGCCCTTGTCAGCCTTGGATTACTGTGGAACTATTCCACAATAGTGAATTCCGGCCACCTCATTGTGGTGAACGTCTTGACGTCATCCTTGTTGTACGGAACGCGCTTGTGTGCGTCCGTCCACGCGATCATGCGAGCATCGAACAGGTGCTCAATCTTCACAGTATGACCTGCAAAGAGCCTGAGCAGTTCGAAATCGTCCTGCGCTAGAGTGAGATTCCTGTGGAAGTCGCTAAGCTTAGCGTATTTCTCCACATACTCCTCGATTCCGGCAGCGAACCGCCTGAACGAACCGATGGGAATACACCGAACAGTGTTGTTCAGTCCGACCTTCACCACAGGGAAAGTATGCTCCTTTCCTTCTGCGTCAACGAAGGCATCGTTGAACGTCTCGATGTCTTCCCAATCAGGGAACACCAGCTCGTCACCCACCCAGAAGCGAATGCCTCCGAATGCACGTCCAGTGTTGTGTAACTGCTCCTTGTTGAGAGTGGTGTAAGAAGCCTTCGCGTTCACGGCTGCGGTAGCCTTAATGTCAGTCTTTTTCATGACTTTAAATGGATTAGTTTGTTTGACGTTTGCTCATAACACGTAGCTGTGGCATTTAACGCATAGCTGCGACAGTTCATATCTCGTCTAACTGTGAAAACGCCCCATTTATAGAGGAATGATTGAATATGTCAAAGAACTACAGCTCTTGAAGAACTTTGTATTTGTATCTATATCCAGGATACAAGCGCGGTTGTAACCACCATGTTATTGGTTTACCACTAAGCAATCCTCTGTATCCAGGTTGTGGATCATGAGTATACTGAATGGCTTCTGTAACACGAACGGTCTTTCCAGCGAACTCCTTTATTACATCATAAGAAGATCTCGCATCAGGCAACATGTACTTCAGATATCGTACGTTGATAAAGGTGTTCAATCCGTTTACAATACCCTGTACCAAAAGCATATGGTGTCGAATGTTGGGTGCAATTTGTTGCGCCATGCATCGAATGGAATCTTTCTCAGGAATAGAGAAGACGTCTCCCTCATAGAGTCTATATGGATCACAAGTTGGAGCTACCAGAGACAACAGCGATGCCAATCGTGATTTTGGTTCACGAATCAGGCGTCTTTCTGGCTTTCCCTTCGGTTTTCTCTGTTTAGGCTCTGTGCAGGAATCAATATACCAGAAATACATCTGTCCTTTAACAAAGAACATTCCATACTGAGGATCTACCGTTCTGAAATAGATTGCGTACTTACCAGGAAACTTCTTAGCAAGACGGGCTCTCAACTCAGAAGGAGTGGCGATCTTGGACATCATGTTCTCAACAATGAACTGTCCTCTAGTGATTACAATATGATGTTTCATAACGTTTGTGCGATACTTAAAAGGTTTACCACTCTCCATTAATGAGAGCTTCTTGTTCTTTGCAATATTCTTCCCAAGACGTATAACCATGCTCCTTAAGCCAACGGTTTCTCTGTTCGAGATCTAATTCGGGAGGAACTAATTCCGGATGAGCAGCGTATAATGCTTCAAGATCAAGTTTAGGAAGATTTTTGAGTGCATCAGGGCTCATTTGATATACATCTTTACGTATTGCTCAGGAGTAAGTTCAGGGAATTTCTCAAGCATGGACTTAAGAATACAGGTATCCATCAGGAACTTAGCTTCTGCTTGATAGAAGTCGATCTGAGATTGAAGATCTGTGCGTTCCTTACGAATACGTTTAAATTCGTCCAGACAGTTCATAACGAATTTGAACTCAGGGCAAGCTGATTCATAGAGCTTTTCGAACTCTTCGTCAGACTGAAGACGACGAATGTGGCATTTGTCGCAATGCGCTTCTTTGCCATCGTCACCAAAGACACCTCCGAACTTGGTTCCTGCGACATCAAAATATTCTTTGTCGCCTTTCATCCAAGCATCAGAAGCAAAGTAACCACCTGTCACTTTGACAAGGTAGTCACCACTACTGGCCATGTAGACCGCGTAGTTAAGATAATGTTCTTGTAGCACGGTATTAAGTGTTTGTATATTCCATTACCAGCACACAGTGAGCAAATGGAGAACTCTGCTGTGTATTGCGATAGTTACTTACTCTCTTCAGAGAAGACAGTTGTACGCTCGCCATCAGCGATGGTGAGTTTCCTAAGGAAGACCATGACAGTCTTGATGATCTTGTCCTTGTCGAGACTGGGATCGTCAGGCTCAGGATACAGTGCACGATATGCGTTCCAGTCGTAGCGCTTCCAGAGCTCAGTCTTCTCACCGGTGTCAGGATCAACCTTGATGCGGAGCTTGTCGTCATACTGATCGTTGTGCCACTTGTCGTGGATTTCGCGAGCAGCGTAGTACGAATCGACCTCCTTGACGAGATTGGTGATGGCGTCCTGGTCGAAGATGTTGAGGTTGATCTGCATTCCGCAGATAGCCTCGGCAGTAATAACCTGCGTTTTCATAAGGCAATAGATGTTTAAAGGTTTGTAATAAAGTGTTTGTTGGTCATTTAACCGGACTTAAACCCAAGTACTCAGCTTTCGCCTACTTGGGCATGGTTTCGTCGCAATTCTCAGCGACTCATCAGCGGTCTTTGCTTCTTAGATCATTTCTACCGCAACCAGAAGAGGTCCGCCAGCACAACGTTCAAGAGTAAACTGCTCATGATCGTCGTTCTTACGGATAAACTTGCTTATGCCAGCAAGCTCAGCGAAATCGATACGCATGTAACGCTTTACGGGATATGCGTCACAATTTGCATCCTCTTTCTCGTTCCAAACTTCAATGAAGCAGTACTCCTCACCCTGAGTTGGATCGACAACGACATTAAAGTCAGTGTAAATCCAACCGGATTTCACAAGTTCTTTTGCGTTTGTCATAAAATAACCGGCCCGTATATACCCGATAGCGCAGGATTTTGTTGTGATTATAAGGAGAGCTTTACATAAACTGGTATCTCCGTTTGTCCAACGCAATCATCAGACCAACGAAACGCGGATTTACCTTCGTGATTGTAAATACATGTATGTTTGTCAACAATGACAAGCATGGTATCAACAGGCCAACCGTGCAACCGTCTGCCAATTGGATTGTTGATGGAAAGGACGTGAGGGATGCCGTTAAGAGCGACCATCAAACCTTTCTCATTTTTCTGGAAAATGTGGACTCTATCCCCAATCTTCCAGTCAAAATCGGGTCTAATGCATATCATATTAATATCTGTTTATGCATGTAATGATCGATCTGAGAGGTATACTCCCTCATATGCTGTTTCCAGCTAGGAAGGAGTTCGGTGACTTTCATGAAGAACATCTCAGCAATGTCCTCCATGATCTGGGATTCATCAAATCCCGCAACTGCAGCATACTCCAGATAGTCCTTTACAGGACCTACCTGTCCAATGTATGCCTCCGCATCGAGGATGTTGATGTACTCGGCTTTCTTTGACGTAGCCAAGCGAGCGCCAATGAAGTACTCTTCGCACTGATTGAATGCGTTGAGTATTTCGACATAGGCGTCGAACGTGCTGTTGAAGTCTCTCTTAGAGTCTCCATCAGCAAAGGTTAGGATAAAGTGTTTCATATCGGATGATATCCAATTTCTTTTGATCGACCCCTACCCCGTCATCGATTATGGGTGAAACGATTTCCCCAAATGGATTGACGAGGGGTCACTGCTAGGTACACTTCATTTCCCCACGCAATATACACGGGGGTTGTATTAGGAAATCAAATTAAATTTTAAATTCCTACCGGTAGGGTCTGAATTTTAATATCAAGAATATTAAGTAAATTATCATTTTTACTTAATAGGATTGGATTTATATGAAAATTTAGTATGTATATTTTTTTACTAAAGAGAAAATAATTTTGAAATTAAATAAAAAGTTACTATCTTTGTATATCAAAAGTGGTACTTTTTCTCTAACTTATTGAAAATAAACAATTTGGCTGAAACCGAAGGTGAGGCCATAAGTATAGTAATATAAGTATTATAAGTATAGTATATACCCATTTCAGAGAGTCAAGTGGCCGGTTTCAGAGAATCGAAGATGAAAAGTACCCGGTTTCAGAGAATTATAAAAATATTAAAATTATGTCAGAAAAAGCACCATATATTAGATCTCAAAACTTAACAGAAGAAGAAAAAATTGCACCAGTGGATCGTTGAATCTTAGCTTGTATAGTAAAAGGATTGCAAGGTAATAGCAATATTAGTAAAATATCATTAGATAAAATAGCATCTTATTGTCAATATACAGATGAAAAAGGAAAAATAAAAAAGTTTGGAACGCAGGCTGTACAATCTTCTATTAATAGATTAGCAGATGCCGGAAAGCTTGAAATAATACAACCTGCCAAAAGAGGACAGTGTACAAAGTACAAAGTAAAACTAGGAGGTTATGAAAAAATTAGTAATGAATTTTTTAATTTAAATCTATCTCCAGCAGAAAAAGGATATGTTTTATGTGCCTTACAGCATAATCTAAATAAAGACGAGGATTCTAAACAGCCGATTGATATGAATACACTTACAACATACAATATATCGGAATTAAGTAAAATATATAATATGCCAATATCATCGATTTATAAGATTGAAAAGCTTTTAAAAGAAAAAGGAATTTTAACTGTGGAACAAGATAGTAACCAGAAACGAGACCAAGAAACAGGATTAGTTATTCAAAATAGATCTATAGGTTTAGATAAGATCGGTCTTGGTGTATATGTATTAGAAGCACTCGCAGACCACGAAAAACGAATGCAAGAAATGAAACAGGATCTTGATGATAAAATTAGCAGAAAAGAAGCTGAACAAATGATGGAACAAAAAATAGAAAGGCTCTGAAAAGATTGGACATTAAAATACACATCCAAAGAAGTTGAATTCGAAAAGGAATAATTATGTTATATTTAATAAAATCAACAAAGTATTTAAAAATTGAATTTACAGACAATTTAAACAATCGACTGAAACAATATGATACATGTAATCCAGAATATGAATTATTAGGAACTCAAAACCTATCAAAGTGACACGAATCTAAATTACACGAAGCTTGTAAAGAATGTCACGCCAAGTTAGAATGATTTTATGATACTCCAGAAGTTAGATACACGTTCTTTAATTGACCAAAAATCGTAGTAGATAAATTCATTGAGCCAACTAAACAAGCTTTTTCAAAATTATTTACTTTATTTGCAAATAACTTTAATCGTGTGATTGAAACAAACAATAGAGATTTAGTGTGAAAGATATATCATTCTATAGATCGTCCTGAATCTTGACAGATAATAGAGGAAATAAATCATATAATCACACCTGAACATCCAGATTTTAAAGAAATTCGACGTAACTATTCATATTGATATAATCAAAAGCGCATATTAGAGCATTTATGAAACGAATCGACAAAAGACGTAGAAGAATGTAGGATTTTACCAGGATATATATTTTCAATAAAATACGAAACAAAAGATAAAGAAACAACAATCAAAACAAATCTTACGTGTATTAAAGATGAAGTAATTTATGAGATTAAACAATAACTTTTAACAGAACTAATATGATATGTAGGTTACCAACACATCTATAAACCTTTTTATTAGTTATTCCATAAAGTACACTTTGTTGATCAACACAAACTAAAAATCCCAACCCTATAATTAAATAGGATTGGGATTTTTCTTTTTATTTCCTACTATTTATTCAACTTCTAAATTTACCTAAAGCTTGTTTATCACCTTTTAATGTTGCAAAACCTTGAAAAGATTCTCCATTTCATCTTCTAACAAAATCGTCTTGTTCTTGTTGACTTAATTTTAAGAATTTTTGTCAATTACTTGTCTTTTTAGATGCTTCTTTTATTGGAACTTTTAACATTTTTGAATTTCCACTTTCAAATCATCTTAAAACCTTTCCTTGATTTCCAATGTGTTGCACAGTTATTTCTGGAATTTCTAATCCTTCTCATTCTGGTGCAACCAAAGCTCCAAGTACTCCAATGCCACCAACTGGTTTGTTATATCCATATTTCTCTAAATATTCTTCATCAGATAAATCACTATCCTTTCCAAACATAAAATCACGTAGACTTTTTCCAAATTTAGAATTATATGCTTTCTGTCAAGTATTTAAGAAATTGTCTTGTCCTTTTATAATGCCACCTTGTTTTTCTTTTTGTGGAAGTTGAGATAAACCTATTAATGGAATAGTTCCAAACAGTGTTCCATTTAATGCACGTCAAAACAACTGTTTTTCTTCAGAAGTATTTCTTTTTGCATAAACAGGTGATCCAAAAAGTCCCTTTTCCTCTAGTAATTTATCAAACACTTCGTCACCAGGATAAGGGTCACCAACATTAATGCCTAAGTTTTCTCCATTTTGTCGAAAATAAACTGGAAATTCCAATTCTGATGTAACATAAGCCAATTGTCTTGGATTTAAATGTTTTATTTTTTCTGGATCTAACAATTGTTCAATTCTTCATTGAGTCACTTGTGGATTTCTTTCTCCATACATACCTTGGTGTAAGAATTCATGATACGCTCCTAATGAAACTACATCTGTTGGTAATACTACCTGATCATTTACAATATCATATATTCCTCCAACTTTTTCTAAATCATCTGATGGTCCATTATTTTTCACTTGCTTTAAATATTCAATGAAATCTTTCCTAGATAATAATTTAGAACTACCAACGTCTGTTCTGAAAGGAATTGCTTTTAAAGATTTTCCAAAAGTTTTATTATATTCTTCTACATTAAGAACATGATAAGGATTCATTTTTTCTAAATCTGATCGTGTAACATGTATTATTTGAGGCATTCTTTTTCATAAAGGAATTTGTTCTCTAGGTAAATCGTAATTTAAAGAATATCTTATATCCGGATTTCCAGAATCATCGCTAGTTATTGAATCAGATAATTTCTCTATTTCCGAAACAAATCTATTATCTATTTTTAGATTTGGATTCCTCTCCATTAGACTATTATATCACATTGCAGATGCTTCTGGAGTTGCACCTCTTTCTACATTTCTTGTAATAAATATATCTCTAGATGGTATTGATGGAACATTATCAAAATAAAATCCAGTATTAGATGGATTTGCAATTGCTGTAGGAGAAGCAACTAATGTTAAATTAGAATTTTCTGGATTAGCACGTCAATCTTGTAATGTTTTTACAAGCATATCTTCATACG
>RHMF01001261.1_pt1 | contig 12092 bp, 7 predicted proteins | sample 5365151 | NCBI WGS metagenome assembly RHMF01 (sample SAMN10266501, study PRJNA497801) | feces metagenome | isolation source: feces | host: Bos taurus | place: China: Prairie of Fairy Mountain | collected 2017-08-14 | reverse complement strand
GGGTCTTCAGGCTTTCTGTATCCCTGGTTCAGTTGCTGAACAGAGAGACGTTGGTCTTGGTCACGGTAACCTTGGCGCAATGCTTCTTAAAGAAGAAACAAAGTGTTTCGCATTCGTTGCAGGTCACGAATCATTTGCAGCTGCTGAAGGTGCTATTGGTATCGCAAAGACAGCTAACAAAGTTCGTAAAGAACCTCTTCGCGTTATCCTTAACGGTCTCGGCAAAGACGCTGCTATGATTATTTCAAGAATCAACGGTTTCACATATGTTCAGACTGAGTATGATTTCTACACAGGCGAACTTAAAATCGTTAACGAAACAAAATATTCAGACGGTGAAAGAGCTGCTGTTCGTTGCTACGGCGCAAACGACGTTCTTGAAGGCGTTGCTATCATGAAGAAAGAGGGCGTTGACGTTTCTATCACAGGTAACTCAACTAACCCAACTCGTTTCCAGCATCCTGTTGCAGGCACATACAAGAAGTGGGCTATGGAAAATGGCGTAAACTACTTCTCAGTTGCATCAGGTGGCGGTACAGGTCGTACTACACTTCACCCAGATAACATGGCTGCAGGTCCTGCTTCATACGGTCTTACAGACACAATGGGTAGAATGCACGGTGACGCTCAGTTTGCTGGTTCATCCTCAGTTCCTGCTCACGTGGAAATGATGGGTCTTATCGGTATGGGTAACAACCCAATGGTAGGCGCAACAGTTGCATGTGCAGTTGCTGTTGAAGAAGCTTCTAAGTAATCCTTGATATATAAGGGTTTGTGAGCATCTTTAAGATTTTTGTAGTTTTGTAAAAATCTTAATTTTGTAAATTTTAATAAGTAAAAAGTTAGACACATCATTTTGGAGTTTTCCACTATGATGTGTCTATATTTTTTTGTAGGGCTGATGTGTCCCATCTGCCAATTCGGTCGGTGATTCTGATTCACAGAAATGTTTATCGTAAACTCATGCTATTGAAAACCCCGGTTAATTTTACAGATAAGGCTGGAACTTTTTTAGAAATATTGACTATATTGAATTATATATGATATACTAATCTTGCGACATAAACTGAATATTGGACAAACTATATGAGGGTGTATTTTTGTTTTTTGATAAAAATGCATGCTCTGTTTCAGCATTCTCTAATAGTTTGTCGAAAGTTTGTGTCGCAGCAATCGGAGTTATGCGTTTTTTGTGCGTTGACTTCGGTTGGCGCACTTTTTGTTTATGGGGGAGTTTTATGAAAATGTTGTAGAACAATAACCTATTGACTAATACATCCAAGAAGAGTATATTTGATTTAGAGAGAAAGATAAATTATAAGGAGGAAATTATTATGAGAAAAACAAGCAAAATTTTATCAATTATCCTCGCAATACTTATGGTAATATCCATTATTCCAATCACAGCAAATGCAGAAGAACCAACATCAGGCACTATTGGTGGAGTTACATGGGAATTTGATAATGCAACCGGAACTTTGACATTTTCAGGTGAAGGTAGTATACCATCTTTTGAGTATAGTAATCATGGTGGTGTTGAAGAACGTCCATGGAATAGTTTCTTTTACAGATATACTAAGCATATTGTTATAGGGGATGGTATTAAACATATCGGTGACTATGCATTTGCTGAGGGTAGTATAATTGAAACTGTAACAATAGGTAAAGACGTAGAATATATTGGCTATAATGCTTTTAATTATTGTGACAATATAACATATGTTTATTATAATGGCACACAAGAAGAATGGAAAGGCATTGAAATTGAGTCATACAATGACGATTTGACGAGTGCAAAGCTTTATACAAGTGATTACAAGGTGTATTCTGACAGTGGTACATACGGCGATAATATCATATGGGTGTTTGATGCATCCACAGGTACTTTGACAGTATCCGGCACAGGTGTTATGCCTGATGATTGGAATATATCAGAAATACTTAATCCTGTAGATAAATACGAAGGTACATCCCGTCCATGGGAATTGTACAAATACGATATAAAAAAAGTTGTTGTTTCTGAAGGTATAACAACTATCGGTGTAAGTGCTTTTCGTTATTTTCCTAATCTTACAGAAGTTCATATTGCCAGTAGTGTAACAAAAATCATCGCCAGAGCGTTCAGGACAAGTAATGCTATTACTGATGTTTATTATTCAGGTACTGAAGAACAGTGGAACAATATCGTAATTGGTGATAGTAACGACCCACTTTTAAATGCAACTATTCACTATAACTATGTTGAATGTGAGCATAAATTTGATTCTTCTTTTGTAACAAAACCAACATGTAAGCATCGTGGTTATACAACATATATTTGTTCAATATGTAATGATAGTTATGTTGATGATTTTGTAGTTGTACCACATGAATATGATGCAGTTGTAACAGCACCAACATGTACTAAACAAGGATATACAACCTATACTTGTTCTGTTTGTGGATATAGTGAAAAAGATGATTATATATCATCAACAGGTCATGATTATAAAGTGTCCGAAACTACTGGTCCAACATGTACTGCAAATGGATATATAAAATACACATGTGCTAATGGTTGTGGTAGTAGTAAAAAAGAAAAAACTGATTCTTCACTCGGTCATGATTACGGCACCGCTGTTGAAATAATTGAACCAACTTGTACAGCAAAAGGATATACAAAGCAAACCTGTGAAAGATGCGGATATGTAAATAAATATGATTATATTGATGCGTTAGGACATAATGATTATGTTGCGACTTCAATTATATCACCTACTTGTACAAAACAGGGGTATACAATATATACTTGTCCTGATTGCGGGGAAATACAAAAGGATGATTATATTGATGCAATAGGTCATAGCTATGAATGGAAAATAACTGTTGAACCGACATGCACAGACAGTGGTATAAAAACCGGAATATGTTCAGTTTGTGGTGATGAAACTACGGAAACAGTTTCCCGTCTTGGTCACGATTGGGGTGAATATCAAATTGATATTGCACCAACCTGTACAGAAGATGGTCAGGAATCAAGACATTGTTCAAGATGTGATTGGAGACATAGTCCAAAAGTTATTCCAGCAGCTCATACTTATGGCGAGTGGAAACAGGTAACTGAAGGTGCATGTCGAGAGTATGCTCGATTTGAACGAATTTGCATAGCTTGTGGTTCAATTAGTATAATGGATGCACCGATTGAACATAAGTATGAATCATTAGTAACAGCACCAACATGTACTAAACAAGGATATACAACTTACACTTGTGAATGTGGTGACAGTTACATTGATGATTTTGTTAATGCAACAGGACATAATTACACACCAGAAATCACAATCCCGGCAACTCACACAGCAACAGGTGTTGAAACATTTACTTGTGTTTGTGGTAATTCATACACAGAAGTAATCGCAAAACTTGAAAGACATAATTACGAATCAGTTGTAACAGTACCAACTTGCACAGCACAAGGTTATACAACATATACATGCGAATGTGGTGACAGTTACATTGATGATTATGTTGATGCATTAGGTCACACAGAGGAAATAATTCCAGCAGTAGCACCTACTTGCACTGAAACAGGACTCACAGAACAGAAAGAAGTTTTTGTAAATGGTCACACTTCTGCAAGTGCAGTTGAGGAAAACTATGTTGCTCCTACATGCACAGAAAACGGTAGCAAGGAAGTCGTTGTTTATTGTTCAGTATGTGAAAAAGAAATTAGTAGAGAAACTGTAACTCTCGAAGCAACAGGTCATGCGGACAAAGATGGCAACGGATATTGCGATACTTGTCGTGAACTTCTCGACCCAACAGTTGAGTGTGAATGTAATTGCCACAAGTCAGGCATTACAAAATTCTTCTTCAATTTCATTCTTTTCTTCCAAAAACTCTTTGGTTCTAATAAAACTTGTGCTTGTGGTGTAGCACATTATTGATAATAACCCAATGGTAGGCGCAACAGTTGCATGTGCAGTTGCTGTTGAAGAAGCTTCTAAATAAGTAAAACGCAATCTAAAATATTGTGGTAGGGTTAATATCCAATACTATATAAGCTAAGAAGAGAACTCGGTTCAAAAAAGAACCGGGTTCATTTTTTATGCAAAAGTAAAAAAGATTAGACAAACAGTGAAAACTGTGCAAGATTGTAAAAAATACAAAAATGTAAAAAATGTTTATAATATGTGGACATTTGGGGTAAATGGTGGTATAATAACATTAATTATGTGTGAGAATGTGCCCATTTTCAGGAGGCAATGATAAAATGAGAGCATTAAGATGGATAGTAGCAGTGTTGTTTGTTGTTTCAACAGCGTTATTTGTCGTGTTTTATGTTGGCGAAAAAATGACAACAGACCATACCATACCCGTTATAACCGTTGAGGAAGAAATGATTGAAGTAAGCTTTAATGCAACTGAAGAAGAGTTGCTTCAGGGTGTTACAGCTTATGATGAAAAGGATAAAGACCTTACAGACCGAATTATAGTTGAGTCTGTGTCAAGATTTTTTGAAGATGGTGTGTGTAAGGTTGTTTATGCTGTTTGTGACAATGATAATAATGTTGCAAACGCTACAAGAAAAATTAAATATAAGAATTATGAGTCACCAAAGTTTATTGTAAATGAATCACTTTGTTATTCAATTTATGATAAAATCAATATTTCAGAAGCAATTATGGCGAATGACTGTATCGACGGAGATATTTCTCGAAGTATAATTATTACATCTGAAGATTTTGCGGGTTCTGTGGTGGGTGCGTTCAATATTGATGTTTCTGTAACAAACAGCAAAGGAGATACATCAAATCTTAAGTTACCTCTTGTTATTGAAGACAGAAGCCTTTCAGCACCAACAATTGAATTAAGTGATTATCTTGTTTATGCGAAAATTGGTGAGGAAATAGATTTCGATTCCTACCTTGTAGGTGTAGAAAGTAAGATTGATGGAGATATTCCAATAGAGTCTGTGAGAATTGAGACAAATGTGGATACTAAAACAGAGGGTGTATATAGTGTTCATTATTATGTAACAGATTCAAAGGGTGCTCAAGGGCATTCAATACTTAATGTTATCGTAGGTTGAGATTATGAATATATTAAACACCAGAATTGAATTATACAGTATTATACGAGACCTGATAAAAAATGCCTGGGTTATTTTTATGGCAGCACTTATTGGGTTTATGGGTATATATGTTGCTACAAGAGGCATCTACACACCGGAATATACTGCGAATGCAACACTCGTTGTTAATGCAAAAAGTTCTAATTCCGGAACGTATTCATTGTTCTCTCTTTCTCTTGAAATGTCAGAAGTTATTTCAAGAGTTGTTGTAGAACCTGTAGTTCAGAAAAAGGCTGCAGAACTATTGGGAGAAGAAAGTTTTGACGGAAAATTGGAATCAGTTGTTCTTACGGAAACAAACTTTGTTACACTTTCAGTTACAAGTGATAGTCCCCAAAAAGCTTATGAACTGCTTAAAGCAGTTTTAGAGGCTTATCCTCAGGTGTCGGATTCTGTTTTTGATAACGTTGTTATCGGTGTTCTTACTATGCCAGAGGTTCCTCACTCACCATCAAACAGAATTTCAACAGGGAACAGGATTCTTATTGTAGGAGCTTGTGCATTGCTTGTTGCAGGTCTTATAGTTGTTTTTTCACTTCTCAGAGATACTGTTAAAGATGAAGAAGATTTTAAAAACAAGCTTGAAGCAAAGCTTATTGGTACGGTGCCTCACGAGAAGAAGCAGTTTAGTATTCAGGAAAGACTTCAAGGAAAAAACAAAGCTCTTCTCATTCACAATAATGCTTTCATAAGTTTGACTTTTGTAGAAAACTATCACAAAATTGCAGCGAAAATTGAGCATATAAATCATCGTAAAGGCTCAAAGGTTTTTGCAGTAACAAGCGTTGCCGAAAATGAAGGTAAATCTACAACAGCGGCAAATATAGCTATTTCATTGGCAGACCGTGGACATAAAGTTATCCTTATTGATTTGGACTGCAGAAAACCGGAACTTCACCAGATTTTTGACAAGAAGCACAGCGAAAAATCAGAATTCGGTAATCTTCTTAATAAAAAAATCAAGCCAAGCGAATTTCGTTTAAAAAGGTATAAGCAGTCACTTCTTTATCTTGCTATCAATACTATTCCATATCCTGAGTACGGAGATTGGATAGAAAGCGGAGAGTTAAGGAAAGTTATCAAAAGTTTTGAAGTGCAGGCTGACTATATTATCCTTGATACCGCACCGATTGTTGCGGATGCTTTTGTTACTGACATAGTTAAGATGGCTGACCAGACAATTATGGTTGTAAGAACAGATACAGCATTTTCATCAGATATTAACGATGCTGTTTCCACAATTAAGGAAGTTGGCGGACATATGGCAGGGTGTATCATGAACGATGTTTATCCTGAATTTAATTTCTTTTCAATGGCAGGTATTGGTGATAGTGGTTTCCGTTATGGGGTACAGAACGGAAAGTATTCCAGCAAGTACGGAAAGTACGGAAAGTACGGAAAATACAGCAGGTATGAAGTTCCTAAGGAATCGGAAAACAGCGGCAACCTTTAATTTGAAAGTTAAGATATAAAAGGAAAAGATTAGAGATGAATCAGACTGATAATAAAACTAAATCAAATAAAACTTCAGATGTGCTGAAACTGAATTTAGAAGATGTGTCTATCGCACTCAAAAAATTCGGTTGGATTTGTGTGGTTCTTGCGATAGTATTTGGGGTGATTGTGTTCGTGCACAAACAAGTCACATATGTTCCAAGATATGAAGCTGAAGCGACATTTACTGTCAGCACACAGAATAACGCATCTTCCGTTGGTGGTGTGTCTGTGTATTCATTCTATTACGATTCTGCAACAGCGAACCAATTATCTAAAACATTTCCACACATTCTTGAAAGCAACTTGCTCCAAGAAGCAATTCGTGAGGACATGGGAGTGCCACTTATCAATGTTTCTTTAAATGCAGATAATGTTGCAGGTTCAAACATGTTTACTATTCGTTGTTCTTCACAAGACCCGGAAACAGCATACAATGTTCTCGTTTCTGCAATAGAAAATTATCCTAAAATTGCAAAATATGTTATCGGTAATGTTAAACTCGAGATGATAACAGCACCAACAATTCCTAAGGAACCATACAACACTAATGCGTATAAACGTGATGTGGTTAAAGCTATGTTAGTGGGTATCGCTTTGGGTTTTGCTGCTATAATCATATATGTTTATAGCCGAAATACTATGAGAAATAAGGAAGATATTAAGAAAACTCTTGGCTCTGAGCCTTTAGGAACAATCCCTCATATCAGCTTTAAGAAATATACAAAGGACTTTGACAAATCAATTCTTTGGACAAATCCTAATGTTGACAAAGCTTTCTACGAGTCGGTAAGAGTTTTAAGAAATGTTTTTAAGAACTCACTCAAACCCGGCGAAAAGATTATTATGGGTACAAGTACAGCTCCAAGTGAAGGTAAGACTACGGTTGTTACAAATCTTGCACTTTCACTTTGTGAGCAAGGTAAAAAAGTGTTGCTTGTTGATGGAGACTTGCGACACCCATCTGTTTCACCACTGTTAGGTATTGACCCCGAAAAACTTGAATATGAAACTGTGACAGAAAATTATAAAATTGCATATCTTAAAGATTTCAATATTTACTTTATGGTATTTAATACAAGCTATGGTAGCCGATTTAAGTATGTGAACTCCTCTTATATTAAAAGTGTATTTGATGCTGTTCGTGATGATTTCGATTTAATTCTTGTGGATACACCACCTTGCGGACTTGTTTCGGATGCTCTCTTCTTCGCACAGGCAGCAGATGCAGCATACTATGTTATACTACAGGACGCTGTCAGAATTTCAAAGATTCAGAGTGGTTTCAACAATCTTTTGTCAACTGATATAAGGATTCTTGGGTGTGTTCTTAATGGTGCTCAGGCATCCCATTCAGGTCATGGCTATGGATACAGATATTATGGCTATGGTCATGGATATAAGACATATCATAACTACAATTACGGACAAAAGCACTATGGCAAGTATGGTGGCTATGGATATGGCTCCGGCTACGGATATGGTTATGGTTATGGCTATGGTACGGGATATGGCTATGGCAAAAAGAAAAAGAAAAAATCAATGCATCATTATGGTTTAGGTAAAGGAAGTAAGCATGAAGAGAAATGAGGACTATCGCAAACTTTTGCGAAATATGGCCCATGAGTGGAAATGGATTTTTTCCTATGTGAGAAAATACAAATTCGCTCTGTTCCTCTATACACTTTTGGGACTTTTTGCTATCGTGATGTCTCTTGGTGTTTCTGTTGTAGGAAAGCATCTTATTGATGCAGTTATCGCCAAATCTTCTGATGCAATTTTTGCGTTTGGTGCTCTTGCAATCGGACTAGCTATTTTTCAGCATGGGTTTCAGGCTTTGTCTTCATATATTACCGCTTTGGTAAACAGTAAAATCAGTAATGAAATCAGAGAGGATATATATGCACATATTGTTAGTGCACAATGGGAGGAAATAAGCAAGTTTCATTCAGGTGATGTGCTTAATCGTCTTGAGGCTGATGTTCATTCTGTTTCAAGTGCAGTGATTGGCTTTATTCCCAGCGTTATAACGAGAAGCGTTCAGTTTTTAGGTGCATTGGGGATTGTGCTTTATTATGACAGCACAATGGCGATTATTGCGCTTATGAGTGCACCATTATTGTTCATTTCCTCAAAAGTTCTTGTCAAAACAATAAGAAAATACAGTCAATTAAGTCGTGACCTTAATGGTAAAATTCTTTCATATTCTGAAGAATCTGTTCAGAATTTACTTACAATCAAGGCGTTTGACCTTACTAAAGAATACATAAATAACTTCAAAAAGGTGCTTGAAAATTACAGGGTCACAAAACTTTCTTATGATAAATTCAGTATTCTAATGACACTTTGCCTTTCCTTAGTAGGACTTGTAATTTCATACGGATGCTATGGTTGGGGTGTTTACAGACTGTGGCAGGATGTTATTACTTATGGCACAATGACCTTGTTTATTCAGCTTTCAGGTCAACTGACTTCTTCCTTTGGTTCTTTAGCAGCACTTGTTCCGTCTGCAGTTTCCACCGCAACTTCTGCAGGTCGAGTTATGGAAATTACAGAGTTGTCAAAAGAATTAGATGAAGATAGAGAAAAAGCAGAATTATTTTATAAAAAGGCCAAAGAAAAGGGAGTAAGTGTAGTCTTTAAAAATGTTTCTTTTAAATATAAAAATGGTGAGAACATTGTTATACAAAATGCCTCTTTTAAGATAAAAGCCGGTGAAACAGTTGCTCTTGTTGGTCCGTCAGGTGAGGGTAAAACAACAATTCTTAAACTTTTATTGGGGATTATGCCTGTAACATCAGGTGAGATTTATCTCGAGTCGGCAGATGGTGAGAAAATTATAGTTTCAGACAGCACACGAAGATTTTGTTCCTATGTTCCGCAGGGAATAAACATTTTCTCAGGTACAATCAGAGAAAATCTTGTTGCGGTAAAAAAAGATGCGACAGATGAAGAAGTATATGGAGTTATAGAGTCAGCGGTTCTGGATAAATTGATTTCGTCACTTCCCGATGGGCTTGAAACTCATATAAATGAACAAGGCGGTAACTTCTCACAAGGACAGTTGCAAAGATTTGCAATTGCAAGAGCTTTACTAAAAGATTCAATGATACTTTTAATGGATGAAACCACTTCAGCACTTGACCCTAAAACAGAAAAAAAGGTGCTTGAAAATATAATGATAGCAAATCCTGCAAAGATTTGTATTATAACTACTCATCGTGAAAGCATGTTGAAATATTGTGATAAAGTGTTCCGTGTTGAGCAAGATGGCGGAATATCACATGTAATTGAAGAAAGTAAAGACTGATAATGTATCGTTGTTAGTTTCTTTAAAATAGACAATAAGAAGGACAAGGTTTTTTGAAAACCCTGTCCTTTTATTTTGCTTCATATTAATGTTTAAAACAAGAGTTGTATTCCTCAACCCAGCGTAATATGGTTTTGCGGTTGTATGTGGTAGGCATTGCAGCAGTTACTGCAGTTGCCCTTGCTAATTGGAGACCCATTTTTACAACTTTACCAAGAATAGTTTTGTTGTTAATAAGTCCGTTAAGTTTAATCTTAATATCGTCCATTGACATTCCACCAAGCATCGCACCAAGACTTGTGGAGTCAGCATCAATTGTCATGTCTTCTGCGTTGAGAATTCCTTTTGCGAAAATATAATCAAGCTCTGGACCTTCAAGTCGTGTAAGTAATAACTTGACACAAGCAAGAGGTGCTAATGCAGCTCCGATTTCCTTATAGAAATTCTTTTGATAAGTCCAAAGAGTTTCTGCACTGTATGAACCACTCAAGTCATTTGAAATGGCATCTGCAAGAATTCTTGCAGCCTTGAGTGAGTTTGCGATACCTGAACCAATAACAGGAACGGTCATAAAAGCACTGTCACCGATTGCAGCATATCCGTCAGCAACAAGAACACCTAATGGTTGACGAACAGGAATGTTGGCGAAACTGTCACCACGAAGAATTTCAGAGCCTATACTCGGGTTTGATTCTCTCATTTTATTGATTTGTTCAATAGCATAATCACGGTCAAAGCTATGGAATCTGCCAATAAGTACATCTGTGTGGTCCTCTTCAGTTGCAATCCAGGAAATACCTAATTCATTATTAGGAAGAAGAATTACCTTGAATTTGTCGTGTTCAGGCACTTCACAAGCTTTGTTGAAATGTGCTCTGTAAACATAGAACTGTTCATATTCAATAGGATTGTTCTGAATTCCCATTGATGGAGGTAAAGCACGCCTTACGGGAGAGTTAAGACCGCAAGCATCAATTACAAGGTCAGCGAGATATTCACCTTTGTCAGTTTTGATACCTACAACTCTGTTACCAAAGAGGATTGGTTTTTCAATATTTTCTTCATATTGAAATTTTACACCTGCTTTTTCAGCGTGTTCAATAAGATGAGCATAAATATCACTACGCTCCATCTGGATTTCCTTTTTGTCTTCTTCGGTATTCTGTGTGAGTGCAGTTTCCATAGCAGGACCATAAAAGGTCATATCGTGTTTGAGATTGTATTTGCTCTTGTCAGGAAGAGGAATTCCAACGGCAGTCCATCCTTTTTTATCAAAGATGTCTGTCCAGTCGTATCCCATATTGTTTTTGGCATTTCTTTCATAGACAGTAACATCAAATCCCTTTTTTGCAAGAAGCATTCCGGCAGCAATTCCACCGTGTCCGCCACCGGCAATAATAATTTTATTTCCCATGCTATCCCTCTTTTCGACAAAATTTACCTGTGTGTTGATTAATAAAATTATACCATAAAACACTTGCATTATCAATACGATAAATGGTATAATACATGAGGATATTAAAATGGTTATTTATGTGAATTTTTAAGATAAAATTCGCAAAATAATGAACACGACGTTCAAGAGAAGGAAAGAAGATAATGAACAAAAATCATAAGAATGCCGTTAAGGTTCAGATTCCTGAATATCAGACAGTAAGAGAAATTATTTTTGAAGGAACTGCTCGTGGTGGAAATAATAAGCAGTTTATGTATCTTGACAGAAATAAAGAACTTCAGGAAATCAATTACAATCAGACATTTAGAATTATCAGAACTCTCAGCACATATTTTTACAGTAAGGGTCTTATGGATGGTAAGAAAATTGCTATCGTATCAGAAAACAGTGCTTATTGGGCTTTTGCATATTATGCGACTATCGTAGGTGGTAATGTTTGTGTGCCAATGGATGCTAAACTTACTTACGAGGATATTGAGGACCAGATTATTCGCTGTGATTGTGATGCTGTTGTTTATTCAAAGAAGTTTGCAAAGTTTGTTGAGCAGATTAAAGCAAATCCGGAAGTTCCGCAGATGGAATACTTCTTTATGGATGATTTTGATACATATTATGCTGAAGGTGAAAAACTTATTGCAGAAGGCAACGATTATTTCGATAAGGTTGAGGTTAAACCTGACGATTTAGCTGCGATTGTTTTTACATCAGGTACAACAGGT
>RHMF01002012.1_pt1 | contig 12099 bp, 9 predicted proteins | sample 5365151 | NCBI WGS metagenome assembly RHMF01 (sample SAMN10266501, study PRJNA497801) | feces metagenome | isolation source: feces | host: Bos taurus | place: China: Prairie of Fairy Mountain | collected 2017-08-14 | reverse complement strand
GCGTAAATCAATTGAACTCCGAAACTTTCCATTCCAATAGTTAATGGATTTATGTCTAATCCGAAATATCCAAGTACTTTGAAACTACCTGCTGCAAATACTGTCATTGCAATTGTGATTCCAACGCCAAGTATTCCCCAAACAAATGCTCTTGGTAAGATTCCAAATCCTTTTTCGTTATAAACTCCTTTGCTAATTCTTAATCCAATACATTCTCCTGCTGTTGCAAGGATTGCAAATTTAAAGAATGCTAAGACCATATAACGCCAATCTTTTGCACTTGACCACGACATAAACCAATTGTTGATAGGTTCTACGAAAATAAAGGCACCTACAACAATAAGGGTTACTAAAATAAATATTAAATCTTGTTTTTTCATTTTTCTTTCTTAGTTTTGTTCTATTAAGTTAGTGTTTTGATTTTCTATTTCTTTGATTTTTGCTTTGCATTCAGCGAGTTCTTTTTGACAAAGGTTTATTCTCTTTACTAATCCTGCAATTAAAATTAGCAAATAAATCATTACGCAAACAATTACAATACTTGCAATCCAAAACTTATAGTCTGAAATTCCACTTTCGTATTGAATTGCACACATTGCAATGACTAACAAGGTTGCCAAAGTTCCTCTGAATATGCTGTTTGAGAATATTTTTTTCATTTCTTTATGCTTTTTATTTATTGTGCTGTTGCCAATGAATTTAACAAAGATTGAATTTTTGGATTTGCCAATAATACTTGTTGAACCTTTGTAAGTGAATTAGCATTTGCTACATTGTTGATAAATTCAAATATTCTTCCTGTTTGATTTATTACCTCTTGTTCATTGGTTGAAAGAACGTTTTTGTCTAATTCTTCAATCAAAACTAATAATTCACTCTCTGCTCTTGCTCTGTCAGAAGAAAGAATGCCTGCTGCTTGATTTAGTCTTGCTACATAAGAGTTTAACAATCCTCCAACACGTCTATAACTGATTATTTCAGCGACTTGAGGAATAGATTTTGCTAAATCTAATTCTGTTTTAAGACCATAGTTTTCTGCAACCTCGCCCAACTCTGCTAAGATGTAGATTGAAAGTTGTTTTTCGCCTTCAACACAAGATGCTTTCTTTCCTTTGAATTGATTTAGGTAATTAACGTAAGAAATATAGTAAGAGATGATTTTGTTTAATACTTCTTGACCTTTTTTTATTTCACCTGCTTTTAGGTAAACCTCTGCAAGTGCGATGTCATAACGGTCAAAGGTTAGTTTAGAATTAGGAAACTCTTTAACTGCTTTGTCTAATACGTTTATCGCTTTTTGCTTTTGTCCGTTTTCTACAAGATAGTTTGCAAGAATTGAGAAGTTGCCTCTCATATTCTTTGAATTGTTTACACTAACTGCTTCTTCCAAATAAACATCTTCTTGATTTACTCCTCCCCATTGGAATTTCTCTGTGAAAAGTTTGTAAGTCTTGTCCATATCAAAGCCTCCGCCTGTTGGATAAGGCATAATTCTATAAACAATTCCTTCTTGTCTTATGTAGTTTTGAATATTAGGGAAAACTTTTGCTAAATAACGAGGATTCATAACGTAAATTGGACGTTCAAAATGATTTGTTCCCAAAATATCAAGAAGCATCAATTCGTTTCTAATAAGTTGTTCATAGCGATATTCTTGTGGAATATTGATTTCAAATTCAACTCTACCTTCCTCAGAATCTACAAGTTCTTTTGGATAAATGCCTTGTGCTGCTACTTTTGCTTTATCAAAAGAAATATAGAATCTATTTGTTGGAAGAACTTTTATAGAATCTCCGTTGTTGTCAAAAGTTGTTGTGTTAGGATTTGTTTTTAATTCTTCAAGTACGCTTGTTATTTCTCTATAAGGTTCGTTGCTTGGAGTAACTAAGGAAACGTCTAAATCCATTCCATAGAATTTTTTATCTAATGTAAATGGTAGTTTTTCAGACTTATACACTTTGTTGTAAAGTTGTTCAATATACCAATGCATTCCCGATAAGGTGTAGTTCAAAACACGAACATCTGTACGTATTCCCTCAACTTCTTGTGCATACCAAAGAGGGAAAGTGTCGTTGTCTCCAAAGGTTATAAGGATTGCGTCTTTTTCACAACTTTCAAGGTAGTTTCTTGCATATTCTCTTGCCATGTATCTACCGCTACGGTCATGGTCGTCCCATTCTTCTGATGCCATAAGTACAGGAACGGCAAACAAACATATAACTCCAAGAATACCTGCACGAACAGAGTCAGGAATTTTCTTAATTTTCTTAGTCCATTCGTAAAGTGCATAAACTCCAAGTCCTATCCAAATAGCAAATGCGTAGAACGAACCTGCGTATGCGTAATCTCTTTCTCTTGGTTGAGCAGGAGGTTGATTTAAGTAAAGAACTATTGCTAAACCTGTCATAAAGAAAAGTAAGAACACAATAAATGAGTCTTTTGGAGATTTTCTTATGTGGAAAATTAACCCTGCTAAACCTAATAATAATGGTAAACAGAAGAGTTTGTTTTTTCCTGCGTTGTTTGCTAAATCAACAGGTAGGTTATCTTGAGGTCCAAGACGCATTTCGTCTATGAAATCAATACCTGTAATCCAGTTTCCATGCAAAAGGTCTTTCTTTCCATTGCTTACATTTGTTGGTTCATTACCTGAAAGTAAGATTCCATTGAGATTGAATATCGTTTTGACGACCTGCAAAGTTCCACATAAAATAACGCCAATACATGTGATTGACTTGATAACGGAAAAAGAAACTTAGGTTTTCTGCAAAGGTAGGTGTGCGGTCAGAAGATTCATTTATTCCTGCCCACATCTTGTAATATGTAGGGTGATTACGACTTTGGTCATTTGACCACATACGTGGAAAAATCGTAGTCTTATCTTTTTCATACACAAGATTACCTCTTTGTTTTACTTCAATATATTTCCCGTTTTCTTTGTCTTTAATGTATTTTGAAGTACCTTCTTCTTGGTCAATTGCCATTGCATTATAATATTGACCGTGGAAAAGAGGGGTATAACCATATTGTTCACGATTTAGGTAAGTTAATAGAGCTGTTGCATCTTTTGGTGCGTTTTCGTTAATTGGTGTATTAGCATTAGAACGAATTACTAATACAAAGAAAGTTGTGTATCCTATTAAAATAAATAAAACAGAAAGCAATGCTGTGTTAAGAATAACTTTTTGTTTTTTAATAGAATATAAAACACCTGCAACAAGTAATCCTATCAATAAAACGAAATAAATAATAGTTCCGAAGTTGAAAGGAAGTCCTATTGAGTTTGTGAAGAAAATCTCAAATTTTCCAGCAAAGATTACAATATAAGGAACAATAAAATAAAGGATAACTGCAACCAATAGCATAGAAATAATTCCTACTAAAATGAAGTTGCGTTTTTTGTTTTTTTCTACGTTTGGATATTTTTTGAAATAGAAAACGTAGGTGATAGCAGGGATTGCCAAAAGGTTTAATAAGTGAACTCCAATTGAGATACCAATTAAAAAGGCAATTAAAATCAACCATCTAAGGTTGTGTTTATCATTTGCTTCTGCTTCCCATTTCAATATTGCCCAAAATGAAATTGCCGTAAAACACGAACTCATTGCATAAACCTCACCTTCAACTGCTGAATACCAAAAAGTATCAGAGAATGTATAAGCTAAACTACCTACAACGGCACTTGCAAAGATTGCAATCATTTGTCCCTTTGTCATTTCTTCGGTATTTTTCACAAACTTCTTTGCAAGCATTGTGATTGACCAGAAAAGAAACAAAATAGTAAAGCCACTACAAACTGCACTCATTGCGTTGATTGTGTATGCAATCAAACTTGTGTCTGAACCAGCAAAATTAGAAAATAAAGAGCCAATTAATTGAAAGGTTGGTGCTCCAGGGGGGTGTCCTACTTGAAGTTTGTCTGCTGTTGCAATGTATTCTCCACAGTCCCACCAACTTGCTGTTGGTTCTGCTGTGATTAAATATACGGTTGTGGCAATTAGGAAAATTACCCAACCTAAAATATTATTTATTAAAGTGTATTTTTTCATGTTTTTTATTGAATTTTACCAATTTACTTTCTTACGTTTAATAGGCATTGTCATACATCTTGCTCCGCCACCTCCACGAGGCAATTCAGCAGCGTCAAACGTAACTACAAATCTTTCGTAATTTCTCATATTTACTTTGTCTTGACACACATCTTCTGCTTTCAATACCTCAAAACCTGCATTGTTTAATGCTTCAATAGTGTGAGTGTTACGAGCGTATCCAAGGATTTTTCCTTCGCCTAATGCAAAGAAATTAGCACCACTATGCCATTGTTCTCTTTCTTGATACCAAGCATCAGTACCGCCACAAAGAACAGGTTCAAAATCAAATCCTAACTTCTTGCATGCTTCTAACATATTGCTTCTTTCGTGATAGCGAACTTGACCATTATCAATTTCAATATGAGTTACCTTGAATTGTCCTAAACTATTCTTAATGATTGGTTCATAAATCATACACTTGTCTTGAGCAAGCATTGTGAAAACCATATCTAAGTGAATGAATGATTCAGGCTTTTCAGGTAGTTCTTGAACGATGATATGTTGTTTTTCTTTTCTTGCTGTGTAATATTTTGTCAAGAACTCAATACCTTTCTTGTTTGTTCTGCATCCATTACCAATAAACAATACATCTTCTCTTGCTATCAAGACGTCACCTCCTTCAGTGTGAGCACCTTCAGAAACACGAGGATTTATTGTTTCGGTAGAGAAATAGTGTTTAAAAATAGTTTCCATAATGAAACTTTCTCTATCTCTCACATCTGTGCTCATTGAATGAATTAACACTTTGTCATAAACGCTTGAAGATGCGTCACGAGTAAAGAAAAGATTATACAAAGGATTAAAAACACCTTCTCTATATTTGTATCCTTCAATTAGAATACGTGCAAGTTCTTGTTCGCTTTTTTCAATAAATTCAGGGAATAAATATTCCTTTTTTTCTGCTGTCAAAATCTTGTCAATAAGAGAAGATTTTACTTCTTTATTTGTCAAAACCTCTGCAAGTAAATCTTTAACTTGATATGTTTTTGTCCATTTTGATAATACTCCTGCGAAATTAGAGTATTCTTTTGATGCTATGTTAAGGTTTAGCAAATCGCTATATAACGCTTCTTGAATGTTGCTTGGCGTCATACTTTCTATTTCAACGCCAGGGGTATGAAGGATAACACCTTCTAATTCTCCTATTTCGGAATTTATTTCAATAAAACTCATAATATAATAATTTGAAACTGCAAATATACAAATTATTTTGCAAGAAAAAACTATTTAGGTATAGAACTTATTAACGTTTTAGTGTATTGTGTTTGAGGATTTGTGTAAATTTCATCAGCTTCCCCAATTTGCTCAATCTCTCCCTTACGCATTACCATCATTCTATCTGACATATATTTGACCACTGCCAAGTCGTGAGAAATGAAAATATAGGTTAATTGAAATTCTTTTTTCAAATCGTTCAAAAGATTTAAAACAGTTGCTTGTACACTAACGTCTAAGGCACTCACACTCTCATCGCAAATAATTAACTTAGGCTTTAAAATCAACGCTCTTGCAATACCTATTCTTTGTCTTTGACCTCCTGAAAATTCATGAGGATAACGCTCATAATGTTCACGCTCCAAACCTACCTTTTCCAACATTTTCATTACCATTTCTTTGCGTTTGTTTTTGTCTTTTTCAATCTTGTGGACAATTAACACCTCCTCAATTGCACGACCTATTGTTAAGCGAGGATTAAGACTTGAATAAGGGTCTTGAAAAATTATTTGAATTTCTTTTCTTAATTGTTTTAAATCTTTCTTTTTAAGGTTGGAAATCAATCTGTTCTCAAAATAAATTTCTCCCTTTGCATTTTCAATTAAATTCATTAGAGAATACCCCAAAGTACTCTTTCCACAACCACTTTCTCCTACCAAACCAAGTGTTTCACCCTTGTATAAATCAAAACTAAGCGAAGGTATAGCAATAAACTTACCATATTGAATATGAAGATTTTTTGCTTGTAGTAGGGGAGTGTGAGAATAAATAGATTGATGTTTATTTTCTCTTTCTGTTTTTGTTTCAATTTCTTGATTATCTGCTCTTTGATTAAGGAAATCGCTTACTGTGGAAAGCTTCTTAGGACGTTTGTCCAACGGAGGACGAGAAGCGAGTAAACCTTTAGTATAAGGATTTTGAGGATTAGAAAAAATCTCCTCATTACTTGCCTCTTCCACAATCTCTCCTTTATAAATCACTGCTACCTTATCTGCAATTTGATGCACAACACCAAGATCATGAGTAATGAAAATAATACCTATATTATATTTTTTTTGGAGTTGTTTCATAAGGTCCAAAACCGCTTTCTGTACTGTTACATCTAATGCCGTTGTAGGCTCATCAGCAATCAAAATATCAGGTTCAAGAGCAAGTGCCATTGCAATCATAACTCTTTGACGTTGCCCTCCTGAAAGTTGATGAGGATAAGAATTAAACGCCTTTTGAACATCGGGTAATAAGACTTCTTCAAATAAACTCAAACACTTCTCTTTGCTAATTCCTGTCTCCATCATTTGTTTGCCACACTTCATAACAGGATTTAGAGCGGTCATAGGCTCTTGAAAAATCATTGAAATTCTCTTACCTTCAAAGTCAATATTTCCCTCAATTTTAGACTTTTTCTTATCCAAAAGTCCCATAATTGCAAGAGAAGTAACACTTTTTCCACTGCCACTTTCTCCCACAATAGCGAGAGTTTCTCCCCTTTGAACATTAAAGGAAATACCCTTTACGACCTCATGCCATTGTTTATTTCTTAAAAAACTTATTTTTAAATCCTTTACCTCTAACATATTTGCAAAGATATTAAAAAATAACCATCTTTTGATTAAATTTCTTTTTTCTTTGCTTTGTTTTCTTTTTTCTTTGTTTGACATGTTAAAATACAAAGAAATATTTTTTTAATGTATAGTTTTTAAAATATTAAAACTTTTAGGTTTTCGTTATTATTTTACTATACTTTTTTTATTATTTATTATTATATATTATTACATATTGACAAAATGTCAAGTTTTGATTGATGATTCGTCAATACTTTCTTGATGGATTGTCAATACAAGATAGACGGATTATCAATACAAGATTGACAAATAGTCAATAATATTTTCAAAGTGTCTTTCAGTGATTTGTAAAAAAAATGAAAAAAAAGTTTTAAAAAAGTTTGGTAGTTGTAAAAAAGGTAGTATCTTTGCACTCGCAAAACGGAGGTATTTACTCTATTAAGCGATTGTCCCGTGGTGTAATGGTAACACAACTGATTTTGGTTCAGTCATTCAAAGTTCGAATCTTTGCGGGATAACTCAAAGGAGAAGAAGTTAAAAACTCTTCTCCTTTTTGTTTTTCTATGTGTCAAGGTTCAAAGACATAAATATTTCATTTGGTAATTCTATGTTTTTTAAGGGTTTTATCATCTCTATTGTTGAAGGAATGGCGGAGAGTGAGTCTGGAAAATATTTTAAATTCACATCTTTTTTAAATTCCTCACTTATTTTTTTAGCAACTATTTCAGCAGTTTCTTCCTCTAAACAAAAACAATCCAAAACCTCTATCGTATCCCAATCGGTTATTGCAACACATTGAGCAAGGATTTCATCGTTTTTATAGAGTGAAATTATGTCGTAATCGGTTTGTGTATAGAGTTGTAATGTGGTGGTAGAGTGTATTATACAGTTGTTTCTTGTTTGTTGTACTTTGTTTATTAAATCAAAATTAAAGTTTTTAGTTTTTTCTATTTTGTATTCTGATAAATAATTGGGGTTATTGTTATAAGATATTTTTTTTATTCCCTCTATTCCGCAGAGTTTATATCCCATTTTTTCGTAAAAAGGAACTAAACCCTCGTGAGCGGCAATCAAAATCACGGCTTTTTTTCCAAGATCGCTTAATTCACTTTCCGCTTTTTGCATAAGAAGATTAGCCAAACCTTGATTTCTGTGACTTTCTTGTGTGCATACGCTTCCAATGTAGGCAATCGGCACGATTTTATCATCAATTTTTAGTCTATGATGCGTTGCAAAAAGCATAGAAAGTAGTTTTCCGTTTTCTTCTAAGTGAAAAAAGTTACCTTCTTTAAAATATAAATTGAAAAACTTATCAATATATTCTCTTGAATCGCCAAATGTTTTGTTCCAAAGCTCTTTTGCTTGCTCTTCTATGTGTTTCATTTCAGTGTTGCTATGTATTTTTCAATTAACTTTATTGGATTATAACTTAATTTAGCCTTTCTTAGCCCCTCAATTCCTAAATCTTCCTCACGATTTATATACTTAAAATTATTATCTAAGCGACTTACAAACTCTTTATTTATGACTGCGAAAGCTCCTTCAAAGTTTCTATCTGCTTTTTCGATGTGAATATCAAAAGTTTCGTTGTTTATCTTGCTGCCAATGGTGAATGCAACAATTTTTTCTTCTACTTTTATTGCACCTGCTTTCAAATCCAAGTCCTCAAAGTGTGAAAATAAAAATTCAATCACTGTTTTTTCTTTCTCATAGTCGCTTTTGAGTTCAGGGCTTTTTGTTATCGCTTGCTCTTGCCATTTGTCAAGAAGCCAAAGACAAGAAAGAAAATTAGTAGGGTTGATTTCCACGTATTCCCATTTGTATTGAGAATTGAATTTGTTTATATGATTTCTCTTAGGTTGGAATTTTTTTCCTTTTAAGTATTGTAAATCCTCTCTGAGATAAAGATAATCAAAAAAATTTCTTTCTTCTTTTATATCAAAATGATGTTCAAAACAAGGTTTTCTATCTTTTCTTTCACAAATAACACTCATTTGCTGATTGTTTTCTTTGGAAAGATTGATTAGTTGTTCAATAATCTTGTCTTTATCGCCCTCTCCCAAAGGGTAGTGATAGCAGATGTGAGTGTTTTTCTCAAAATGTATTCTTGTTACTAAGCAATCATCTATTATTGCCCATTCTCCGTTGAAGATAAACGAGTATGCACAAAGGTTTGCAAAGGAACTCTCAGCATTTTGTATGGTTTTGTAGCGATAAAACTTCTCAAAAATTTCTCTGTCCTTAGGTTTTATAGGTTTAAATTCAATCATTATTATAGTTTTTAGGCGTCAAAATTACAAAATTATTTACCTTTGCAAATAAAATCAGCGTTTTGAAATGGAGGTTTTAATAGAAAAAGAAGCAGGATTTTGTTTTGGAGTTGTTTCTGCGATAGACAAATGTGAAAATTGCTTAGAAAAATTTGGCGAACTTTATTGTCTTGGAGAATTGGTGCATAATTCTATGGAAATTAGCAGACTCAAAAAATTAGGTCTTAGAATAATAGATGTAAAAGACTTAGAAAAAATGCAAAATTGTAGAGTTATGATTAGGGCTCACGGAGAACCGCCTTCGACATACGCTCTTGCAAAAAAAAATCAAATAGAAATTTTTGATGCTACTTGTCCTATTGTGTTAAAACTGCAAAAAGATGTGAAGCGTGCATACGATACGATGGATAAGTCAAAGTCTCAAATTGTCATTTTCGGAAAACAAGGACACGCAGAGGTGATTGGCTTAGTTGGACAGACCGAAAATTCCGCAATAGTTATTAGTTCCGAAAAAGATATTGCTCAAATAGATTTCACAAAAGCCGTATATCTTTTTTCACAAACAACAAAAAACAAAGAAGAGTTTGAAAATATCATTACTCTTATCAGAGAAAAAATGTTGGAAGTAGGAAACGAAAACTTTTTTGTAACGGATTCTATTTGTAAAAGAATGACTTCAAGAACCAAAACCTTATTAGAATTTGCCGATAGTGTAGATGCAGTTTTATTTGTAAGCGGTAAGCATTCAAGTAACGGGACTTATCTTTATGAGTTTTGCAAACAACACAAGAAAGAAACGTTTTTTATTTCTGAAAAATCAGATATTGATTTTGAATTGCTGAAAGGATTTAATAAAATAGGCATTAGTGGTGCTACTTCAACACCTATGTGGCTTATGGAGGAGATTAGAGATTATGTTCTTGCGAAATCTTAAAATATCTAACTTTAAAAATATAGAAAATAGCGAGTTTGATTTTCTACAAATAAATTGTTTTGTTGGAAACAATGGAGTAGGAAAAACAAATGTGCTTGATGCTATTTATTATTTAAGTTTTTGTAAAAGTTTTTTCAATCATAATGATTTTCATTCCATAAGGTATGGTAGCGATTTTTTTGCTTTGCATGGCGATTATCTTATTAAAGGTGTGGAAGAGAAGATTTCGTGTGTCTTAAAGGAAGGTGGGAAAAAACAAATCAAGCATTCAGGAAAATTATACACTCGACACTCCGAACATATCGGTAGAATACCTGTGGTAATGATTGCTCCGAATGATCATATCTTGATTACAGGGGGTAGCGATGTGAGAAGAAAGTTTGTAGATCAAATAATATCGCAACAAGATAGTCTTTATCTTCAAAATCTTATTCGTTACAACAAAGCAATTGAGCAAAGAAATAAATTGTTAAAATCTTTTCAAATCTATCACAGCGTTGATGAAGTTAATCTCTTGATTTGGGAAGAACAAATCGCTGTTTACGGGAAATTTATTCAAGAAAAAAGAAAAAATTTCTTTGAGAAATTTCTTGAACCTATGAATAATTTTTATCAATTCATTTCTCAAAACAAAGAAGAAGTAAGTTTGGAGTATCAAACCTTTGAGGGAGATTTGCTTTCTTTATTGAAAGAAAACAGAGAGAAAGATAAAATTGTGGGATACACAACCGTAGGGGTGCATAAAGATGATTTGTTGTTTAGCCTCAAAGAAATGCCGATTAAAACTCACGCTTCGCAAGGACAACAAAAGACTTTTCTCTTAGCACTAAAACTTGCACAATTTGATTTCTTGGCAAAAAATATGGCAGTCAAACCAATTCTATTATTAGATGATATTTTTGATAAATTTGACTTTGAAAGAGTGAGCAGAATTTTAGCATTATTGGAAGAAAGCAGGTTTGGACAGGTTTTTATTACTGATACTCATCTTGAAAGGGTTGAGAAAATGATAGGCGAAGAGTTGAAAGATAAGACTAAAATCTTTAAATTATGAACAAGGATTATTATATAAAACCAAGAGGTTTAAGCGAGGCAAGCGAGCAACCTATTATAAATGTAATGGAACGCTTTTTAGAATCACTTGGAATACCAACTGATTTTAATCAAGAGGAGATTATTAAGGTGTGGGAAGAGATTACAGGAGATTTAATTAAGAAATTAACTAAGAAAATCTATGTTTATGATAAGGTTCTCTTTGTTTATGTGAATGCTCCTGCACTTCGTAGTGAGTTAATGATGGTAAGAGGTAATATATGCGAGAAAATAAACAATCATTTTGGAAAAAAAGTCTTGAAACATATAGAAATAAAGTAGCATTAAGACGTTTTCTTTCGCTTTTTTCAACTGATGTTTTGGTAAGAGGTGCTAATTTCTTGCTAATACCTGTTTTTCTTCATCTTATGACTCGTGAAGAGTTTGGGGTTTATGGTTATCTTTATAGTTTTGCTATGGCAATGAGTTTTGTTTTTACACTTGGTTTTCATGCCTCAGTACCTAAACTTTTTGCTGATACGAAAAACGATAACAAAGCACAAGGAAGTATGCTCTTTACTCTTTCTCTTACGCTTTTACTTACGCTTGTTTGTGTTTTTTCTTTACTTTCTTTTACAGGAATTGATGAGTATTTCTTTTCTTTTATCAATCGCAATAACGATGTAAGTGGTTTTTCTTATGATACTTATCGTCCTTATCTCTTTGTGGCAATGGCATCGATGGTTCTTTCCAATCTTTTGACTTATTATTTCGTTGCATCAGAGAAAATCAAGAATATACAAGCGTTTAATTTAATTCGTTTCTTTTTTGCTAATGGATTATCAATTATTCTTCTTTATACTGCTGCCAATGCAGATGCTGCTCTTTTGCGTTTGGCAATTACTTATCTTGTAGAACTTATTCTTTGTGGGGTTTTCGCTATTTTCCTTTGCAAAAACTTTACTCTTAAATTTTCTTCATATTATTTGCGTAAG
>RHMF01001127.1_pt1 | contig 12100 bp, 11 predicted proteins | sample 5365151 | NCBI WGS metagenome assembly RHMF01 (sample SAMN10266501, study PRJNA497801) | feces metagenome | isolation source: feces | host: Bos taurus | place: China: Prairie of Fairy Mountain | collected 2017-08-14 | reverse complement strand
CTGAAAGTCACGGATCCGGAATTGCTGGAAGCCACCGGCGGCATCGTTCAGGGCATGTCCGGCTCACCGATTATACAGGATGGCAAACTGATCGGCGCTGTGACCCATGTGCTGGTGAATGATCCGACGCGGGGATATGGGATTTTTATTGAGAATATGCTGGATGCGGCAGGATAAAGAACTGGCAGGGACGCAAGTCCCTGCTACTCCCTTTTTTCACAAAAATGAGAACCGTTTCCGGCAAAAAGCATTTGACTTTTTGTGATGGATTTATTATAATGCAACTCGTTTTTGCGTCTGAATCCCTGCAAATTCCCTTAGTCTTACATTTAGAAAGGTGAAAATATGCATACCCTGCAACATACCCTGCACCATGCGCTGGAGGATAATATCAGCCTGATTCCCTTCCTCTTTCTTACCTACTGTGTCATGGAATATCTGGAAAAACTCATGGAGGAAAAGTCCGAGAGCGCCGTGCGGTATTCCGGCAAAATGGGCCCGCTGCTGGGCGGCCTTCTGGGCATCATTCCCCAGTGCGGTTTTTCTGCGGCGGCTGCCAGCTTCTATTCCGGCGGTGTCATTACCATCGGCACCATGCTGGCGATCTTCCTGTCCACCTCCGATGAAATGCTGCCCATCCTGATCTCTGCCGCCGTGCCCGTGGGCGCAATCGTGAAAATTCTGGCTTCCAAAGCGCTGATCGCCGTGGCGGCAGGCTTCGCTGTGGATTTCCTGCTTTCCCGGTTCGGAAAGGCCCACTGGGTGCAAAAGCACATTCACGATCTGTGCGAGCAGGAAAACTGCCACTGCGAAGAGGCGCATTCCGTTTGGAAGTCCGCCCTGATCCACACCGTTAAGGTCTTTACCTTTATCTTTATCGTTTCGGTGCTGTTGAATCTGGTGCTGGAATGGGGCGGTGAGGCAGTTCTGGAGCGGTTCGCCTCCAACAATTCCGTCTTTGCGGTGCTGCTCACCGGCCTGGTGGGGCTGGTTCCCAATTGCGCCGCATCCGTCATCATTACCCATCTGTATGTGCAGTCCGTCATCAGCGCCGGCGCTATGATGGCAGGCCTGCTGGTAAGTTCCGGCGTGGGCATTCTGGTTCTGTTCCGCACCAACCGACCGGTGCTGCAGAATGTGAAAATTGTCGGTATCCTCTACACCATCGGTGTTACCGCCGGCTTTGCCATTGATTTACTGAAGATCGTCTTTTGAGAAAAAAGCAGGCGGCAATACTGCCGCCTGCTTTTTACTTTTCGCTGTTTGCACGCTTCCGGATATGCTGCCGAAGGGCATATTTCATGGTGATATATCTTCGGTCGCCGTCGCAATCGGACCGATACACCTGGTATGCATGGTTATACGGACAATGATTATGGTACACAAAGCAATTGCAGGCCAGCACGGATACCAGATTTCCCGCTGCCCGGAAGAAAAAATCCTGATGGTCCAGCATGCGGATATGGTCATCATATCCGATTTCTCTGTACGCATTCGTTCTCGCGATGAATATGTTGGGCACTTTCCCCAGAACAATATGCTCCGGATCAATTGTGGTTTTATGGGGAATTTTCAGGGGCTTTTCCGCATGCGCCATGTGGAAGGTTTTATAATTCTCTATCTGTGCATGCTTCCAGCCTCTGGTACAGGGAAAGCCAAGGGGAAGAACACCCACCAGATCCACCTCCGGATGAGCCAGCAGAAACTCCAGCTGCAGGTGGAAATTGGAAGCAGGAGAAAGCAGCTCATCATCATCCATGCGGATTACAAAGGGCGTTTCCACTGCGGCAAGGGCCTGATTCAATCCCGCACTCAAACCCACATTGAAAGGAAGCTGAATGATCTGCAGCCCGGGTCCCGTAAGCTCCAGCGGCTTGCGGCTGTCATCGGCAATGATCACCCGTACACCGGGATAATACTTCTGGATGCTCCGGTATAATCTTTTGGCCAAATGCTGCCGCTGAAAGGATTTGTATACAAAAGTTACGTTTTCCCGCATAAGCGCCTGCTGTGCTTCGGTGGGCCCGGATACGCCTTTCAGACGGAAATACAGGTTGTAAAACAGAATCTGGATCCAAACGAGCCCGTCCCAGACGGCGCACATCAGCGGGCCGAAAGGCCCTCTGGAAAGCCACCGCAGAAAAGCTTTGATTTTTTTCTTCACACTGACCATATCCTTACATTAGATGTTGATAAGGTAATATAAACATTTTTCCCGGAAAAAGTCAACAGTCTCGTTTTCGCGCTGTTAATTTCGGGTTTGTATGATATAATCAGGGTATTCTGAAGAATGGGGGACGAGTCATGCCGCTCAGAGAAATTTTTATGCAGGCAATCGGATTTGCGGGAACGATTCTGTTTTTTCTGTCCTATCAATGCAGAAGCAACAAGAGTCTCTTCCGGGTTCAGTTTTTGTCCTATGTGTTCTATACTGCTCATTTTCTGCTGCTGGGGGCTGTTACCGGCGGAATCAGCTACATGATCAATACCCTCCGGTCCTTTTGCCTGGGCAGTAAAAGCCCATTCCTGAAGGGGAAGTGGATGTGCATGCTCATCTGCGCCCTGCAGATGGTTGCACTGGTCTTCACCTGGGAGGGATGGATCTCCCTGCTTCCCATCGTGGCCAATATTGCCGCCACCATCGGCGGCTATACATACAACGCCCGGAAAATTCGGGTGGTGGGTATGTTTGTCAATTCGCCCCTGTGGATCGTATATAATATCTGGGTCGGTTCCTGGGCAGGGATCGTGGACGAGCTGATCACAGAGGCTTCCATGATTCTGTCCATTTACCGCTACGGATGGAAGAACCTGGATTCTGTGGAAACCTGACGCCGCCCGTTTTATGACCCTTTCTTTGCAGGGGCCGTTTATTGACAAAAAAAGTCGATTGCGCTATAATTCGGATGAGATTTTTTATGAAATGGAGCGATTACTATGGATCACGTATCCAGTTGGGATTTCACTCTGGCAAACTACGGCCCCGTGTGGTCGTTTATGGTTCAGTTCGGCCTGCTTCTGCTGTTTTTGATGCTGGGCAATATTCTCCGGCGAACCATTCCGCTGTTCCGCATGTGTCTGATTCCCTCTGCGCTGCTGGGTGGCACCCTGCTGCTGACGGTGGACCTGATCTGCAAGCAGTTCGGCGTTACCCTGGTTGATAACCGGCTCATGCAGGTCATTACCTATCACTGCCTGGCCATCGGCTTCGGCGCCATGTCCCTGAAGGAAGAAAAAAGCACCCACAAGACCACCAAAGCCCAGGTGGTGGAGTTCGGCGCCCTCCAGGGCGGCTCCTACATGCTTCAGGCCTTTGTGGGTCTGGGCATCACCCTGGTGATGTTCCTGCTGACCCGCTACAGCAATCAGATCGTGTCCTACATCTGCGGCCTGATCCTGCCCCTGGCCTTCGGTCAGGGACCCGGCAATGCCCTGAGCTGGGACATCAACTTTACCAACACCCCCGCGACCCAGTTCGCCGGCAACGGCAGCTTCGGTCTGTCCCTGGCATCCATCGGCTTTGTGGTGGCCTCCGTCTTCGGCGTGCTGCATATCAACATCTGCAAGAAGCGGGGCGATCTCTGCGTCCGGAAGGCCAACCCCTCCAATGAGATCGTGGATCAGACCAACCCCACCGGTGGCGAGATCCCCGATAATGAATCCGTGGACAAGTTCACCATCCAGCTGGGTTTCGTGGCTCTGGCCTATGCGCTGTCCTTCGGCTTCATGTGTTTCCTGGGCGCCCTGTCCGATTTCACCAATTCCATCGCCTGGGGCTTCAATTTCCTCTGGGCATCCCTGGCGGCAATGCTGATCCGGGCTGTGGTGAAGCAGCTGCGTAAGCACAATCTGATGCACCGGGAGTACATCAACAATTACCAGATGGACCGGATCTCCGGCTTTTCCTTCGACCTGATGATCGTGGCCGGTGTGGCTGCCATTGAGATCAACGATATTAAGACTTACATTCTGCCCATCGTGATCCTGAGCCTGGTGGGTACCATTGTCACTTATATCTATATCCGCATGGTCGCAAAGGAGTGCTTCAAGGGCTTCGAGCATGAGTTCTTCCTCATGAGCTTCGGCACCATGACCGGCACTGCCTCCAACGGCATGATTCTGATGAAGGAGATCGACCCCGGTCTGCGTACCCCCACCTCCAGTCTGTACATTCTGTCCAATTTCCCTGCCATGGTCATGATCGCCCCGCTGCTGCTCCTGCTGAGCTTTGCAGGCCAGTCCTTGGGCAATGCGGTGATCGCCTGCGCCATCTTCTTCGTGCTGTGGGCCGCCTATACCGTGTTCCTGTTCCGCAGAAAGATATTCAAGAAGCGCTATGCAGACAAGCCCGTGGCTGTCTGGACTGACGAAGTGTAATGTGAAAGCCAGAGGCAAAAGCCTCTGGCTTTCCTGCTGCAGATGTGGTATATTGACGATTAGAATCCATGAACCGGAGGTGCTTTGCTTATGTGGATATTGTTTGGCGGGTTTGCGATGGTGTTTGCCGCGCTGAATATCGCGTGCTGGGCAAAAGGAAAGGATGCACCGGTGTTCCGGTTTGCCAGTTTGGCCTTTACAGCGCTGACGCTCTGCGCTTTTTACGGCATGAATGCTTTCTGGGTGGCGGCAGAGGACTGGTCTGCGCTGATGGACGTGGTTCCGGCCATGGCCAAAACTCTGTGGGCCTGTACGGTGTTGTCTATTGCCATAAACAGCATTTCTCTGATGAAAAGAAAGGGTGAATGATATGCACCGATATTTTGAGATCAACGGCGGCGGTCACAACGTCCGCTGCAAGCTGTACTATCAGGATCTGAAGAACATCCGCAGGGTGGTGATCGCCTGCCACGGCTTCGGCAGCGATAAGGACACCGGCAGCGCGGAAAAGCTGGCCGAGCGGATGCTCAATAAGTACAAGGGGATCGCTATGGTCACCTTCGACTGGCCCTGCCACGGCAGCGATGTGAAGAAAAAGCTGACCCTCACCGACTGCGATGCCTACCTCTCCCTGGTCATCGGCCATGTGCGCGAGAGATTTGACACAGAGGAAATCTACGGCTACGGCGTCAGCTTTGGTGGCTACCTGACGCTTAAATACGTGGCTGAGTATGGCTCTCCCTTCCGCCGGATCGCCCTGCGCTGCCCGGCAGTACCCATGTACGATGCCTTGACCCAGACTATCATGGAGGCCGGGGATCTGGAACTGCTGGAAAAGGGTAAGGAGGTTTCCGTGGGCTTTGACCGGAAGATCCTGATCAGCCAGCCTTTCCTGGAGGAGCTGCGTGCAAATGATCTCCGGAAGCTGGATTTTATCGACTGGGCGGAGGATATTCTGATCCTCCACGGCACGAAGGATGAAACCGTATCCTTTGAAGCGGTTCGGGCCTTCGCGGAGGATCAGCTGATCGAATTTGTTTCCGTGGAAAAGGCTGACCATCGCTTCCGGACTCCCGGTGCCATGGAAACGGCCATCAAGGCCATTCTGGCCCACTACAATCTGTAAAAAATGGGCGTCCCGATTGGGACGCCCGATTTTTTACTTAGCAGCAGGAATTACGGCAGTCGTTGTCGCAGCCGCTCCAGTTGCCGCTGGTGTTGCCGCAGCCGCAGTTGCAGAACAGCAGGATCAGAATGATGATCCACCACCAGTTGTTGCCCATACCCCAGTTATTGTTGCAGCACATAATACATACCTCCGAAGAAGATTTGAACGGTGAACCGTTCATGTTCCATGGTATGACCTCCGCCAAAAAATGTGCGGAGCCTATTGACAAGGGGATGGGAAATTACTAAAATAAATGTAGCGTGCTACATTTTTCATGGAGGTGAAATGTGTGAATGTCCATTACGGTCATCTGCTGCGGATCCTGCACTGGTGTGTGGATCAGTCGATGACCAATGCACTGGAAGAGATGGAGCTTACCGCCTCCCAGGGCCACATTATGGGCTTCCTGGCCCACAGCCCGGAGCCGCCCTGCCCCAGGGATATTGAGGAAAAGTTCCACTTAAGCCACCCCACGGTTTCCGGTCTTCTCCAGCGGCTGGAGAAGAAGGAATTCATCCAGCTGAAGTCTGACGAGCATGATCGGCGGTGCAAGCGCATCCATGTGCTGCCCAAGGGCAGGGAATGTATGGAAAAGATGCACCAGGTGATCCGGTCCAACGAAAGAAAACTGGTGGAGGGCTTTACGGAGGAGGAGCAGGCAAAATTTGCCGAGCTTCTGAACCGGGCCATCACCAACATGGGTGCAAGCCCCTGCCGCAAACAATCCCACAAGGAGGAAGATAACCAATGCTAAAACGTGTTGCCCGGTGCATCCGGGAATACAAATGGCCCGCCATTTTAAGCCCCATCGCCATGATCGGCGAGGTGGCGATGGAGGTGCTGATTCCGCTGGTCATGGCCAGCCTTTATGACTACGGCATTATGCGCCAGGATATGAGCATCGTGGTGACCCGCTCCATCCAGCTGGTCATCTGTGCGCTGATGAGTCTTTCCTTCGGTGTTCTGTCCGCTATCTTCGCATCCCGGGCAGGCACCGGCTTTGCCAAGAATCTGCGCCATGATATGTTCTACCGGGTGCAGAAATTCAGCTTCAGCAATATCGACAAATTCTCTTCCGCCTCTATCGTGACGAGATTGACCTCCGATGTTGCCAACCTGCAGATGACATTCCAGATGATGATCCGCATGGCAGTCCGCTGCCCCATGATGCTTGTTCTGGCTTTTATCTCTGCCACCCGGATCAGCCCCGAATTAAGCCGCATTTACCTGTACGTTATCCCCGTGCTGGCCCTGGCGCTGATCCTTCTGACTCCCATGGTCTTCAAGATTTTCGACAAGGGATTCAAAATGATGGACCGGATGAACAACATCGTCCAGGAAAATATCCACGGCATGCGCGTGGTCAAGTCCTATGTCCGGGAAGAGAAGGAAATCGAAAAGTTCACCGGTATTTCTTCTGAGCTGGCAGCCAACTTCTCCAAAGCCGAGAAGATCCTGGCCCTGAACAGCCCCATTATGATGAGCTGCGTGTATGTGTCCATGCTCACCATCTCCTGGGTTGGTGCCCACATGGTGGTGCAGTCCGGCAACAATCCCCTCTACGGCCTGACCACCGGCGAGCTTTCCTCCATGTTTACTTACACCACCCAGATCCTCTCCGGCCTGATGATGCTATCCATGGTCTTCGTGATGCTCACCATGTCCCGCACCCCTCTGCGCCGCTGCGGCGAGCTGCTGGCTGAGGAGCCTGACCTGGTTTCTCCCGATCCCGCCGTTGCCGTCACCGCCGTGCCCGACGGCTCCATCGATTTTGAGAATGTGGGCTTCCGCTATGCCGCCACCGCCCAGCACCGGGCGCTGAAGGAAGTTTCTCTGCACATTCCCTCCGGTGCCACCGTGGGCATCATCGGCGGCACCGGCTCCAGTAAGTCCACCTTGGTGCAGCTGATTCCCCGTCTGTACGATGTTTCCGAAGGCACCCTGAAGGTTGGCGGCCTGGATGTCAGATCCTACGACCTGAAGACCCTGCGTGATTCCGTGGCCATGGTGCTGCAGAAGAACGAGCTGTTCTCCGGCACCATCAAGGAAAACCTGCGCTGGGGCAACCCCAACGCCACCGACGAGGAGCTGATCCACGCCTGTCGGCTCGCCTGCGCCCACGAGTTTATTATGGGCTTCCCGGACGGCTACGACCACAAGATCGAGCAGGGCGGCACCAATGTTTCCGGTGGTCAGAAGCAGCGTCTGTGCATCGCGCGGGCATTGCTGAAGAAGCCCCAGATCCTGATTCTGGACGACTCCACCTCCGCGGTGGATACCCGCACCGATGCTTCCATCCGCCGGGCATTCCGGGAGGAGATTCCCAATACCACCAAGCTGATCATCGCCCAGCGTATTGCCTCCGTCCAGGATGCGGATATGATCATCGTCCTGGAAAATGGTCAGGTCAACGCCGTGGGCAACCATGACGAACTGATGAAGACCTGCGAAATCTATCAGGAAGTCTACTACTCTCAGCAGAAAGGAGGGCTGGAATAATGCCTCCTGCAAGAATGCGCGGCGACGGCCGCAAGGCTAAGGACCCGAAGAAGACACTGTTCCGGCTCCTTGGCTATCTCAAAAAGCATATGGTGGTTCTGTCCATTGTGATGCTGTGCATCTTCATGGGTTCCTATGCCACTATCACCGGCTCCACCGCCCTGGGTAAGATCGTGGACGATTTTATCCTGCCCATGGTGACGGAGGGTTCCACGGACTTCTCCGCTTTCCGCGGATTCCTTCTGAAAATTGCCTGCATCTTCGTGCTGGGCATCCTGGCCAACTTCTTCCAGAGCTACCTGATGGTGGGCGTCACCCAGGGTATCCAGAAGACCATCCGGGATGAGTTGTTTGCCAAGATGCAGAAGCTGCCCATCCGCTATTTCGACACCAATACCGCCGGCAATATCATGTCCCGGTACACCTCCGACATCGATACCCTTCGGCAGATGATCTCCCAGTCCATCCCCCAGGCGGTTTCCTCCATCGTGTCCATCGTGGTAGTATTTTTTACCATGCTGCGCACCTCCTGGATCCTGACCCTGGTGACTATGCTCACTGTCACCGGTGTGTTCTTCGTCACCACCTTCCTGGCAGGCAAGGCCGGCAAGTTCTTCATGGGCCAGCAGAAGTCCCTGGGCGCCGTGAACGGCTATGTGGAGGAGATGATCACCGGTCAGAAGGTGGTCAAGGTCTTCAACCACGAGGAGCGCTGCAAGGAGGAGTTCGACAAGCTGAACGATGTCCTCTGCGAGAATGCCTTCTCCGCCGGTAAGTTCTCCAACATGATGGGCCCCATCAACAACAATCTGGGCTATGTCCAGTATGCCATCCTCGCCATTATCGGCGGCGTGGTGGTGGTCAAGTCCGGCGGCGAGCTGCTGACCCTCGGCAGCCTGATGACCTTCATGACCCTCTCCCGGAACTTTAACCAGCCCATCAACCAGATCTCCCAGCAGATGAACTCCATCGTCATGGCCCTGGCCGGCGCCGAGCGGGTCTTTGATCTGATGGATCAGGAACCTGAGGTAGACGACGGCTATGTCAAGCTGGTGAATGCCCATATCGCGGAAGACGGTACCATCACCGAATGTGCTGAGCGCACCGGCCACTGGGCCTGGAAGCACTACCACAAGGCTGACGACACCACCACCTATACCGAGCTGAAGGGCGACATTACCCTGGATGAGGTGGACTTCGGCTATGTGCCGGAGAAGACCGTCCTCCATGACATCACCCTCTATGCCCGGCCCGGCCAGAAGATCGCCTTTGTGGGTGCCACCGGCGCAGGCAAGACCACCATCACCAACCTCATCAACCGCTTCTATGACATTGCCGACGGCAAGATCCGCTACGACGGCATCAACATCAACAAGATCTCCAAGGATGATCTGCGCCGCTCTCTGGGTGTGGTGCTCCAGGAGACCAACCTGTTCACCGGCACGGTCATGGAGAATATCCGCTACGGCAAGCTGGATGCCACCGATGAAGAGTGCATCGCCGCCGCCAAGCTGGCCAATGCCCACGATTTCATCATGCGTCTGCCCAAGGGCTACGATACAGATCTGACCGGCAACGGCGCCTCTCTCTCCCAGGGCCAGCGGCAGCTGATTGCCATTGCCAGAGCCGCGGTGGCGGATCCCCCGGTGATGATCCTGGACGAGGCAACCTCCTCCATCGATACCCGTACCGAAAGATTAGTGCAGGACGGCATGGATGCCCTGATGCACGGCAGAACCGTGTTTGTCATCGCCCATCGCCTGAGTACCATCATGAACTCCGACTGCATCATGGTTCTGGACCATGGCCATATCATTGAGCGGGGCAGCCATGAGGAACTGCTCGAGAAGAAGGGTACCTACTACCAGCTCTATACCGGCGTATTCGAACTGGAATAAGACATACGCACAACACCCGGAGACTGCGGCCTCCGGGTGTTGTTGCTTTCTAAACGAAACGATAATTTTCCGCAAATAATGTCCCGGGTGGTGTGCCACCCGGGACATTAGCGTTAGCCGTTAAATTCGTTCTTCCGTTCAATCAGTCCATCCACATCCAGACCGTGATCCTTCATCCACCGGATGGTGTTTTCACAATTGGAGAAGACCATAATATCCAGATCGGTGTCGTTGGACAGCCAGTAGAGGGAATCATCGCCGTTGTGGAAATTGCCGTTCTGGGCCATGGTTCCGGCTTCGCAGTCGGCCATCAGGGCATCTATCAGGCTCTGAATGTCCGCCTGACCGTACACCATGGTTTCATCGCCCTTCCAGGTATCCCGGATGATGATATGGCTGTTCCTGCCCAGCAGGGCCTCCAGATCCACATCATGGAAAACCGCCTCAGGGGTGCTGAACAGTTGTTTCAGGTATTCGCCGGTTTCCTCGCCCATCCAAATGTTGTAGTAGCGGTTCACCGTGCGGCCGTTTTTCAGTTCATAGGTGATGGTGTAGGCCATGGTGAAGTCCATGGGTGCAGGCTCTTTTTCCTGAATCAGCTCAGCGTAGGCTGCTGTGAAGGCATCCTCGTGAGGGAAGCCGGTGCTGTAGTGCCAGAGCGCTTCTTCGTGAATGTCAATGATCTTCTGGACATCCGCAGGTTCTTCCAGGGTCATCACACCCTGGTGGTAGCTGTAATGGCCGTCGGCGATGGTGACGGATTCCACCTCATCCACCTCCGGCACCCAGGTTTCAATGCCGAAGGGATCCATATAGGCGGCGATCAGTACCAGACCGCACACAACCATCAGCGCGATGCAGTGGAGGATATTTTTCTTCCGGAATACCCGGGTAGTCCGCTCCAGCAGCATCTTGCCGGTAAACCAGCCCACTGCCAGACCTGCAAACAGGAAGAAATAGTCGGCGATGTAGAAAATCTCATCGGAGATAAAGTGGAACACCGCACCCACGATGACGGTATAGACTACCAGAAATACCGGTTCCAGGCTCTGGAAAGCCAGGAAATCTCCGGCACATTCCAGCTTGCGGCGGCGGTACAGCCACAGCGCGGCGATGAGCAGCGCGGCGCCGACAGCGGCTACGATGAAGTAGTAGCCGAAATTCTCGCCCAGGATCAGCTCGCCGGGGCACCATTCCTCATACCGGTAGGTCTGGGTATGGGTGCAGAAGGGCTCCTGCACCATCTGTCCAACGGGGGAGAACAGATAGAAGGGTTTCATGTTGATCTGGATGCCGTAGTACATGGGCAGGAAGATGGTATCCACCAGCCAGCCCAGAATCAGGGAGGCGAAATTCAGGATACCGTAGACCACTGCCTGGGCAAACCGGCTGCCCACGCAGAAGGCGCTGAACACGGCGATGCCAAAGAAGCAGAGAAACTGCAGATTCACGCCCAGCAGCCACATGGGGGCCACCTCCCAGGCCGGATGGGCGCCGGAAACGGACACAAACCAGGCCAGCACCGCGAAAATCAATGTGGGGATCAGGTGGAACGCAAAGCCGGAGGCCACATTGGTCACAAACCAGGTCTCCCGCCGCAGGGGCAGGGCGTGGAGGGCATTGCACATCCGGGCATTATACAGGTCACCAAAGAGCAGCTGGGCACAGAGCAGGGCATAGCAGGGGGTGATGACACTTAAAATCTGGACAAAGTCACAGATATTGGAGGCAAACCAGCGCCATCCGCTGCCGATGAGCGTCACCAGGGCCATGAGCATGCCGATGGTGTACAGACCCCAGGCCGGGGCAAACCGGGTCAGGTTCTTCTTAAAAATGGTGGCATTAAAGCACGATGTTCTTGACTTCATAGTTCACACCTCCCAGTTCGTAAATGAAAATCTCTTCCAGAGAAAGGGGCAGAATGTCGAAATAATCAGGCTTTGCGGCAGATACGATTTCCTCGATCTTCCTTGCATCCCCCCGGACGATGAGGGTTTTTAAGCGGCCGGAGGCGGATTCGTGGAGAATATCCAGCCCCTCGGGAATATTACCTACAATTTGCAGCTTATGGGTGCTGCCCTGCATATCGGCAAGGCTCCGCTCCAGAAGCATTTTGCCATGATCCATGATACCCACATGGTCGCAGATGTCCTCCAGC
>RHMF01001126.1_pt1 | contig 12104 bp, 15 predicted proteins | sample 5365151 | NCBI WGS metagenome assembly RHMF01 (sample SAMN10266501, study PRJNA497801) | feces metagenome | isolation source: feces | host: Bos taurus | place: China: Prairie of Fairy Mountain | collected 2017-08-14 | reverse complement strand
AGACGCTCTCTAATAATAGCTTTTTGTTTATCAGTAGAAGCTAATATATTATGATAATCATCTATATTTTTAACTAATTCTTGTTTTTCTTGATTTAACTCAATTTTTTCTAATTTAGCTAAACTACCTAATCTCATAGCTACAATAGATTTAGCTTGAGGTTCTGTAAATTTATATTCTTTAACTAAACCATCTTTTGCGGCAGTACTAGATTCAGATTTTTTAATAAAAGCAATAATATTATCTATATCTTCTAATGCTTTTAATAATCCATTAACAATTTCTAGACGGGCTTCTGCCGCTTTTAAATCATAATTAACTTCTTTAATTAAACATTCTATATTATGTTCTAAATATATTTTAATACAATCTTTTAAATTAAGTTCTGTTGGAGTTTTATTTATTAATGCAACTTGATTATAAGAAAAACTATTTTGTAAATTAGTTTTTGCATATAGTTTATTAGCAATTACATCAGGATTAATTCCTTTTGCACATTCTACAACTATTCTTAAACCTTTTTTATTACTTTCATTTCTAATATTAGTAATTTCAGTAATTTCTTTTTCTGCAATTTCTCCAATTTCACTTATTAAAGCTTCAGTAGAAGTTCCATAAGGTATTTCATAATATACTATATTTTGTCCTTCCACTTTATATCTAGCTCTAATTTTAACACTACCATGTCCAGTTTTCATAATAGTAGGAATATCATTTTTATTAATAACAATTCCGCCTGTTGGGAAATCTGGGCCTGGTAGCATTGGTTCTTTATCATCCATATAATCATATATAGCTTGAGCTACTTCTTTTAAATTATGTGGAGCAAAATTACAAGCCATAGCTACACCAATACCTGTGTTTGGATTACATAATAAGTTAGGAAATATAGCAGGTAATGTAACTGGTTCTTCACAATCTTCAGAATAGTTAGGAATAAAATCAACATTTCTCTTTTTTATTCCATTTAACATACCATCTTCTGCTAATTTTGATAACTTAGATTCTGTATAACGCATTGCCGCAGGACCGTCACCATCAATATTACCATTTGAACCATGCCAATCTATAAGTGGATAACGCATAATCCAAGGTTGTGATAATCTTACAAGAGCACCATATATAGAGGTATCTCCATGTGGATGATATGTACCCATTACATCTCCGACTATTTTAGCTGACTTTACATGCGGTTTAGAAAAAGTATAACCTTTTTCATATGCTCCCCATAAAATTCTTCTATGAACAGGTTTAAGGCCACTTGTTGCATCTGGAATAGCACGATCTGTATTAACTGCAACAGCATATTCAATGAAGTTTGTGCTTAATTCATTTAAAATATCATTATTCTGCATTATAAGTAGCCTCCTTACTATGTTCTTTAATAAAATCTTTTCTTGCAACAATAGCAGTTCCCATTAAATCGTTAAATAATTGATCTGCCGCTTCGGCATCTTCAACAGTGATTTGTTTTATAATTCTATTTGCGGGATCGGTTAAAGTTTCTTCAGTTTCATCAACTGACATTTCACCTAAACCTTTCATACGATTAACAGTAATTTTCTTATCTCCTATTGTTTGTTTAAATTTTTCTAATTCTTCATCATTTTTAATATACTTATATTCTTTTCCTATTGTTACTTTATATAAAGGAGGAACTCCTGCATATATATATCCATCAGCAATTAGTTGAGGACAGAAATTCCATATAAAAGTATAAAATAAGTTTTTAATATGGGCGCCATCAACATCGGCATCAGATTCAATAATTATCTTTCCATATCTCAAACTATTTTTATCATAAGTTACTTGCATTGTTTTAGTATCAATATATAAACCAAAAGCATCTATCATTGTCATAATTTCTGCATTTTTTTGAATTTTATCAATACTTGCTTTTTGTGTATTTAATATTTTACCACGAACAGGCATAACTGCTTGGAATTCGTTGTTACGAGCAGACTTTAAGTTTCCACTTGCTGAATCTCCCTCTGTAATATAAATTTCACATTTACTTCTGTCTTTTGAATAACAGTCTGCAAGTTTGCTGTCAAATTTTAATGCTTTTTCTTTTTTCTTATTATTTTCTCTAACTCTTTCACGAGCATTCTTTGCAGCTTCACGTGCTTTTCTTGCGGCAGCCGCCTTATCAAATATGATTTTTATTTCTTTTTCATTATTTGCTAACCAATATTGTAAATTAGTAGCTATAATAGTTGAAAAATTACTCATATCTAATTTTGTAACTGTTGATTTAACTTGCGCATCATAAGCTACATTAGGGGCAGTCATATTAAATACTATATACATACCCTCTTGAATATCATCACCAGTTAAATTTTCTTCTTTATCTTTTAACCATTTTTTCTCTTTAAAGAATTTATTAAACTCTCTAGTTATAATAGTTTTAACTTGAGTTATATGAGGGCCTTTTTCTGTTAAACCTGTATTTACATAAGGTACAAGAACAAGAGAATAATTAGATGTATAAGTTAATACCATATCTAATTTTTCTTTACCTTCACTATACTTCATATCAAATCTATTTGTTATAATTTCTTTATTTTTTACAGCTTCATCTACTAAATCATTTAAACCATTTTCTGAATAATAAGTTGTTAATACATCATTTAAGGTAAGATTAATTGTCAAACCAGGACATAAACAACTTATAGTGTTTAATAATGATTTAATTTTATTCTCTTCTACTGAAGTGTAAGTAAAAAATTGTTCACTTGGTTGCCATGTAACTAATGTTCCTGTTAAATCAGGATTATTATATGTTCCATTTGTTCTCTCTTTAAAAACTCCTTCTTCAAATCTAATTTGTTCAAATTCAGAATCTCTATAAGATACTACTTCTAACCAATGACTTAAGAAAGTTGTAATTTTTGAACCAATACCAAAACTACCTAATGAAGTTCCTTCATAAGTACCATCTTCACGATATTTACCAGAAGTATTAAGTACACTAAAAGCAGCTTCTAAAACAGTTTTACCATCTTCTCTAAATTCATTTGTCAAAAAACCTTGTCCATAATCACGAACTTTAATTATTGTATTTTTATTTTCATTTTTTATATCAATATCTATTTTATTTCCATGCCCTAATCTAAATTCATCTACGGCATTAGAAATAATTTCAACTAATAATTGAGTAGAATATGTTGTATCCCCAGCATATACTCCAGGTTTTAGTCGTGTAAATTCAAGAGGAGATAAAGATTCAATACTATCTTTTGTATATAATTTTTTATCTTCCTTCATATCTCTTTTCCTTTCTATAATTTTATCATTAATATTATATCAAAAATTTGGCATATAATCAAAAAATTACCCTATTTCTAGGGTAATCTCATTTTCTTTTAAAATTTTGGCTAATTTTGTTGCATCGCCGCACTTCTCCGCAATAGCATAAGCATCTGCTAATTCATTACCTAATTCATTATTATGTCCTGCAACTTTATATACTGCAAAATTTGGGAAATTTATTTTAGTATATTCATATAATTGTTTTATTAAATCTAGATTTTTTACTTCATGTTTTGAACTATTGATTCAATTATTTGCGGCCCAAGTATATATTCATTCATTAAATGTATTTACAACATAGGCACTATCGCTATAAATATATACATCACAATTTTTATATTTAGTAGTTGCTAATTCTAATGCTTGTAATAATCCTTTTAATTCCATTCTATTGTTAGTAGTATCTTTTTTTTGTAATAAATGACCATCTATAAAAGTTTCATCGCCGCCTGTATAAGCATCATATATAGTATTAGTTTCAATTTCGTAGCGAATACAACTTCATCCGCCCGGTCCTGGATTTCCAGTACAGGCCCCATCGGTATATAAATGAATTATTTTTTTCATAATTATCAACTCCTAAAATAAAAAAGCAGTATTTTACTGCTTTTTTAATCTTTTTTTAATATGGTCTAGGGAAGCAGCTTTTTCTTCTCTATAATTATATATTTTATCATAAATTCTTTGAGTAAGGTTTTCAATTATTGTATCTTGTGTATTAATTTTATCTCTTGCAATAAAAATATTTTTTCTTAATTGACGAGCTTCTAAAGAATTAAATTGATAACCTTTCATATTAGAAATTTGTTTATTAGCATGTACTAATAAATTATGATTAGATACTAATATTCTTTTTTGTGCTTTTAAATATTTTACTATAGCACGCATTTCTGCTACTTCACATCCAAAAAATCTTGATTGTATATCTTTATCTTCTTCATGTAGTTTACTAAAACCTGTAAATTCACCTAAATCAGTTTGAATAGTAACATAAGATTTACCTGTTTTAGTATTAAATTTTGATTTTTTAATTGTATATCTCATATTTTTCACCTTAATAATATAATACTTTAAATTTTTTTATTATGCAAATTTTATTCAGGTCTTCTGCCGCATTGACTTGAAAAATCAGAATTCCAACACTTGCCATTTTTATTATATGGACAAGAGTCACAAGAACATGTTCACAAATCCTTGATTTCTTCTTTTGTCCCATCTACAAAACGACCAGCATTGAACTCCTCTAAAAAGTCATCATAAGTATATCCACCTATATCGCGGACCTCCGCATGATTAACAGTTTCCTTGCAATAAATACAATATAATTTTTTTAAATGTCCAGGTTCTCTTATTTTTCCCTGATTTCTAATTATAGGGATCCCCTCCCTACCACATCTAGTGCAGAAAAATCTGCTCTGTGATATATTCATTTCTACCGACCTCTTTTCTTCTGTTTATATATCATATAATAATTATATAATAAAAAATTTTTAAAGTCAATACTTTTCCTTATTTATATATACGCGTGTGCGTGTGATTATATAATAAAAAATTTTATTTGTCAATATATCTTACTATTGATTTTTAATAAAAATTATTATAAAATTATAATATAAAAGAAAAGGAAAGAAGTGATAATTATGTTTAAGATTTATAATCCATTAGATATATCAGCAGATATTGAAAATACTAATCCTATTTTACAAGGTATATCTTACAATATTAGAAATAGTACAATGATAAAAATAGAGGCATTAGAATATATGCATACATATTTTATTCAATTTACTGCTGGTAGTGATTTAGATGTACTAGAATATATATTAAATATTCTAGGTTATAGATTAGAGGAATTAACTATTGCTGATGAACATGAGTTATTAGATGAAATTCATCGCATTAGAATGTCCTAGTTGAAAAATTTAAAAATATATTATATAATTAATATATAAAAAAGAAAGAAGGAGAAGAGTATGGAAAAAACAAAGAAAATGACAAAGAAAGATTATTTTAACAAATTAATGGAAATGGTAGAAGCTTCAGATGTAGAATTAAAAGGAGAATTAATATATTTTATTGAAACTCAAATCGCTTCAATCGACACAAAAGCTGAGAAGGCTAAAGAAAGAGCTGCTGCTAAAAAAGCTCAAGGTGATGAACTTAGAGGATTAGTTAAAGCTGTTTTAACTAATGATTTCCAAGATGTTGAAACTATCACTAATCAAATTGACTTCCCTGAAATTACAAAAAATAAAGTTATCGCAAGATTAACTCAATTATGTAATGCTGGTGAAGCTGAAAAAACTGATATTAAAGTTGAAAATAAAACTCGTAAAGCATACAAGTTAATTTAATCATATAGGAAAGGGAGATTATAAAATCTCCCTCTTTGTCTTTTAAGAAAGGAAAGATATAATGAAATATTGTTATAGAGGCGGGAATCTTGTATTATCTGACAAATTTGATGAAGTTATATTAGAAAAGATTAAATATGAAGATTTTAAAACAGTAGAAGATATTGCCGCCAATTGTGAACCTTTTGCAAACAAAAAAATAATTTTTAGTATTCCTAATATAAATGAATGTATAAATAATAAATTTTTATCTTTAATTTTAGATTTTTGTAAAACAAATAAAAATACTGAAATTCGTTTTGGAGAAATTAATATTACACAAGAAGAAATAGATACTATATTAAAAATTATGGAAGAATATCCTGATGTACCATTCTTTTTTCAACACTATATATCTAATTGAGATACTTTAATATATTTTATAGATTGTGGTGTTAAAGAAGTATATATAACACAAGAGTTAGGATTTGATTTAGTTCATGTTGCAGAGGTATGTCATCAACAAGAAGTACAAATTAGAATATTCCCTAATGTTGCGCAAGCACAATGAAATAAAATAAATGATTTAAGAAAATTTTGGATTCGTCCAGAAGATTTAGATTTATATCAAGATTATATAGATGTTGTTGAATTCTTTGGGGATATAGATAAACAAACTATATATTTAGATATATATAAAAAAGATAAACAATGGGCGGGAAATTTACAAGAAATTATTATAGGTTTAAATACTGAAATTAATAGTTACTATTTATTGCCAAAATTTGGAGAATATCGAATTAAATGTAATAAGAATTGTTGAAAAACAAATAAATGCCACATTTGTGATAGAATTATTGAATTATCAAAAAATTTAGAAGAAAATAATATTAGATTAATTGAAAAAGAGGAGGAAAAGAAAAATGGCTAGAGGAAGTATTGCAAAAACAGAAATAACAAAAAAGATACTAGATACATTTGATGGAGCATTTTTATATAATGATGGGAAAGAAATAAGAATTCCTTATACAGAAGATGGCGAATTATTGCAAATTAAAGTAGCTTTAACATGCGCTAAAGAAAATGTTAATCAAGGTGATGATACTGCTCTTCCAGGATCTACAAATGTAGGAACCGAGACTGCCGCAGCATTTGAGCCTATTGTTAAAAAAGAAGAAAAAATTGTAGAACCAACAGAAGAAGAAAAGCAAAATGTTAGCGATTTGCTTAGAGCATTGGGGTTATAATATATAAATCTATTAAGTTAGATTTAATATATAAATAAGGATATTCTAGATGTCCTTTAGAAAGTGAGAAATTATGAAAAGAAAGATTTTCATATCTTTGTTAGCTATTGTTCTTTTTACTTCGTTATGTTTTTTTATCAAACCAATATTAACACATAGCAATAATAAAGTAGATATTCAAGAACCTGCAGCTATTGTTGAAGTTGTAGAAACTCAACCTGAAAAAGCGGCGGTAATTGAATATAAAAAGACAACTATATATACTACTACTAAATTAAATATGCGTGATGCCGCTAGTTTAAACAGTAAAGTAGTTAAAGTACTTCCTATGAATACTAAATTAACAAAGATAGGGAAAGAAGGGGAATGAACGAAAGTTCTAGTTGGAGATAAGATTTATTATGTTTATAGTAAATATACTTCAACGAAAAAAACCGTAGTTAAAAAACAATCATCAAAGACTACAACACAAAAGAAAACAAAAACAGCAGCAAAGAAAACCACTACGGCGACAGCATCGCATAGTAAGGGGGAATATCAAAATTATGCTCATAATTTAGTGATAAATCAATATGGTTGGACAGAGCATGATTTTGAATGTTTAGTTAAATTGTGGAATAGAGAGAGTGGTTGAAATCCAAATGCTCATAATAAAAGTTCAGGAGCACATGGAATCCCTCAAGCGTTACCAGCTAAAAAGATGGCAAGTGAAGGTAGCGATTATTATACAAATGGTTTCACACAAATTAGATGGGGCTTAAAATATATCAAGAATAGATATGGAAGTCCTAGCCAAGCTTGAGCACACTCCCAAGCAAAAGGCTGATATTAAAAATTGATTTTAATAAAAAATTATTATATAATTTATGTGTAAATATGAAAATGAATTCTTAGTTGATAGAAAGAGAAGTAATAAACTTCTAGGAGTGTAAAGGTTTACTTTCTTGATGCTATTGATTTAAGTAATATTTATAATGTTAATTAACGCAGGCTAGAGTTTATCTTTTGTTATTTTTATATAAATTCAAACCTAAGCCTCTTTTAAAAATAACAAGTGTATATTAATGGTTAGATTAGCTAATTCAGTACAATCCCTGAATATTGTTAACGGTAAATGCTCAATCTGCAGAGAAGGGCAATGTCTGGTAAGACTTGAATAAGTATAAAGGTAGCGCCTTTAGAAAAATATGGTCTTTATATAGTAAACTAATCTGTAAAAATAAATGTAAACGAGATTATCCTACAATATACATGCGGCGGTTTGTTTAAAAAACCTTAACTCTAGGGTTAAGAAGTATATAGCGACCGCCGCGAACTTTTCATATATGGGCGATTAGCTCAGTCGGTTAGAGCACCTGCCTTACAAGCAGGGGGTCGCAGGTTCGAGTCCTGCATTACCCACCATTTTTTTGTCCTTCTAGTCTAATGGATAAAACATGTGGCTACGGACCACAAATTCTGGGTTCGAATCCTAGGAGGGACGCCATAGGAGATTAATATGAGAAAAATTGAAATAGATTATATTCATATTCAAAGAGATATTATTATTATTGGATGGTCTGCAGAAAATATTGGCTTTGGTCAATTAACTTTAGTACAATATGAAGAAGGAAAATTTGATATAGACTCAGAATGTATGAGTAAAGAATTTTGTAATGATGTACTAGCTGCTGCCGCAAAATATATATTAAAAGATTTTACAGCAACTAAGTAAGAGGGTTATTTTTATTAATTTAGCTATTGTAAAATTAATATTATATAGCGGAAAAATTTCCGCTAGGCCTTCTTTCTATTATTGCGCCACTATGAGGTTTCAACCTCCTCATAGTGGCAACTTGATTTTTATATAAATTTTTTATATAATATTTATATAAAATGAAAAGGGAAGTGAAACTTATGGAAATATTTAAAAAAGAAGAAACAAGTACATATTATGTTACTGTTATTGAAACATTAAAGAAAAGAGTTGAAGTTCAAGCAACTTCTGAAGAAGATGCTTTGAATAAAGTTGAGGAAGCATATAATAAATGTGATATAATCCTTGATGAAAACGATTTTACTGATGTTAAATTTAAAATAAAAAAGGTTATTGACTCAGACTCTGATGAAGAAGAGAGTTAATATATAAAATAACGTGTCTTGGTAAAGGTAGTCGACCTGGGGGTATATTCAGTTGGCAGCCAGGGGCTAGACCGTGAACTGAAAGAGTACAAAAAGCTATTGTGCTAAACCTTTACATTCATTATGATTTGTTCATACGGTGGTTTGTCCTATGACTCCGATATTGGAAAAGTTCAAAATTCGTAGAATTTGATTAGCTCATTTACCAAGAGTAAAAGGAGCTGAGATGTGTACGCCATCGTTTGACGGGAGATGACAGCCCCAGCCTAACTTCGGCAACCTATATGGTAAAATAAAAAATAGAAGTTTGCGTATTAGGCTTGAATTATCAAGTCGCTGTCTTTTTGCTAGCTTAGCGTAATCGGTAGCGCAACTGACTTGTAATCAGTAGGTTGGGGGTTCGATTCCCTCAGCTAGCACCATTAATTTTAAAGTGTCTTTTATATTAATACTTTACTTTTATTAAAAATTATGATATAATATTTATATAATAAAAGAAGGAGTGATTGATATGAAAGAAAATTTTTTTAATAAGAAAGTTGATTATTTTTGGGAATATGAATATCCATTTGGAGAGTTCTTTTTAAAAGAAATATTCCATAATCAATATAAGAGAAAATATTCTTTAGAGGGTAGTGGAATTTTTGATTTAGTACTTATAGACAATAAAATCTATGATATATCTTTAAAACAAGCTACACAAATGATTCCTTCTGATGGTAAAAAAGCATTTAGAGATGAAACTAAAAATGAAATTATTCAAACTATATGTGAAGAATTAGCAGAAAACGATATAGAACATTCTGTTTTTGGTGGAAAATTTGTTTATTTTAAAATAGGCAGTTTTATAGCAAAAATGGAAATTGTTAAAAAGGCGGCAATGCCAGCTTAGTTTTGGCTCTATAGCCCAACTGGTTAAGGCATTCGGTTCATACCCGAAAGACTCTAGGTTCGAGTCCTAGTGGAGCCACCAGAATATGTTATATTGGGGAGACTGCGGTGGTGATGTTCTAACCCCTTAAAAAAAGTAACATGAAACCAGCCCATATAGACCAGGGTGCATAATTTGGTCTTCTCTTTACGGGGGACTAGTGATAACGGCTAGCATGCCTGACCTGCAATCAGGCGGTAAGGGTTCGATTCCCTTGTCCTCCACCATTTTAATTGTAAAAGAAAGTGAGAACTTATGGAAAAACAAGAACTTTTACAGCAAGAAGAACAGGCTTACTTAAAATATCATCAATTTAAACTTGATGGTAAAAAGTTGAAGGCTTCAATATGGTATAAGAAATTTGAAAAAATTTCTAAAGCTAGAAAACTTGCCGAAGCTCTAATCAAACGAGAGTTAAAAGCGAATGGGATTACAAGGTTGAACACTGTTAAAATTTAGCGGGAGCCAGGTGGTACATTTGTATTATCTGTGCCGCCGCACTCATTGCTGCGTGGTGAAATGGTAACACATCAGACTTTGACTCTGACATTTTCTAGGTTCGAACCCTAGCGCAGCAACCAATTATTTTTTAAGCTCTATATTAAGTTTTTATTTTATACTTTTTATTTTTTAGGAGGTTTTCGCTATGAATAAACTTAGCATTTTTGATGATTTTTTGAGTCCTTTTGATTGAGATAAAGACTTTTATAAATTTAATAGGGAGGAAAAGGATATGCATCCATATTCCTTCATTACAAATCCTGACAATTCTATGACTATTGTACATAATGTATTAGGTTTAGATAAAAAAGATATTAAATTAGTAGTTAAAGAGGTTAATGATAAGGGGTATATTTTAATTTCAGGAGAAACAAAAGATGAAATTACTAATAAAGTATATTCTATTAATTCTAAATTTGATTTTTCACCAAGAGATTATAATTTAGATAATGTTACTTCTACAATGAAAAATGGCTTATTATATATTACTATTGGTGGGAAAAAAGAAAAACAAACATCAAAAGAAAATATAATTAAAATATCTTAATTTTCAGTTCTTAATATAGAGCTGATTTATGCGGGTGTAGGTTAACGGTAGACTCGTAGCCTTCCAAGCTATCGGTGAGGGTTCGACTCCCTCTACCCGCTCCATTTATGCCAGATGACGATGCGTGAGTCCGCATACTGGCTCCAAAACCAATTACAGGGTGTACAATATAAGTACACCCTGTTTTTTAATGTCCACATACTCAAGTTCGGTTTAAGAGAGCAGTCTACTAAACTGCCAGCTCGTTTCATACGGGGCGAAGGTTCAAATCCTTCTGTGGACGCCATTTATGGTGAGTATAGCCCAATGGTAAGGCGCTAGGTTGTGGCCCTAGATATCTGAGTTCAATTCTCAGTGCTCACACCATGGTTCGGTCGCCAAGTCTGGTTAAGGCAGAAGGCTGCAACCCTTCTATCACAGGTTCAAATCCTGTTCGAACCTCCATATATGCAGAGATCGTTCAATGGTAGGACCTCGGTCTCCAAAACCGATGATCTAGGTTCGAGTCCTAGTCGCTGTGCCAATTTTTATTGATTTTTATTAAAAATTATGATATAATATACATATAATAAGAAAGAAGGATAAAAATGAAATTAATAGATAAAAAGAAGAAATTAGATTATTGGATGCCGTGTGCATTAGAATTAGAAATGTACTATATAGATAAAGATACATTAGAAATTGCAACTGCCGCCGCCATTCAAGAGTATTGGAAAGTCTTTTGTTTTGATATGCTAGATGAAATGTCTAAAAAAAGTTATATGCTATATATTGAAAATGATGACAAAAAAGATTTAGTATTAGAATTAAAGAAAAATTATGAATTTTATAAAAAATTCTATAATTTGTCTATTGATATAAAAGATTATCCTGAATTATTATGTTTCCAAACTTTAAAAGAATGGGAAAAAGATGAAAACCATCATTTAATAATGGATACAAATGGGGAATTTTATCTTGTTGTAACTATTAATAAATAGTTTACATATAGGGGCTTAGTGTAATGGCAGCACATCGGTCTTCAAAACCGTAAGAGCGGGGTCTCCAAAACCTCGGGTGTGGGTTCGAGTCCTACAGCCCCTGCCAGAGATTTTTATTGATTTTATAATAAA
>RHMF01002171.1_pt1 | contig 12120 bp, 11 predicted proteins | sample 5365151 | NCBI WGS metagenome assembly RHMF01 (sample SAMN10266501, study PRJNA497801) | feces metagenome | isolation source: feces | host: Bos taurus | place: China: Prairie of Fairy Mountain | collected 2017-08-14 | reverse complement strand
GGTGGTGGTAGCCGAGCAGAACTCGGGTCAGCTGGCTGCGTGGTTGCGCATGAAGGTCGACGGATTCGTGCCTTGCCAGTACAACGAGGTGAAAGGACAGCCCTTCTCCACGAACCAACTTATCAACGTATTCACCAAAATGATGGAGGAGTAACACTATGGAAATAAAATATACAGCACAAGATTACAAGAAAGGTCTGCCGCGCTGGTGCCCCGGCTGTGGTGACCACTTCTTCCTCGCCTCACTCCACAAGGCCATGGCCGAGATAGGCGTAGCTCCGCACAATATCGCCGTGATATCCGGTATCGGATGCTCGAGCCGCCTGCCCCACTATATGAACACCTATGGCATGAACACCATCCACGGTCGTGCTGCTGCCATTGCCACAGGCTGTAAGGTGGCCAACCCCGAACTGTCTGTATGGCAGGTGAGCGGCGATGGCGACGGCCTCGCTATCGGTGGTAACCACTTCATCCATGCCAACCGCCGCAATATCAACCTCAACATGATATTGCTCAACAACCGCATCTACGGCCTCACCAAGGGACAGTATTCACCCACGAGTCCGCGCGGCTTCGTGAGCAAGTCAAGCCCCTACGGTACAGTGGAAGATCCCTTCCGTCCGGCCGAACTCTGCTTCGGTGCCCGTGGTCACTTCTTTGCCCGTGCCGTAGCGACCGATGCCCCAGGCACCGTAGAGATCCTCAAGGCTGCCCATGCTCATAAGGGCGCTTCGGTGTGTGAGATACTGCAAAACTGCGTCATCTTCAACGACGGTACCCACGACAGCGTGTACAATAAGGAGGGACGTGCCAAGAATGCCATCTACCTGCGTCATGGTCAACCCATGGTGTTCGGTGTGAACAACGAGTACGGGCTCGTGCAGGAGGGCTTTGGCCTCAAGGTGGTAAAGATAGGTGAGAATGGTGTGACCATCGACGATATCCTCGTACACGATGCCCACTGTGAGGACAACACCCTGCAGCTCAAGCTGGCACTGATGGAAGGTCCCGACTTCCCCATCGCCCTCGGTGTCATCCGTGATGTGGAGGCTCCCACTTACGACGAGGCCGTAGAGGCTCAGATTGCCGAGGTGAAGGATAAGAAGGCTTACCATACCTTCGAGGAACTCCTCCTTACCAACGATACTTGGGAAGTAAAGTAGGTTGATGGTTTAGAGTTTAGTGTTTAGTGTACCATCCGGATGGTAACTCATAACTCACCACTCATAACTCAAAAGACCGCTGCGTTAATCTTACAACTCACATCTTACGTCGAAGCAGGCTCCAATGCAGCGGGGAGCCTGCTTCTTTTTTTACATCTTACTGCCGTAAGATATGTACTAATAAAGGCAGCTCCGTATGGAACTGCCTTTATTGTCAATGACCTATGAGGTCAGCTTATTTCTTTGCTTTCAGAGCCTTTGCAATTTGCTTCTCTGCCTTTACAACTGCACGGTCGTATGCCTTTTGAGCCTTGGCTTTAGCTTTGGCATCAGCTGCATTCTTCACGTTGTCGTAGAGTGCCCAGAGGTTGCAAGCGGCAGTAGCGGCCTTCTGTGCGGCGGTGTAAGCCTCGGCCTTAGCCTCAGTAGCAGCCTCCTCCTCAGCGGGAGCGTAAGCGTGCTTGTAGCCCTTCTGGTCGTTCCAATGGCCACGGGTAAAGTCGGGGAAGGTTACAGCAGCGCAGTTGTTGTCCATTGAGAGTGTACCCAGCTCGGCCAGTGAGCACCACTCAGCCATGTCGTATACGTCCATGTCGAGGGGCAGACCATTCTGGAGGCAGTAAACGAGACGTGCATCCATGATGTAGTCCATACCACCGTGACCCATGTCGCGACCCTTCTCGCCATACTTGGTGAGGATGGGGTGGTAGTACTTCTTCTCGAGAGCTTTCTTCTGCTCAGCGTTGATGAATCCGTGTGCATTGAGGTTGTCTACCTGAGGAGCATCGGTGCCCTTGAATACCTCACCTGAGAGTGCATACTCGGGAGTAGGATACTTGGTGGCATAGCCCTTGGTACCTGTGAGCTTGAACAGACGGTTGTAGGGCTGGGGAGTCATCACATTGTGCTGAATCTCTACCACCTTACCATTGGCTGTACGCATGAGGGTGGTGGTGTGGTCGCCGTTGCGGAACTCCTTGCACTCCTTGCCGGTCTTGTTCTCTACCCACTCCTTACCTACGAAACTCTCGGTGTCCATAGCGATGAGTGTGGTGAAGCGGTCGCCACGGTGAATGTCGAGGCACTGGGCTACCGGGCCGAGGCCGTGAGTAGCGTATACGTCGCCACGGTTCTCCATGTTATACTTCATGCGCCAGTGGAGGTTGTCCTTATCGTTGTCGTTGGGGTCTTTCCAGTAGTAGTCCCAGAACCACTCGAGGCCGTGGATGTAGGCGCCCTCGGCGCGGATAATCTCACCGAATACGCCGTCTTGAGCCATCGCAAGAGCGTTCATCTCATAGTAGTCGTAGCAGCAGTTCTCGAGGATGAAGCAGTGGAGACGTGTCTGCTCAGCGAGGTCGATGAGCTCCCAGCACTGCTCGAGGTTCATAGCTGAAGGAACCTCAATGGCTGCGTGCTTGCCGTTCTGCATGGCAAACTTTGCCACGGGGAAGTGGTGGTTCCAGTCGGTAGCGATGTACACGAGATCGATATCGTCGCGCTTGCAGAGTTCCTCATAACCCTTCTCGCCAAAATAGATGTCGGCGGGCATCAGACCTGCATCGCGGAGCGACTTCTGGCAAGCTTCAGCGCGAGCCTCCTCGTAGTCGCAGAGAGCAACGATTTCTACACCAGGGATGTGGCAGAAGCGTGTTACGGCACCAGGACCGCGCATGCCGAGGCCTACGAAGCCTACACGTACGGTCTCGAGCTTCGGAGCGGTGAGGCCAAGTGCGTGTTCCTGTCCGGCAGGACGCTCAGGTGTTTCCACTACAAGTGTACCTTTATCCCAATGAGTCTTGGTAGAGGGCGACAATGATTGTGCATTAAGACCGCCAGTCACAAGCAGGGCAGCCAATGCTACGGAAAGAATGTGTTTTACTTTCATAGATAAATTTTTGTATTGAGATTAAATAATAATGTTGTGTCAGTGTGTGCTTCTCTTGTTGGTATCAAGTGGGTGATTTGCTTTGCAAATATAGTGCGATATTTCCTAATGGCAAAGTTTTTCATGTGATTTCTCTACTCTCCTGACGGCCTATGAGCTTGTACGTTGTTCTCTTTTGGCTTTCCAACATCTCACCACACGGCGTGTGACAAGTTGGCTGAACAGAACAGCTACCATACAGCCTAAGGAGTTGAAGAGAAAATCCCACCAGTCGGCGGCTCGGGTAGGGGTGAGGGTCTGCTGTCCTATCTCTATCAGTCCGCTGAAGAGGATGGGCGCGATGACGGCCCAAAGGATGAGGCGGCGTGTGTTGCCGTGCTCATGGCTCATGAAGTACTCGAACCACAGCACGCTGCAGAATCCGAAATACATGAGGAAGTGTAGCAGCTTATCGATATTGGTCACCTGGTTGAGCGGTGTTTCGGGCGGGTTGAAGAAGGAGAGGAAGAGGATAACGCCGATAATAATGAGAGAGAGAGGATATTTTTTTATATAGCTCATCGTATAAAGTTTTGAAAAACGTTGCAAAGGTAGGAATAATCAATTACATTTGTTCTATGAATTAATAACTTTTATGTGGCGCGATTGGTTCACTTTCTCCCGACAAGACCGTAGGGCTATCATTCTGTTGGCTACGTTGATTGTTGTTGCTGTAGTTTTGCTTTGGACGAAGCCCATGTGGCACCGTGAGGAGGCTACGGCGCTGCTTGGCACCGACTCGGTGGCTATGCGTTTGGCATTGCCCGCTCCTCAGCAACCTATCGTGAAGGTCGACCCTCGTCCCTTCAATCCCAATACGGCCGACTCGCTGGAGCTGCTCTCCGTGGGCTTGCCTCCCCATGTGGCCCGGAATATTCTCCGCTATCGTAAGGCGGGTGGTGAGTTTCGCCGACCCGAAGACCTGGCGCGTATCTACGGATTACACGATTCGGTCTTTGTCCGTGTGAAGCCCTATATCGCCATTCCCCAACCCGCAGCACCTAATAAGGAAGAGCTGTTGGCCGATGTGCCCGAACCTTTGCCTGTGCTGCTCCCCTCCGATACGATGCGGCGTGAGCATCCCTACGCTGAGTATATGCGTGCCAAGTATAAAATCGGTCAGTTTGTCGACCTCAACCGTGCCGATACATCCGAATTGATGAAGATACCGGGCATTGGCCCTGTATATGCTAAGATGATTGTAGATTATCGCGAACGGCTCGGAGGCTATCATAGCATTGTGCAGCTGCGCGACCTTGAGGTGCTACCTGAGGACTTGGGCGATTGGGTGCATGTGAGTGCGCCACCCACCCCCACGCTGAGAGTGAACAAACTCTCGCTGACTCAGTTGCGCTCACATCCGTATATCTCTTTCTATCAGGCAAAGGCCATCGTGGAATTTCGCAAGCGCGAAGGGGACATCCGCTCGGTGCGCCAGTTGCTCTTCCTCGACGGGTTCTCCGAGTCCGACATTGAGCGGCTTACCCCCTATTTGTCGTTCGAGTGAATAGAAAGAGGGTGTGCCCTAAGCAGGCACACCCTCTTTGTCTCTTGGTGAAAAACGTTGGATATTACTTGATCACCACCTTTTTGCCGTTGATGATGTAGATACCCTTTCTGGGCGATGCCACACGGCGACCCATAAGGTCGTAGATTACAGTGCTCTCCGTCTGGGGGGCGGCGATGTCCTCGATGTCCGCTCCGTCTCCCTCAATCTTCCATACCACAGGTTCGGGATAGAAGTTGGCATTTGCCGTGCTCACCTTGATGTAGATGGTGCGTGCCTCATCGGCAGCAGTAATCTCCATACGCTTGCCATAAATCTCTCCCGTATCGTTGGTGAGGTCTGTCTGGGTGAAGTCTCCATTCCATCGGCTCATGCTTGTCGTCATATCCTCCTTGTAGAGCGAGAGGTTGTTGGTGATGTACTTTGTCTTGGCTGTGTAGTGCAGCACGATGGTGGTTGCTTTCTTGGCAGGGATGGTGTAGGTGTACCACTGCTCGTAGCCATTCTCGTCGTTTTGCAGTATGGTGTATTCTGTGTTGGCTTCGGCCTTGACGGCTACGACCGCTACTTCTCCGGGGCGTGCTGCTCCGTCATACGCAGCTACGAGGTAGAAGTAGTCGCCAAACTGCTCGCTGTCGTTCTCACTGCCGGTCTTGGTGTAGATATACAGGGTCTGCTCTTCCTCTACATACACTCTGGCTACTTCGTAGCCGCCCATGTAGGCGTTGTTTTTGCTGTTGTCGTTATTCGCGTTGGTCTCTTTGGCATCGCAGTCGCCAACCTTTGTCTTCATGTTGGCGGCATATCCCAGCTTGGCGGCAACGGTGTAGAAACCTGTCTGGTTGGCTGTGAACTTGTACCACTTGGTCGCGTTGAACTCGTAGGCAAGGTCAATGGTATCGCCCAACGTCTCTATCTCTACAGCAGTGGCACACACCTCTCCTTGGTTGGCAGCCTCGAAGGCGGTCTTGAAGATGATGTCTGCCCCTCCGTTTTCATACGAGCTGATATCTACGATGTAGCTGTTGCCTGCCGATATGGGGAGCTTGTAGGAGCGTGAGGTTACGGTGCCTTTGGAGTCGGTCGTCTCGCTTGTCTCGTATTGCAACGTCTTACCGCCGCATTCTCCACGGAAGTATACGCTCCAGTAGTTTTCCAGTACGACCTTCGAGGTGGTGGTAAGGATGGCAAAGCCCGATTCCTCGGCGGTGAACAGGCGGAAGTTGGGCTTGTTGTCGCCACGGTCCTTGATGACGATATCTTCGCCCAGACTGAAGGTGATGGGCATGTCGCAGTAGTCGCCTGCTTCGATGGCCTTCTCGGTAAGGGTGATGGTACCCGCTCCCTCGGTTGTGGTGCTTACGCAGATGTAGACAGCCTGGCCCTCATCGACGCGATACACATTGTACTCATTGATGATGTTGCCGCTGCCGCGCGAGTAGAGTATGTGTTTGAGGGTGCCTGTCGTGGCTACCGATATCTCGGCATCCTTGGCGGCAGTGTATACAAACCAGTAGTCGCGTGCCGCGCCACTGAACGTGTTTTCGCCTATCGCTATGGGCATGGCCTTGTCGAAGCTCTCGCCCTCCTTGGCCTCGCGCAGGGTAATCGTGGCGGCATCATCGGCACTGGCCACGTCGGTCACGTTGAAGTTGATGATGAGTTCGCCGTCCATGAAGAGCGGGTCCAGGTTGTGGATATAGCTCATGGCTGTGCCGTTGATGGTGGCGGGCAGCAGCTCCTCCGACTCGTAGTCGCAGTTGTCAAGGTAGGTGATGGTGCCCTTCCAGTTGGCAGCGGTACCCAGCTCCATGATGTACTTGTCGCCAATGGAACTGAGGTCGATACGATAGAAGTTGTTGCCCTTCACCAGGTCGAGCACGGCAGGGAACTCTTTCAGCTCGATGGGTGCCTTACAGTTCTCGCCCAGTCGGTTGCTGATCATCTTGAAGGTGACGTTGGTGGGGCGGCTGTTGGGTACAATCACGATGTATGCCTTGTCCTTCTCTACCACAAATTCGTGGTCGTCGGTCGTCATGTCCTGTGTGGCATACCGCAGCGGGTGGTCGGTGCTGCCATACAGCTCCTCCTCTATATAGTATATGAGGTATTGGCTGGTGAAGATGCTGGCCACGCCGTCGCTGGGTGCCACGAATCGGCAGAAGGTGGCATAGCTGAGTTCGCCCAGGTAGTCGGAGTCGAAGTTCTGGTACACGGGCAGGGCCGTCTTGGTGTCTTGTGTCAAGGTGATGGGCTGCTCCCAGGTGTTGCCCTTGACATCATCACTGAAGAAGAGGCTCTTGAGCGTGAGGATGGCCATGATACCTTCGGCCTCCTCGGGGGTGGAGAGGGTGAAGCGTATCTCGTCGCCGGCAAAGACCTTTATCCAAGCATATATGCCCACGCCATTCTCGTAGCTACCCGCCTCCTGCAGGGGCGAGTTGGCATCGTATGCTCCGTCGTGGTACCATCCGCCCCAAATACTCACGTGCATATTATCCGTCACTGCCTGGTTATCAGAATAGATATACAGCGTGCCGTTTGCTGTAGCCTTGTAGCTGAAGGTGATGAGCGAGTCGGCCTTCATCCTCAGTTGTTTGTTCTGTCCGTTCCATTCGGTAATGCTCGATGCCTCCTCCTGGGCAACGCCCATGGTGGTGAATCCCACGAGCAGCATCAGCAGCATGTAAAGCGATTTCTTCATCTTTTTCTGTATTGCAAATTAAGTGATTGTTAAACTAATACCTTAAACTCGGTGCAAAATTAGTGCAAAATTTCGATTTAGCGAAGACAATGCAAGTTTACTTGTATTGTTGAGCGATAGAAATTTAGTTCAGGCGAGCGAAAAAGCAAGTCTGCTTGCATTTTTCCGAGCCGCCGCCTAATTTCTGCCTACGAAGTAGGCTAAAAATAGTGAATAAAGTGCCGCTATCATAGCAAATGACAATCTTTTTATGTACATTTGCACGTTATTTGAGTAGTTTCACTATGTTGAAACTCGAGTATCAGTATGGTGAGACTGCAGTTTCTCTATAGTGAGACTCCAGTATCAGTATAGTGAGATTAAGTGAAACTAAAAACAATATAAACCAATTAATACAGTAATCGTATGTCAAAGAAAGCATTATTGATGATTTTGGACGGTTGGGGCTTCGGCAACCATGGTAAGGGTGACGTTATCTTCAACACTCCCACTCCCTATTGGGACTATCTGATGAGTACTTATCCTCACTCTCAGCTGCAGGCCAGCGGCGAGAACGTAGGTTTGCCCGACGGACAGATGGGTAACTCCGAGGTGGGTCACCTCAACATCGGTGCCGGCCGCGTGGTATACCAGGACCTCGTGAAGATCAACCGCGCCTGTGCCGACAACAGCATCCTCCAGAACAAGGAGATCGTGGCTGCCTACAGCTACGCCAAGGAGAACGGCAAGAACCTCCACCTCATGGGACTCACCTCTGACGGTGGCGTACACAGCTCACTCGACCACCTCTTCAAGCTCATCGACATCGCCGGTGAGTATGGCATCGACAATACCTACGTACACTGCTTCATGGACGGTCGCGACACCGACCCGAAGAGCGGCGCAGGATTCATCGGCCAGCTCGTGGAGCACAATGCCAAGATTGCCTCTATCATCGGTCGCTACTACGCTATGGACCGCGACAAACGCTGGGAACGCGTGAAGGTGGCCTATGACCTGCTCGTGAGTGGCGAGGGCAAGAAGGCCAGCGACATGGTGAAGGCCGTAGAGGAGTCGTACGCTGAGGGCGTGACCGACGAGTTTATCCTCCCCATCGTGAACAGCAACTACGACGGCACCATCAAGGAGGGCGACGTAGTCATCTTCTTCAACTACCGTAACGACCGCGCTAAGGAGCTCACCGTAGTACTCACACAGCAGGATATGCCCGAGGCTGGCATGCACACCATCCCTGGATTGCAGTACTACTGCATGACTCCGTACGACGCATCGTTCAAGGGCGTACACATCCTCTTCGACAAGGAGAACGTGGAGAACACCCTCGGCGAGTATGTGGCATCGAAGGGCCTCAAGCAGCTCCACATTGCCGAGACAGAGAAGTATGCCCACGTGACCTTCTTCCTCAACGGTGGCCGCGAGACTCCGTTCGACGGCGAAGACCGCATCCTGGTGCCCTCACCCAAGGTGGCTACCTATGACCTGCAGCCCGAGATGAGTGCCTACGAGGTGCGCACCAAGCTCGTGGAGGCTATCCGTACCGATAAGTACGACCTCATCGTCGTGAACTTTGCCAATGGCGACATGGTGGGCCACACCGGCGTATACAGCGCCATCGAGGCTGCCGTGAAGGCTGTCGACGAGTGCGTGAAGGATGTTATCGAGGCTGCCAAGGAGACTGGCTACGAGGCTATCATCATTGCCGCGGCAATGCCGACAATGCCGTGAATGCCGACGGTTCGCCCAACACCGCCCACTCGCTCAACCCCGTACCCTTCATCTACGTCACCGAGAATAAGGACGTACAGCCTGCCGACGGCATCCTCGCCGACGTGGCTCCTTCGGTACTGAAGATCATGGGTCTGCCCGTACCGGCCGAGATGACGGGCAAGCAGCTGATTTAATTAGTTAGCAGTTAGGAATTAGGAGTTAGGAGTTGCCATCCGGACGGGGTTCGTGTCATCCCGAGCCGCGCGAGGGATCTCTCACCTACGTTCGAGATGACACTACACTCCTAACTCCTAACTCCTAATTCCTAATTCCTAATTCCTAACTCCTAATTCCTAACTAAAAAAACGTGGTTGAAGTCAACGGTGTAGTCGTATCATTCGACGTATTCAAAGAGAAGTTCCTGTGCGACCTCGAGGGTTGCAACGGTGCCTGCTGTATCGAAGGCGATGCTGGTGCCCCCATCACGCCCGACGAGGTGAAAGAGGTGGACCCGAGATATGGGACGAGCTGCTGCCCGAGGCACGCGAAGTAATCAACCGCCAGGGCATCTCGTACTATGACCCCAGTGGCGAACTCGTCACCTCCATCGTCAATGGCAAGGACTGTGTGTTCACCTGCTACGACGAGCGTGGCTGCTGCTACTGCGCCATTGAGCGGGCCTACCGCCAAGGGCGCGTACCCTTCTACAAACCCGTGTCGTGCCACCTCTATCCCATCCGTGTAGGCGAGTATGGTCCCTACCGCGCCCTCAACTACGACCGCTGGGACGTGTGCAAGGTGGCTGTGCTCAAAGGCCAAAAAGAAAACCTGCCACTTTATAAGTTCCTCAAGGAACCCCTCATCCGCCGCTTCGGCGAGGACTGGTATGCCGAACTGGAGCTTGTGGCCGATGAACTCATTAGTCAAGGAATTATTTGAGTGAAGAGTTAAGTGCTCGTCTGAGCGTAGTCTACAAGTGTATTCTTAACGCAAGTCTGACGTGATTCCTTATTCCTCTTTTTAAGCATTAAGCGTTGTTTACATGGAAGTGCCCGGTTCGTAATTGAATTGGGCATTTCGCCCTATTGGGGGCCTCTCAATTGTTCGCTAATGCTTGCTAAAACTCATGTAATTAGGTGTTTGTCTTGTTGTGGCTCTTGCGGGGTTTTGTATAAATTCATTTTTCTTAACAAAAAGAGTGATTTCTCGACTAAAATACATATCTTTGCATTGCTAACCAATCTCTTATGAGAGATTGATTCTTTTGTATATAGTTATATGTCTTATAAACAAATGTTTAGATTATGAAGAAATTGTTCGTATTGGCAATGTTTTCGTTGGTAGTATCAGCGGGCTTTGCGCAGACTGAGAGAGTGAGAACAGGTGGCTCGACAACATATACCGAGTCTTCGGCGCGTAATATTGAACCGCGTCGTGGTGTGATCGCTGTACCTTTGATTGCAGATTTGAAAGTCATGTCGACTGAGCGTATTGAGCCTTATGTGGAGATTTTTCCCTATCAGGTGAATGCGGCTATAGTTAATTATGTGCCGTCGTTTAAGCGTACAGCATTCTTTAATGCAGCAAAGAAGTATAATGCAGATGCACTTGTGGGTGCGCTTATCGATGTGAGCACAACCGAAGATGGCTTTCTGAAGATTTCAGTAACGGGCTACCCTGCTCGCTATACAAACTTCCGTAATGCTACGGCACAGGATACTTGGATGGTGCAGATGTATCAGCTGGCTAATGGTGAGCATGATAATGATATCTTTATGGCGCCTAATGTGAGCAAAATTAATATTTCGGTAGAGAAGGATAACGAGAAAGAGAAGGGTAAATAAATATGTTTGCAATGAAGAAATTGATTGTCGCATTTGCCTGTGCTGTATTTAGCTTAGGTGCTTCAGCTCAGTTTATGATCCAAGGTACACTCATCAATGTTAACGAGTATGAGGATGTGAAGATTCCTGTCCGTGAAGGTTGGCAGGCTTCGGCAGGCGCTTCATTAGGTGCTATAGGTAAGTATGGGGTATCTTCCAATGTAGGCCTTAGTGGTGGATTAGGATATAATTTTACTCCTCAGTTCTATCTTGGTGGTGGGGCAGATCTTAATCTCACGACGGGAACTCATTTTTCATTGTATGCCAACCCACGTTATTATTTTTCACAACGTTTGACATCTTGGTACGTAGATGGGACATTGGGTTTTGTCCTATTTGGTAGCAAGGTTGAAGACGAATATGTCATGTATAAGTATTCTGGATTAGTTTGTGGGGCTGCCGTTGGATATGCTTTTAATGAAAAACTTGCAGCCCAGTTCGGCCTGAATGGTATAGGTAGTAAATGGAGAAGCCCCTATGATAGTGAAGATGGATGGGGGTTCGATGATTTTGGTGTACAGTATGTATTTAAGGTACTCTACACCTTTGACTTGGGCAAGACCTTTGGACGTGATGTGATTAATAAAATTTCAAAGAAGTAACAGAATAGTATATGAAGAAGATATTTTTGATGCTTGTGGTATGTTCTATGAGTGCTTTCTCACAGTTTATTCAACAAGGGACTTTGATTGATACCAACGAATACGAAGAGAGAAAGGTGGAGGTGTCCGTACGAGAAGGTTGGGAAGGTTCTTTCTTAGGGGCTGTTGGCGCTGCAGGATATGAAGTGCCCTCTTTCGTCGCTTTTCGGGTTGATGGAAGTTATGGCTACAATGTTACTCCCAAATTTTATTTAGGTACAAGTTTGGGTGGACACCTTGGAGAAGTTATGTATGCAACCTTGAGTATAAATCCTCGTTTTTATCTTTCCAAACGTTTGAATGCCGGTTTTTGGGATTTTGAGTTCGGGTATATATTAGGTAGCAGTGAACATGATTGGGGTGAGCAATATGGCGATGAAGATATCTATAGGGCAAATGGCCTTTACTTTGGATTGGCCTATGGTTATAGATTTAACAAATGGTCTATAGAAGTAGGCGTAAATGCCTATGATACGGACTGGTGGGATGATTATCACTATGAATGGGATTACTATGACGAAGGACTTGACCCTGGAGTGGAATTCCATTTAGGCTTCTCGTTCTATTTTTAATCTACTATGTATT
>RHMF01004057.1_pt1 | contig 12123 bp, 8 predicted proteins | sample 5365151 | NCBI WGS metagenome assembly RHMF01 (sample SAMN10266501, study PRJNA497801) | feces metagenome | isolation source: feces | host: Bos taurus | place: China: Prairie of Fairy Mountain | collected 2017-08-14 | reverse complement strand
GGGTGATACTGCCCTGGGTTTCCACGAAGACACCTGCTTCCTCCCCCTCGAAACATTCGGGATGGGCAAGGTAGAACACGGGACAGGCATCGTGGATGCAGAAGCCCTTCTGCCCTGTTTGCAGATTTTTCTCCAAAATATGCTGTCCCGCCTGATGTAGGAAGCGAGCCTTTGCCGTGGGAATCTGCCCCAGCTCTGCCCATTCTTCGGCGGTGAGATAGGCTTGCTCCGTGACCTCCAAGGCGCACATGACGATGGGAATGCCACTGCGGAACACGGCTTGCGCCGCTTCGGGATCTGCATAGATATTGTACTCGGCACAGGGGGTACGGTTGCCACGGGTGGCACTACCGCCCATCATGACGATGCGGTGCAGATATTGGGGCAAATCGGGATAGGCTTGCAGAGCGATGGCAACATTGGTCAGAGGTCCCATCGTCACCAGCTCCAAGCGGCCTTCGTGGGCTTTGGCGGCGGCATACAGACCCGCCCAAGCGGTCAATTCCTCGGCGTGGCGGTCGCTCTCGGGCAGAACGGCACCGCAGAAGCCGTCATTGCCGTGGAACTCTGCGCCGTGAACATAGGAGCGGGTCATGGGGCCTGTTGCGCCTTTGTATACGGGGTAGGCGGTGCCCACAAAATCCCCCAGCTTCAGGGCGTTGGCGGTGGTGACGGGGAGGGGCACATTCCCCGCCACGGTGCTGATGCCCACGATTTCCAATTCCGGCAGAGCGTGTGCCAAGAGAATACCGGCGGCGTCATCTACGCCGGGGTCGCAATCGATCCAAACAGGTAGTTTCATGGATGTTTCTCCTTATACGAATGATAAACATTTGTAGGGGCCGATGCCCACATCGGCCCGAACTGCGAATCGGCGGATGGTGCGCACAACAAACACCGTACATTTGGGGTAGTTCCTGCAACGGGACGATGTGGGCATCGTCCCCTACGGAAAATAACGACAGTATTATTTATAATATGCCACGGCTTGCACCAAAAGGTCTGCGAAGGCGGGGCGATCCACGCCCATACTGACCTTGGCGTTGGCAGGGGCACGGGTGTGTCCCACAGTAGTTCCACGGCAATATTCGCCAGCGGTTTCCACCTCCACGCACAACTCCCGAATGTCAAACAGCTCTGGATGGGTCAACACGGCGACGGCACAGGGATCGTGCATGGGGGCACCCTTGTAGCCGATGTTTTTATGGAAGCTGTAGAAAAATTCCAGCCACTCCGCCACGATATGGGCAACCTCGCCGCCCACTGCACGGACTTTTTCAAAATCCTCAGGGCACATGAGAGCCTGCTCCGTCACATCTAAACCGCTCATGTACAAGGGCAGACCGCTCTCCAAGACCAGCTTTGCCGCTTCGGGGTCAACTAAAATGTTAAATTCCGCCGCAGGCGTCCAGTTGCCGTAGGTGATGCCGCCGCCCATGAAGCTGATGGCTTCGATTTTCTCCTTCAATTCAGGATGGGTCAGGAGCAGTGCGCCCACATTGGTCAAAGGGCCTGTGGCAATAATCGTCACCTTTTCTGCACTTTCCCGCAGGAGCTTCGCCATCAGCTCCACGCTACTCAGCTCACTCAAGGGCATGATGGGTTCGGGCAAAGGAGGGCCGTCCAAGCCGCTCTCGCCGTGGATGGTGGCGGCGTTGGTTTCCGGGCCAACCAAGGGGGTGCGCTTGCCCCGTGCAACAGGGGCATCGATGCCCAAAAGGGTGCAAACCCGTCGGGCGTTGTAGCTCACCTTTTCTACGCTCTGATTGCCGCAGACGGTGGTGACACCGATGATGTTCAATTCCGGCGAAGCCTTTGCCAAGAGCCACGCTATAGCATCATCGTGGCCGGGATCGCCGTCTAAAATAATGTTTCTCATAACCGTTCCTTTCTGCGGCGGCGGAGCACCACAAAGATCATCATTAAAATTGTAATCAAATAAGGCAGCACTTCCGTCAAATCGGCAGAAACATAGGCCTGCAAGCCCGTTCCGATTGCGCCAAAGAAGCCGAACATCAAGGCGGCAAAGAGCACCTTGGAGGGATTGGCAGAGGCGAAAATCACACAGGCGAAGGCGATATAGCCTCGGTTGTTGCTCATTTTCTTGGCAAAATTGCCGCCTAAATCGCCGATCGACAGATACGCACCTGCCACGGCGCAGAGAAAACCGCACAAAATGCTTGCCAGCCATTTCTGCGCCTCAGGGCTGATGCCCGCTGTGCGCAGGGTGTCGGGCTTTTCGCCGGCGGCACGCAGACGGAAGCCCCATGGGGTGCGGTAGACATAGAGCCACAGCAAAAAGACCAGCAACAGCATGATGTAAAACAGCACCGACAGCCCTTGCAGGGTTTCGCCCACGAAGGGCAGGCTGTCGAAAATGCCGAGGCGCACCTTCGGCAAGGCGTCCATGCCCTTACCACCGCTGTAGCCAAAGACCGTGTCGGACAAAAATCCCGTCAGACCCACGGCGAAGGTGTTTAATGCACAGCCGATGATAAATTCGTCTGCTTTCAGCTTGACGACAAAAAATGCAAATAACAGACCGATGAGCAGACCAACGAACAACGCCAAAAGCAGACCCAACCAGCCGCTTCCCAACAGGAAACTGCCGTAAGCGGCGAAGAACGCTCCCATGAGGATCATGCCGTCCATGCCGATGTTCATAATGCCTGCATGCTCCGTCATGGCACCGCCCATGGCCGCCAAGGCTACAGGGGTCGCCATGCGCAAGGTTTCGTGGAAGGTGGCAGGAGAAAACAGTCTGCGAAGAATCTCACCCATGCTTGCGCCCTCCTTTCCGCTTGTCCCACGCACTCAGCAGACCGCCTTGCGCCGCCATGGAGAAAATGACCACCGTTTGGATGATTAAGTAAATCTGAGAGGGGATGCCCAAATATTGCAGCTCGTCTGCGCCGATTTTCAAGATGGCGAAGAAGACGGACAGCCCCACCACAGGCAGGGATTTGTAGGCGGCAATCATGGCGATCATCAGACCTTCAAAGTAGTAGTCGTTGCTGACGGAGGATTTGTAGATGTGCTCCGCACCGTAAACACGGAACATGCCCACCAAGCCGCACATCGCACCCGACAGCACCATGCAAAGGAGCATCAGCCGTTCCGTGCGGATGCCGCTGAACAGGGCGAAGCGGGGATTTTCGCCCGTCAGACGCAGTTCGTAGCCCTTCGCCGTGCGGGACAGGACGAACCACAAAATAAATGTGATGACGATAGCACCGAAAATTGCCGTAGACAGCTTGGATTTCGGGATGACCGTATCCAGCCAGTAGTTCATGTCTAACTTTTCCGTGGCGGCGACCATGTTTTTGTTGGGATTTTTCCACGGCCCTTTCGCCAAATATTGACACAGACAGGCGGCGACGGTGTTGAGCATAATGGTGGTGATGACCTCGTTGACCTTCCATTTCACCTTCAAAATGCCTGGGATAAAGGCGTAGAAACCGCCCACCGCCATGGCCGTCAGTGCCGCACAGGGCAGAACCACCCACACAGGAGAGCCATTCATCCAAACGCCCACCTGACAGGCGAAAATAGCACCCAACAGGAGCTGTCCTTCACCGCCCACATTGAAGATGCCCACCCGTGCCGCCAGCACGCAAGCCAGACCGCACAGGCACAGCACCATGGCGTATTCCAAAAAGTCACCCACATGACGGGCGTTGCCGAAGGCCCCCTCCCAAATGGCGGCGTAAGCTTTCAGGGGATTGAAGCCCGCAACGAGCAGAACCACCGCACCCAAAATAAGGGCGCAGAGGATGCTCAGAGCCAAGGTAAGCAGATAACGAGTGTTTATGCGTCGCACGGCTCTGCCTCCCTTCTCCGATGACCTGTCATGTAGTAACCGATTTCTTCCTTGTCGAATTTCGTAAATTCCCCTGTGATTTCCCCTTCAAAGAGGGTAATCACACGGTCGGAGAGGCGAAATACCTCGTCCAAATCCGCAGAGGACAGCAAAATTGCCTTGCCCTCGTTGCGTTTTTCCATAATTTGCTTGTGGATAAATTCGATGGCGCCCACATCCACGCCACGGGTAGGCTGAGAAATGAGCAATACGGGCGTGTCGAAGGAGCATTCCCGTGCCACCACCAATTTTTGCATATTGCCGCCCGACAGAGAGCCAGCAGGCACATGGGTTCCTGCGCCTCGCATATCGAAACGAACGAACAATTCCTCGGCGTAGCGTTCAATGGAGGAACGCTTCTGCCGTCCTGCAAAGCCCTTGAACTCGGCTTCGTTCTGCCGTCCCGTGAGCAAATTGTCTGCCACGGAGGAACGGGCACTGACCCCCGTCGCCAATCTGTCCTCGGGAATGTGGGCCAAGCCCTGCAAACGGATGTCCTTGGGATGGGCATTGGTCACATCGGCTCCGCAGAGGGTAATGCTTCCCTGCTCACAGGGGCGCAGACCTGCGATGGTCTCCAATAGTTCGCTCTGCCCGTTGCCCTCGATGGCGGCAATGCCCAAAATTTCTCCCCCTCGGACGGACAAGGACAGGTTTTTCACCGCCGTCAGTCCACGGTTGTCCGCAACCCGAAGTCCTTCCACTTGCAATTTGACCTCGCCAAGCTCCGCTTTGCGTTCCAAGGCGTCGTACAGCACAGGACGCCCCACCATCAGAGACGCTAACTCCCGTTCCGTGACCTCCGCCGTGGGACGAACGGCTACCAGCTTGCCCTTTCGCATGACCCCCACACGGTCGGAAACCGCCATGACCTCGTAGAGCTTGTGGGTGATTAAAATAACGGTCATGCCCCGTTCCTGCACCACTCGCCGCAGAACGGAAAACAGCTCCGTAGTTTCGCCGGGGGTGAGGACGGCGGTAGGCTCGTCCAAAATCAGGATTTCCGCACCCCGATAGAGGGCTTTGAGAATTTCTACACGCTGTTGCAGACCGACACTCAGCTCCTGCACCACCGCATTGGGGTCTACCGCCAAGCCGTATTCCTCCGACAGGCGGCGGGTTTCCTCCACGGCTGCCTTGCGGTCGGAGAAAATGCCCCATTTTTTCGGCTCACGGCTCATGACCACATTCTGCGCCACGGTGAAGGAGGGCACTAACATAAAGTGCTGATGCACCATGCCCACGCCACGGGCGATGGCCGCCTTGGGGCTGTGCTCCGTCATGGCCTCGCCCTTGATTAAAATTTCCCCTGCCGTGGGGCGGTAAATCCCGTAGAGCAGATTCATCAGGGTGCTTTTGCCTGCGCCGTTTTCTCCAATGAGAGCAAAAATCTCCCCCTTGTGAATGTCTAAGGATACATCGTCATTTGCCAAAACCCCTGGAAATTCCATGCTGACATGACGAAATTGTACCTGTTCCATGTGTACACCTTCTTTTGAAAAACAGGCGTGGCCAAAGGTCACGCCTGTTTGATTTTTTACCGAGTAGTTTCCACCAGAATGCTGCAATTTGCAATTTGAGTAGCCAGCTTTGCTACAGTGGTCTTCAGCTCGTCGGGAATCTGCTGGACAGAGCCTTCCTCGCCGTAGCCGATGCCCACATAGCCGCTGCTCATGTCAGCAACCCAAGTGGTGCCCATCATGGAGTTGTTGCCCTCAACGAGCTTCTTCACCACATGGAAAATGGATGCGCCCACTTCCTTCTTCATGGAGCAGATGATCACTTCCTCGTCAATGAACTTCTGATCGGAGTCCACGCCGATGGCGTAAATACCCTTTTCCTTGGCAGCTTCAAAAACACCGTCGCCTGCGGCAGAGGCGATTTGGAAAATCACATCGGCCTTCTGATCGATGAGAGCCATGGCGCAGTTCTTGCCCGTGGTGGGATCATCGTAGGAGTTGGTGTAGTTATGTACGACGGAAATGGCCTTTCCGCTCTGCTCGCCATAGTAGGCGGCACCCTGCTCGTAACCAACGATAAAGTCGTTGATGGTGTCGGAGTCCTCACCGCCGACGGCACCTACAACGCCCGTGGCACTCATGGCGGCGGCAATGTAACCTGCCAAGAAGGAGCCTTCGTTCTGGGCATAGGTGATGTTCAGCAGATTGGAGATGGGATTGGCGGTGGCATTGTCAATCCAAATGAACTTGACATTGGGATAGAGGGGAGCCACGGTGTCGATTTCGTAGAACTCCCAGCCGACGCAAACCACGATGTCTGCACGCTCGGCGGCGTTCTGCATCTGGGTGGTGTGGGCGTCGTTGTTGCACTCGATGTAGGAAACCTCTACGCCCAGCTCGGCGGCGACCTTGTCTGCGCCTTCCTTGGAGGAATCGTAGAAGGAACGGTCACCGAAGCTGCCTGCAACGACCAGAGCCATGGTCAGCTCGCTGTCTACGGGAGCAGTCGTAGTGTTTTGGGGTCTGTTGGTGGGTGCCGTCTGCGTCGGCTGGGTTTCAGTCTTCTCTCCGCAGGCCGTAAACAGGCTCACGAGCATGACTGCCATCAAAAGCAGTGCGATCCATTTTTTCATCTTTCATACCTCTTTTTCCTTGATTGCAGAAGTTTCTGCAAATACATTATATCACCTTTTGCCCAAGGTTCAAGAAAAATTTTCGTTTTTTCTATAGACACCCTTTAAAAAGGGAGCTTGGTGCGGTGCATCTTCGATGGTGCGTGCAGGTGCGTCAAGGATGCCGCACGCTACGGGTGCGGTGCATCATTGATAGTGCCACCGCCCTACGATGCTGATTTCAGTCAATAAGCACAAAAACCAAAAGGGCGGCCCGAAGGCCGCCCCCTTTTTTTATGCGATTTGGGTCAGAACAAAGCGTACCATAATGGCAGCGATCTGAGCACGGGTAGCATAGCCGGTGGGGTTCAGGGACAGAACCTCGCCATCAAGGTCGCCCTTGATGAGGCCGTTGGCCACGCACCATGCCATTGCTTCCTTAGCGTATTCGCTGACAGCGTCTGCGTCATGGAATGCACTCAGGTCAGCTTCCACTTCTTCGCCGGCGACGCGGTACAAGAAGGCAGCAACCTGTTCACGGGTTACCAGCTCATCGGGAGCGAACTCGGTCTCGGTGGTGCCGGTGTGCCTACATTGTAAGCCCATACGACAGCATTGCCGTACCAGCTATCCAGATCAACATCGGTGAAGGGAACTTCCATGCCTTCCACGGAGGGCTCGCCTGCCATACGATACAGGGTGGTGACCACCATAGCACGGGTGGTGTCCTCGTTGGGAGCGAACTCGGTAGCGGAAACGCCGTTCATCAGGCCCAGCTCGTAAGCGGTGAGAACTTCTTCGAAGAACCAGTCGTCACGAGTGACATCTACGAAGGGCAGCTCGGTGGTAACATCACGATAGACGTTGTAAGCACGGCTCTCGTTGGTGATGTAGATGCGAGCAACAGCGATGTCTTCGCCTTCAGCGGGAGCGCCTTCGAAGGTCAGCATGACAGTGCCTTCTGCCAGAGCGTCCATGAGCCAGCCGCTCTCGTCTTCGTAGCCCAGCAGGATGGAAGAGCCATCCTCAGCGACAACGATGGGAGCCTCAGCGTTCATGCCCTCGCCGAAGATTGCGCCGGTGAGCTTCACGCCCTCGGCAGCCTCGACCTTGACCCAGTGATAGCCTGCGTCAGCGTAGGTGTTGGTGAGTTCCAGAGCCATCAGACCTCTGTTCAGGTCATAGGTGAACTTAGCATAGCTGAACTGAGTGTGACGGAAGTGCACGATACCCAGAACGCCTTCGATGTCCTCGACAGCGTTGATTTCAGCCATCAGCTCAGCGGACTTCATGGGATAGTAGGACTGCAGGCCCATAACGACCTTGTTGCCCAGAGCGACGGAATTCTCAGCAAGGTGAGCCATCCAGTCGGGACCCTGACTGAAGGTGGGAGCATAAGCCATGGGGCAGATGTAGTCGTACAGATCAGCAGCGTCAGCGTAGTTCTGGCCGTAGTGCAGATCAGCAAATGCCCAGTCGTCGGAGCCGTTGAAGCCAGTGCTGCCGCCTTCGGGCTGGAGAGCTGCGGAGTAAACAACATCCTTGCCGGAAGCAGTGATAGCAGCCTTGATGTTTTCTGCGAAGTCCACAACATTGTTGCGGCGGTACTCAGCGATAGCGATAGCGGTGGGATCGCCTGCACGCAGAGCCTTGAAGGCATACTGGCTGTCGACGGTCTCGCCCTCGGGCAGGTTGCCCTGATAGAAGGTCTTGTTGATCAGGTAACGAACATCTTCTTCCTTAGCGCCCATCATTTCCAGAGCCTTGAAGTCGGCTGCGGACCAGCCGTTGGCCAGATGGTTGTAACGGATGTAGTCCAGATGGATGCCGTCAACTTCGTAACCGGTCAGAATCTCGGTGACGATGTTGTACATGTATTCCTGATAGCCTTCGTCGTAGGGGTTGATGCGGTTGTTGTCACGGGCGCGGACATAGTGCCACATGCCGGACTCGGGGTTGTTTTCCTTGTAGAACTCGTCTTCCATGCAGCACAGCCAAGCATGGACACGGATGCCCACAGCGTGAGCAGCGTCGATGGTCTCTTGCAGCATGTCGCGGTTGGTACGGGACAGAGCCTCGGGGTACTGAGTCTTCAGGTAGCCCAGCTTGCCGCCGGTGCCCTTGATCAGCAGGTACAGATCGGTGATGCCGTTTCTTGCGCAGCGGTCAGTAACAACATCAGCGCCCAGCTCGGCAACGGTGGAACCCCAAATCCACTCGGCAACGATTTCGTCGTCCTGAGCGTCGGTCTTGGGGGTCTGACGATAGGTAGCGGTAACAGTGGTGTTGCCGGTGATGCAGTCATAGGAGGTATCCCAACCCATGAAGCGGTAGCCGGGACGGCGGGGAGTTTCAGCGGGAGCGGTAGCAGCTTCGCCGGTGGGAACTTCCTGCTCGGACAGCACGGTGCCGTCGAAGTCCACAAACTTTACATTGTAAATGGTGTTGTTGTCATAGACGTTGAAAGCACGGCTTTCGTTGGTGATGTAGATGCGCATGAGAACGGGGGTAGCCTTTGCGGTGGTGGGCTCGCCCTCGGTGGTCAGATAGACAGTGCCTTCTGCCAGAGCGTCCATGAACCAGCCGCTTTCGTCCTCGTAGCCCAGCAGAGCGGAGGAACCGTCTTCAGCGATCACGATGGGAGCCTCAGCGTTGACGCCTTCGCCCAGAGTTACGCCGGTAATCTTCAGGCCTTCAGCAGCTTCCAGCTTGATCCAGCGGTAGCCTGCGGAGGCGTAGGTGTTGATGATGTCCAGCTTCATGGTGCCGGCGTTGTAGTTGAAGTCGAAACGGCCGTAGCTGAAGGTGGAATGACGGAAGTGAACGATGCCACGCAGGCCTTCCATGGGCAGCAGGTCACGCAGAGCGTTGATGTCAGCCATCAGACCGGTGGAGGTTGCGGGATACCAGGAAGCAAGACCCATAACCACATCGCAGCCCATCTTGATGGAGTTGGTAGCGATCTCAGCCATCCATGCAGCGTCTTCACCGTAGGAGGTGGAGTAAGCCATGGGGCAGATGTAGTCGCAGTACTCACCGAAGTCAGCGTAGTTCTGACCGTAGTGCAGATCAGCGAAAGCGTAGTCGTTGGAGCCGCCTTCGAGGATGCCGCCTTCGGGCATGGTAGCGCCGGAGAGGATCAGCTCGGGGTTTGCAGCTTCAGCAGCAGCAAAGACGATCTTTGCAAAGTTGTTAACATTGTTGCGGCGATACTGGCCGATAGCCAGAGCGGTGGGGTTGCCATTGCGGTACTCGTTGAAGATGTAGTTGCCGTCAACGGTTTCGCCTTCGGGCAGTCTGTCCTGATAGAAGGTCTTGTCGATCAGGTAGCGAACATCTTCTTCCTTTGCACCCATCTCTTCCAGAGCAGCGAAGTCCTTCTCTGCCCAGCCGTTGCACAGGTGGTTGTAACGGATGTAGTCGAAGTGGATGCCGTCCACATCGTAACCGGTAGCGATTTCGGTAGCGATGTTGATCATGTATTCCTGATAAGCTTCGTTGCTCAGGTCAATGATGTTGTTGTCGCGGCCGCGCTTGTAGTGATACAGACCGGCCTCGGGGTTGTTGGTCTTATAGAACTCGTCTTCCATGCAGCTCAGCCATGCGTGAACACGGATGCCGGCAGCATGAGCAGCGTCGACGGTCTCCTGCAGCATGTCACGGTTGGTACGGGACAGAGCCTCGGTGTACTGGGTCTTCAGATAGCCCAGCTTGCCGCCGGTGCCCTTGACCAGCAGGTAGATGTCGGTAACGCCGTTCTTAGCGCAGCGGTCAACGACCACATCAGCGCCCAGCTCGTTAATTTCAGTGCCGTGTACCCATTCGCCTACGATTTCGAAGCCGTCAGCCACCTTGGTGGGAGCGATTTCTCTGTAGGTTGCGGTAACGGTCAGGTTCTCGGTGACACAGCTAAAGTCGGTGTCCCAGCCGAGGAACAGGTAGCCGGGGCGACGAGCGTTTTCCATGGAAACAGTGCCGCCGTAGGCAGTGGTCTTGGTAGCGATCTCAGTGCCGTCGAAGTCAACAAACTTGACCTGATACTGAGTGCGATCCTCGAAGGAGCAGTATGCACGGCTCTCGTTGGTCAGGTAGATGCGGGTGACGCAGATGGGGGTGTCGCCTTCGGGAGCGCCCTCGATGGTCAGATGCACATCACCCTCGGTCTCCATGACATAGCCACTCTCGTCCTCGAAGCCCAGCAGGACAGAAGAACCGTCCTCTGCGATGACGATGGGAGCCTCAGCGTTGAAGCCTTCGCCGTAGGTAGCACCGGTAACGGTGACGCCTTCAGCCATTTCCACCTTCACCCAGCGATAGCCGGAGGAATAGGTGTTGATCAGGTGCAGATCCAATTCGCCTGCGTTCAGGTCGAAGCTGGCTCTGGAGTAACCGAACTGGGTGTGACGGAAGTGAACGATACCCTTCACGCCGTCGATGCCACGAACAGCCTCGATGTCAGCCATCAGGCCGGCAGACTTCATGGGATAGTAGGTTTGCAGACCCATGACGACCTCGTTGCCCAGCTCCACGGAGCGTTCTGCAATGTGGGTCATCCAGTCGGGAGATCTGCCGAACGTGGGAGAGTAGGCCATGGGGCAGATGTAGTCGTACAGGTCGGCTGCATCGCCGTAGTTCTGGCCATAGTGCAGGTCACCAAATGCCCAGTCGTCGTTGGTCAGGGTGCCGGCTTCGTCCACAGCGTATTCCTTCACGCCGCCTTCGGGCTGCAGAGCTGCGGAGTAGACAACGTCCTTACCGGAAGCTTCAATGGCGTTCTTGATGACGGTAGCCATCTTGACGACATTGCCGCGGCGGTACTCAGCGATGAGCTGAGCGGTGGGATCGCCGTCACGCAGAGCCTTGAAAGCGTACTGAGAATCAACAGTCTCGCCTTCGGGCAGGTTTGCCTGATAGAAGGTCTTGTTGATGATGTAGCGAACATCCTCTTCCTTTGCACCCATCTCTTCCAGAGCGGCGAAGTCCTCGGCGCCCCAGCCGTTAGCCAGGTGGTTGTAGCGGATGTAGTCCAGATGGATGCCGTCAACCTCGTAACCTTCGAGAATCTCGGTCACGATGGCAGCCATGTAGGTCTGGTAGCCTTCATCATAGGGGTTGATGTTGTTGTTGTCACGAGCACGGACATAGTGCCACATACCGGCTTCGGGGTTGTTGGCCTTGTAGAACTCGTCCTGCATGACACACAGCCACGCGTGCAGGCGGATGCCCTTTGCATGAGCAGCGGTGATCATAGCATCCAGGCAGTCCAGCTCGCCGGTGACAGCATCGGTGAACTGGGTCTTGTTGTAGCCCAGCTTACCACCGGTGCCCTTGGTGAGCAGGTAGATGTCGGTGATGCCATTCTTAGCGCAGCGATCCACGATGGTCTCTGCACCAAGGGTGCGTACGTCTGTACCGTGCAGCCACTCAGCCACGATCTCAAAGTTCTGACGAGGCACAGCAACAGGAGCGGTCTCCTCTGCTGCGGAAGGCAGAACGATCATGGAAAGCAGAAGGGACAGGCATACGATCATGGAAATGATTCTCTTGGTCATAGCGTTTTCTCCTTTACTTTTCCGTTTTTTGATTTATATCACTCTCAGGGTTTGAGAGATGATACCAAAAGAGGGATAAAAAAGCAAACTCTTTCACTCAATTAGTATATAGCATCAAACTTCCTTTGTCAAACGAAATA
>RHMF01001122.1_pt1 | contig 12132 bp, 12 predicted proteins | sample 5365151 | NCBI WGS metagenome assembly RHMF01 (sample SAMN10266501, study PRJNA497801) | feces metagenome | isolation source: feces | host: Bos taurus | place: China: Prairie of Fairy Mountain | collected 2017-08-14 | reverse complement strand
CTGCACTCATTTCTTTCCCCTCCTTTTCCACGACAGCAGACGAAAAGGCAGCTCGGCAACATAACGCAGGTAGCGGCCCGGGTTTCCGGCAAGGCGGATGGGTTTGACCAGAATGGTAGTCACTCCGGCGCGATTTCCGCCCAGAACGTCGGTAAAAATCTGGTCACCCACAAGAGCAGTTTGCTCCGCTGGTACTCCCATCTGTTCCATAGCCTGAAGGAATCCCTTTTTTGACGGTTTTCCGGCATGCCCGATATAAGGCACACCCAGTCCCTCGCTGAAAATGCGGGGACGGCTGGCTTTGCGATTGTTGGACAGGACAAACAACGCAATGTCGTACTTGTTCAGCTTCTCTTTCCACGCGCGGACCTCGTCGGTAGGCAGAGCAACCCCGTAAGGAACCAGAGTATTATCCAAATCAGCCAAAAGCAAACGGATTCCCGCCGCCTTTAAAGCCGACAAATCAATATCATAAATGTTTCTGCACACGGTATCTGCCAACAGAGAAAAAGCCAATATATCACCTTCTATTCCGTGGTTTCCAAACATACAGTGAAATTATAGCACGATAAATTTGTTAAGGCAACACCGCAAACAAAGGAGGAACCACTATGCCAAACGAACCCATTCTGATTCTGACAACGCCCCCGTCAACCGCCCGGGAAGCCACCGCTTGCGGCCTGCCCGTGGGACATATGGCTTACCGTGTGGGACCGGGCGCCCATCTGCTGCGTTCCAATATTTCCATCAACCTGCGCGGTGGATTGATGGTGGTGGACGCAGCCCCCTTTGACGGACGGGGCGATTCCGCTGCGTTCTGTCAGCAGGTGGTGCGTGAATGTTCCGCCCGGGGATTTGACGGCGCAATTCTGGATTTTGAGGGGCAACCGTACCCTCTGCTGGGGCAGATCATCCATCGATTGGGCGGCATGTTTTCCCGCCGTGGCTGGCCTTTGTATGTGACCGAGGCCTATGCCAATTATTCCGATCAGACCCGGGTCATCATCCCCTCTGCCCTATCGGGCGGCTCCCTGTCCAAACGGTTGGAAGAAGCCGTGGAACGCTACGGCGCGCACCGGGTCGCCATGGGCATTCAACGCTCGGCAGAGGACTTCACCCTCCCCGCACCAAACGGATGCGGCACTCCATTGACTCGGGAAGAACTGGCGCAGCGTATTCAAGCCCGGGGCGCCGCGGTCTTCTTTTCCGATGAACTGTGTGCGCACTATTTTACATACATGTCCCGCCAGAGCGGCGCTCATTTCGTGCTGTTCGACAATGCTGCCTCCATCCGTAAAAAGCTCCACATCGCCCGGCAATTCGGACTTTGCTCCTGTATTCTGGCATGGCCCGAAGTGGACGACATCTTACAGGATATCATGGCTTAAACAAAAGAAAACCCCGTACCGAACGGTACGGGGTTTCATTTGCGAATTAATAGAACTTCTTGCGGTTCTTGCGAGCAGCCTCAGACTTCTTGCGACGCTTGACGCTGGGGCTGTCATAGTACTCGTGCTTGCGCACATCAGCCAGCACGCCGGACTTAGCGCAGCTGCGCTTAAAACGCTTCAGGGCGCTCTCCAGAGATTCATTTTCACGCACGCGGACTTCCGACATTTATTTCCCTCCCTCCGATATGATGGCGCAAGGGCCATCAAGCAAGGGCCATGCAAACCAAATTGATAGCTATGGCTTTAACAGTGATATTATAAGCAATACATTCCCCCTTGTCAAGAATGATTTTCACGCTTTAAAAGAAAAATTATTTCTTTGCATCTTGACAAACGCACTTTAGCCCGCTAAAATAAACTTTAATACATAAAAGCGATGAAGGGAAGAAGATGCAACCCTCCCGCTCAGAGAACCGGTGGTTGGTGCAAACCGGTGCGTGGACGATGCATGGATACTGGCCCCCGAGCTGCCTGTCTGAGACAATCCGTTTAGGACAGGCCGTATGGCCCCGTTACCGGCCGTGGCCTTGTTTGAGGTCGTTGAGCGCTGCTTCCGGCAACGGACGGCGAAATTAGGGTGGTACCGCGCAAGAATTTGCGCCCCTGACGAGATTCAGTCGGGGGTGTTTTTTTATACCCATTACCCCCCCATGAGGAGGATTTTCGCCATGAAGAAAGCATACGAAAAGTACATCCCCTTTGTACCCATCAGCTTACCCGACCGCACCTGGCCGGAAAAGCAGATCACCAAGGCCCCCATTTGGTGCTCTGTCGACCTGCGCGACGGCAACCAGTCATTGATTGATCCTATGAGCGTAGTGGAAAAGGTGGAATTTTTCCACACGCTGGTAGATATCGGTGTTAAGGAAATCGAGGTGGGTTTCCCCTCTGCCTCCGAGACCGAGTATGAGTTCCTGCGCACCCTGATCGAAGGCGGCCACATCCCTCCCGATGTCACCATTCAGGTTCTGGTTCAGGCCCGTGAGCATCTGATCAAAAAGACCTTTGAAGCCATTGATGGCGCATCCAATGTCATCTTCCACTTCTACAACTCCACCTCAACCCTGCAGCGCAAGGTGGTGTTTCAGACCGACGTAGAAGGTGTCAAGCAGATCGCCGTGGATGCCGCCAAGCTGATTTATGAAATGGCCCAGCCCGCCATCTCCGCCGGCATGAATCTGCGCTATGAGTACTCCCCCGAATCCTTTATGGGCACCGAAATGGACGCCGCAGTTGAGATTTGCGCCGCCGTGTTGGACACCCTCCATGCCACGGCCGAAAAGCCGGTTATCCTGAATCTCCCCACCACAGTGGAAAACTGTATGCCCAACTATTTCGCCGATGAAATCGAGTATTTCATCCGCACTTTGCCCGGCCGTGAGCGCGCCATCATCTCTCTGCACCCCCACAACGACCGCGGTACCGGTGTTGCCACCGCCGAGATGGGTCTGCTGGCCGGCGCAGAACGTGTGGAAGCCACCCTATTTGGCAACGGCGAACGCACCGGAAACGTGGACATGGTCACGCTGGCCATGAATATGTATACCCAAGGCTTGGATCCCCTGCTGGATTTCTCTGATATCAATAAAATCCGCGATGTCTACGAGCGTGTGACCAAGATGCGAATACCCGAGCGTCAGCCCTACGTGGGTGAACTGGTCTTCACCGCCTTCTCCGGCTCCCATCAGGATGCCATCAACAAGGGCGTTCAGTATATGCAGTCCAGCAAATCTTCCTACTGGGAAATTCCCTATCTACCCATCGATCCCGCCGACGTAGGCCGTCAGTACGAACCCATCATCCGCATCAACTCCCAGAGCGGCAAGGGCGGCTCGGCCTTTATCATGCAGACCTACTTCGGTTTCGATCTGCCCAAAAATATGCACCCCGAGTTCGGAGCCATCGTTCAGGTGGAAACCGACCGGGTAGGCAAAGAACTCAAACCCGAGCAGATTTACGAACTGTTCAAGACCAATTACATCGATGCAACCGCTCCCTACAAACTGGTGCGCCATGCCTTTGAAGAGCGCACCGAGGGCGAGAATACTACGGTGGACTTTACCGGAACCGTGCGCTTTAAAGACAGCGAATTTGAAGTGTCCGGCTCGGGCAATGGCCCCATCGATGCCTTCTTCAACGCCATCCACGGCCGCAAGATGGACCGCTTTACCTTTGTGGACTACAAGTCCCACGCCATCTCCCGCGGCTCCGACTCCATGGCGGTGGCCTACATCCACCTGCGCGACGCACAGGGGAAGGACATTTTTGGCGTTGGCATCTCCCACAACATCAATCTTGCCCCTCTGAAGGGTATCCTGTCCGCCATCAACCGCGATATCGCGGCCAATCAATAAGAACTGCAAAAAGCGACGCGAACACTTTGACCGTGCTCGCGTCGCTTTTTATTCTTCTTCGGTTGTCTCTTCCGGCTCGGACACTTCAGGGGTGCGGTCGGGCAGAACCCAGCCTTCCTTCTTCTTGCCCACACAGCGGTTGATGGGTTGGCCCAGAGCATGGAACTTTGCCTCGTAATCGGTCATGATGCCCTGAATGCCGTTTTCATGCAGGTTGCGGGTGACCTGCTCCAGCTCAAAGCCGCTCTTGGGGAACTGGAACAGCGACCACTCAAACAGATCGCGATTGTCGGTCTTGAAGTGAATCTCACCGCGATCCTTCAGCACGATGCCGTACTTGTCCAGAAACCCAATATGAGTCAGACGGCGCTTGGCATGATGATTGGAAGGCCAGGGATCACTGAAATTCAGATAGATCAGGTCTACTTCGCCTTCCTCGAAATACTCAGGCAGACGGGCGGCATCGGCATCCACAAAAAACACATTGGTCAGACCCATCTCCTTGGCTCGCTCCATGGCGATGACCATGGCGTCGGGCACACGCTCCACGGCGATAACCAGCGCATCGGGATTGGCTTCAGCCGTCTTGACGGTAAAACCACCCTTGCCGCAGCCCAGTTCCAGACGCAGTTCCTTGCACTGGGGCATCAGAGTGCGCCACTTGCCCTTCATTTCAGCCGGATCGCGAACCCAGAACGCATCGCAGCGTTCCATGCGGGGCGCCAGATTCTTTTTCTTTCTCATTCGCATCGGGTACTCACCTCGTTACATTCTCCGGGGTATCATACCACAATCTTTTGCCCTCGGCAATAAAAAACTGAGCCGAAGAATTCTTCGGCTCAGTTTCTGCATCTTATTTTTTGGGCAACTTCTCGTCGAAATCGGCCAGCACAGCAGCGATCTTGATATTCTGAGGGCACATGCGTTCACAGGCTCTGCACCCAAGGCAGGCAGACGGCCTCTTCTCCGAATGCATATCGTTAACCGTGAATGCAATGAACTGGCTTCCGGAGAACGAATATTCATTATACAACTGAATCAGTCGGGGAATGTCCAGACCCATGGGACAGACTGTGGTGCAGTAACGGCAGGAAGTACAGGGCACACCGCCGCTCATCTCCTCGGCAATTTCCATCAGAGTCGACATCTCAGCTTCATTCAGCGGCTTATTGGAAGAGAAGGTTTGGATGTTGTCCATAAGCTGCTGCTCATTGGACATACCGGACAGGACCATGGTCACACCGGGAATGGACTGCAGATAACGGAAACCCCATGCGGGAACACCTTCATCAGGACGCAAGGAATTTAACTTTGCAGCATTTGCCTCCGAAAGGGTTGCCAGCTTACCACCACGCAGAGGCTCCATGACCCAGATGGCAATGTTGCGCTCGTTGAGCAAAGTCACCTTCTCGCTGGCTTTCTGCAGATTCCAGTCGATGTAGTTGAGCTGGATCTGGCAGAATTCCATGTACTCGCCCCACTTGTCCAGAAAACGCTTCAGGTTCTCGGTGGTTGCGTGGGTCGATAAACCCAGATGACGGATGCGGCCCTTGGCTTTCTGCTCCAGCAGGTAGGGCATCACCTTGTCATTGTCATCCAGATATGCCTCAACATTCTTATCCCCCAGATTGTGGATCAGGTAGAAATCAAAATAATCCACCTGGCACTTTTCCAGCTGCTTTTCGAAAATGGAAGCCGGATTGTCCCGGACTTCCTGATTCATACCGGGGAACTTGGTGGCCAGATAAAAGCTGTCACGGGGATACTTTTTGAGAACCTTGCCCATGACTACTTCGGAAGTATACTCATGGTACATCCATGCAGTATCGTAGTAGTTGATGCCATTCACCATGGCCAGTTCCACCATCTTGGCAGTTGCTTCCTCGTCAATCTGACCGTCCTTACCATCGATTACGGGCAGACGCATGCAGCCCAAACCCAGAGAGGACAGCTTCAAACCGTTAAAATCCTTGTAAATCATAGTCGTTCTCCTTTTACAGCAATTTCAGCAGACGGATGTAAAATTTCACCGTGGTCATCAATGTTTCAACCGGGATGCGCTCATCGTTTCCATGGACCATGGCGCGCTCCTCCTTGGACAAGTGCATGGCCGAAAAGCGGTACACATGGTTGGAAATAGCACAATAATTTCGAGAGTCACTGCAGGCCATCATCAGATAGGGAGACACGATGGCCTCGGGCCAGGTCTGACGGATGGCGGTTTTCAGTTTGTCCCATGCTGCACAGTCAATCTCCGAACAAGGGGACGGATTGTGACCGCTAACCACCGAAACAGAAATTTTATCGTTTTTGATGATCTTCTTCATGCGCGCCACGGCGCTCTCAATGGTATCTGCACCCAACAGGCGCATATTGATACCGAAAGACGCCTTGGGCGGCAGCACGTTGTAGGCCTGACTTCCCTCCATGCGGGTAACCGCCACTGTAGTACGCATCAGCGCGTTCAATTCACCACCCGACTTCTTCCCAATCAGATCCAGCACAGGACTGAAGCACCACAGGTTGGAAAAAATCATCCGGTACAGAAAAGTGGAGTGTCGGCCCACCGTGTCAAACATTTCTGCGGTGGGTTTGGTCATCTGGTACGGGAAGGGGTTACCTTCGATACGGGTAACCGCCTTGCTGAGCTGGCCGAGAATGGTGTGAGCCGGCGGTGTAGAGGCGTGACCGCCTTCCGACTCCATGGTGAAACTCAGGTTGACACCGCCTTTTTCGGCAATGCCTACCATGGCGCACTGACCGGGTACCCCGGGGAAGGTGTGATCCACCACAGCGCCGCCCTCATCCAGCACAATGGCCGGTTTGACACCCTTTTCTTCCAGATAAGAGACGATCATGCTGCAGGTTTTTCCGTCAACTTCCTCCTCGCCGGAGAAGGACAGGTACAAATCATTTTCGGGCACGTACCCCTCTGCCAGAAGCAGCTCCAGCGCTTCCATCACGCCGCAAAGGGTGCATTTGGTATCCAATGTGCCGCGGCCCCAGATCACATCGTCTTCCACGGCACCCTCAAAAGCAGGCTTGCTCCAGAGCTCCTCTTCGGCCGGAACCACATCGTAGTGGGCCATGCAGACCGAGGGGTTTTCGGCACTCTTTCCGGGCAAATGATACAGAAAACCGGTGGGGCCAATCAGTTCCAGTGTACAGGCCGCGCGGATATTGGGAAAGCGCTCCTTGAGCAGGATACGGAATTTACCGAATTCTGCCCAGTCTACCTGATCGGAATCCCGGCTGGAAACTGTTTTGCAGCGGATCATATCCACCATGTCCTGCACGATTTTTTCCCGGGGCAAGTCAATGTCCTCGGCTGTTTCCACCGGGACATCCTTGGGTTTGAAACACAGGGTGCGGACAAGGATCACCAGAACCACTGACACCACTGCTGCAACAATGACAGGAATCAGCCAGGTCATATTAAGCCCACCCCTTCTTATACATGACGCGGGCGGCACCCAGAGCAATGAGCACACCGACGGGCACCAGAACACCCACCGAACCGGCCAACGAAGGAACCGCAAGGAACAAGGCAACCATGAAGATCAGCGGCGCAATGCTCAGTTTCCAGTTCTTGCTGACATAAACCACGGCCAGACCGCCAAACAGAGCCGGCAGAATGTTCTCAAAGGCGGGAGCCAGCACGGGAGAATTCAACACGGGAGTCAGCATGGACAGCAGACAAACGCCAATCACCAGAATCAATGTGGTCACAATGGTGCACGTGGCAATGGCGATGGTGGAAATAACCTCACCCTCTTCCGTGCCCGGCTTAACCTCGGCATTCTCCATGGCGTTCAGCGCACTGGGGGCCTTTAGGCTGGTCAGGTTTCCGGTCACAAAGGCCAGATAGGTGCCGCCGGTACCCAGCATGGGGGTATATGTAATCACTTCGATGACACCCACCGTCCAATAGATTGGAGCCACACCAAGAAGTCCCTTCAGAACGGCGGTTGCTTCGGGCCAGGCATTGTAATACAGACAGATGGCGGCGGGAACTGCCATAACGACCACCACTGCGGTCCAAATCCAAATCTTACCGTAACGGTCGGTATCCTGCATATAGTTACGCATTGTCGTTCCCCCTTCCTTAACTGATCACCGGCGTGATGAACGCGGCAAAGATCATGGCGCCCACCATGCTGATGGCCAGAGCGTAGGTTTCCAGCCACTTCATATTACACTTCTTGATCAACAGGCCAATGATACCCATCAGCACCGCCGATACCAACATCACAAACACGGGAATCCATCCGCGCAAACCCATACGGACATTGGCGAATACCATACCAAGGAAGGCAGAGATCATACCAAGGAACATGGAGGTCATAAACATATCGCCCCATTTGCTGTCCTTGTTCTTGATCTTGATCATACCGCCCTGAATCTTCTTCATCAGAATCGGCGGCAAGATGATGCTGGGCATGATGCCAAGGGTCATAACCCATGCAATAGCGGAATAGACCTTGGGGTCGGTCACCATCTCAGCCAGAGAAATCCCCAATGCATTGGCTGTAGAAGTGGCGGCAGGCAGTTCATAGGTCAACGCACCGATGACGCTCAAACGGATCCACGGCAACGGGATACCCAGGAATTTGGACAGAGTCACAACACCGATCAGAATGGAAATGGCCGGTGCGATGGTAAACACCATCGTGGAAACCACGGTTTTCTTCAGTTTTGCAGCGCTGATGCCCAGCTGTTTGCCCCGACGGTAGGCACGCACCAAAAAGAATGCAGACTGTGCAAGAACGAAAATGATGACACAAACCGCCACGATGTACATGAATGTACTGTTGGGATTGAATTCCATCGTCTATCTCTCTCCTTTTCACCCTTTGTTTAATGCAAATAACTTATTAATTATATCGTTTCCCCGCTATTCTGTAAAGAAATTTCGCCCGGCAAAAGAACAAAAAACGACCCCTGCCAAAACAGGCAGGGGCGTTCAATTCATTGTATTAGTCGCACGTGATAACTGTACCGGTTTTTCCTTCCAGCGCTTCAATCGCCTTGTCCAAAGAGGTGATGATTGCCTTTTTGCCGGGGTTGGCGGTGACGAACTTCATGCCAGCCTGCACCTTGGGCAGCATGGAACCGGGAGCGAAGTGGCCTTCCTCGCAGTATTTCTTTGCCTCGGCCAGAGTCATGTGGTCCAGATTCTTCTGATCGGGTTTGCCCCAGTTGATGGCAACCTTCTCCACCTCGGTCAGGATCACCAGAGCATCGGCGTCGATCTGCTCGGCCAGCAACTCAGCGGCAAAATCCTTGTCGATGACCGCTGCAACACCTTCCAGCGAGCCATCCTCGTTCTCCACCACGGGGATACCACCGCCGCCGCAGGTAACTACGATAGCCTTGTCGCGCAGCATCTTCACTTCCTCAATCTCCACGATGCGCTTGGGAATGGGAGATGCCACCACACGGCGGTAACCGCGCCCAGCGTCTTCCTTCACATCATAGCCCTTCTCAGCCACCAGCTGGTCTGCCTCTTCCTTGGTGTAGAAGCCGCCGATGGGCTTGGTGGGGTTCTTGAATGCAGGGTCTGCCTTGTCCACCACAACCTGTGTGACGAGGCTGACCACAGGAATGTTCAGATTCCGGCGGGCCAGAGACTGACGCAGAGCCTGCTGAATGTGATAACCGATGTAACCCTGACTCATGGCACCGCAAACATCAAAGGGCATGGGGGGCACTACATCCTTCGCAGTCTCGCTGGCCAGCACAATGCGGCCAACCTGAGGACCATTTCCGTGAACGACGGTCAGTTCATGTCCGCCGGCACTCAACTGCGCGACATACTCGCAGGTCTGCTTGACAACTTCCAACTGGGCTTCTGCGGTAGGAGCGCTATTCTTAGTCTGCAGGGCATTTCCACCCAACGCAATTACGAGTTTGGACACGGTAATTTCCTCCTTTAATTTCCATGTGCGGCCACAAAGGAACGCACCATTTTCAACATAAGTTTCATGTCAAGATTAGCACCATCGAAGTCGATTCGCAATCATCAATTTTCTATTTTTTTCTCTTTTTTCAAACTGTTGTTAATTTTACACAAATTGGAGAAAAATTTTATTAAATTTTAACAATTTTCATGGTGGAAAACATGTGTTAAAATAAGTCCGAAAATTTTTTGGAGAAGGCTGTTGCAGCGCTTCGCACTTATTGACCGCTCATCAAAAGCGGCGGCCAATCGGCCGCCGCTTTTTTTCACGGTTTCCTTTGTACCCGCTGTTTCAAGCCGTATTATTAAAGGAGGATGTTTCATGGCAAGAAATCTTATCGACATTGTAGATCTCTCCGTCGAGGAGATCAACGAACTCATCGCAGTTGCGGAAGACATCATTGAAAATCCCGTTAAGTATCAGGATGCCTGCGCACACAAGCAGCTGGCAACCCTGTTCTTCGAGCCTTCCACCCGTACCCGTCTGAGCTTCGAATCCGCCATGCTGAGCCTGGGCGGCAGCGTGCTGGGCTTCTCCTCTGCCTCCTCCAGTTCCACCGCCAAGGGCGAAACCGTGGGCGACACCCTGCGCACCGTTGGTTGCTATGCCGACATCGCCGCCATGCGCCATCCCAAGGAAGGTGCTCCTTTCGCCGCAGCACAGGTCTGCGACATTCCCATCATCAACGCCGGCGACGGCGGCCACTGCCACCCCACCCAGACTCTGACCGACCTGCTGACCATCCACCGCGAGAAAGGCCGTCTGGACAACTTCACCGTCGGTTTCTGCGGCGACCTGAAGTTCGGCCGTACTGTCCACTCTCTGGTCAACGCTCTGAGCCGCTATGAAAACATCAACTTCGTCTTCATCTCTCCCACCGAGCTGAAACTGCCCCGCTACGTGAAGGAAGAAGCCCTGAAGAAGAAGGGCATCCCCTACACTCAGACTACCGATTTGGAGTCCGTCATGCCCGATCTGGACATCCTGTACATGACCCGCGTGCAGCGTGAGCGATTCTTCAACGAGGAAGATTACCTGCGTTTGAAGGACAGCTACATCCTGACTCCCGACAAGCTGGTGAACGCCAAGCCCGATCTCTCCATCCTGCACCCCCTGCCCCGCGTCAACGAGATCTCTGTGGATGTGGACAAGGATCCCCGTGCAGCATACTGGCGCCAGGTCAAGTGCGGCAAGTTCATCCGCATGGCTCTGATTCTGAAACTGCTGGACATCCAGGTCTGATAAGGAGGATTGACACATGAATATCGACAGCATCCATAATGGCGTGGTTCTGGACCACATTCAGGCCGGCAAGAGCATGGAGGTCTACAAGCATCTGCATCTGGACGAGTTGGATTGCTCCGTGGCCATCATCAGGAATGTCCGCAGCGCCCGCATGGGCAAGAAGGACATTATCAAGATTGACTCTCCCATGGAAGTGGATCTTGATGTTCTGGGCTACATCGACTCCAACATCACCGTCAACATCATCCGCAACGGTGAACGCGTGGAAAAGAAGCATCTGGAACTGCCCCAGAAACTGGTGAACATTATCCACTGCAAAAACCCTCGCTGCATCACCACTTCCGAATCCCAGCTGGACGCCATTTTCTTCCTCAGCAACGCTGAGACCCACACCTATCGCTGCGCTTACTGCGAAACCGAGGAAAGCCGCAAGAAATTCTAATCAACAAAATCAGCCGCTGCAGATTTCATTCTGCAGCGGCTTTCTTTTATGTCTGTATAAAATGCCCCGTTTTCATCCATAATAAAACCATTCTTTTCCGGAGGCTGCGCCATGGTCATCGCCGTTGTTCGTTCGATCGTTCTCTATCTTATCATCGTCATCGGCATCCGCCTGCTGGGCAAGCACCAGGTCAGTGAGCTGGAGCCGGCCGAGTTTGTTCTGGCCCTGATCATTGCCGATGTGGCCTCGGTCCCCATGCAGGATTATGGTATTCCCCTTCTAATGGGAGTGATTCCTATCATCACCCTTCTGTGCCTGTCTATGGTTCTGTCGGTTCTGACCCTGAAAAGTCTGAAACTGCGTGCCCTTCTGGCCGGGGTTCCCAGCATCCTCATTCAAAACGGAACGGTGAATCAGAAAGAACTGCGCCGCACCCGAATGACCATGGATGAGGTGTTGGAGGAACTGCGGCTGCAGGGTTACACCGATCTGGCCGCCATCCGGTATGCCATACTGGAAACAAATGGACAGTTGTCCATTCTCCCCTACGCACAAAAGATGCCGCCCACCGCCGAGGATATGGACATGCCGGTTCGTGACCCCGGTTTGCCTCTGGTCCTGATCAACGACGGGCGCCTGATTTCCGCCAACCTGAAACGGCGCGGACTGAATCAGGGCTG
>RHMF01003003.1_pt1 | contig 12137 bp, 7 predicted proteins | sample 5365151 | NCBI WGS metagenome assembly RHMF01 (sample SAMN10266501, study PRJNA497801) | feces metagenome | isolation source: feces | host: Bos taurus | place: China: Prairie of Fairy Mountain | collected 2017-08-14 | reverse complement strand
ACGGGCTATACGACTATACCCATATCGCGTTGTGGAACTCTGCCGATCCACGGTGTTCAATCTTGAATACAAAGATATAACAAAGAATTTAGTATCCGATGCTGCCTGACTTTTTTTGCTAAGCAGCTGCCTTGTTTGGTCTGAGGATTGTTCATGCAGTTCGTAGTAATTTAGAATGATTATAAATGAACTTATATGGACAGGGTTAGATACATACTTTTGCCGCTGGTATTGATGATCTTCGGCGGCACATTCCTGCATGCTCAAGGGGGATATGAGGTGAGTGGAACTATCGTGGATCAGTTCGGTCCTGTGATAGGAGCAGCTGTCGTTGAACAGGGCACTTCAAATGGAGTTTCAACAGGATTGGACGGAGAATATTCCCTTACAGTGACAGGCCCTTCTGCGCTGGTGGAAATCAGCTGCATAGGCTATGCGTCCCAGACATTCCAGGCCTCTATGCTTCCGGGGACGGTAACACTCACGGAAGATGCCGAATATCTTGATGAAGTCGTCGTGATCGGTTATGGAACCGTGAAGAAGGACGATATGACAGGGTCGGTATCGGCTATAAAGGCTGAGGAACTGAACAGAGGTGCGGTAGTGAATACACAGGACCTTCTTAAAGGAAAGATTGCCGGACTGCTGGTCACCCCTGGTGATGGAGGACCGGGATCAGGATCAAGGATAAGAATCCGTGGATCCGCCTCTCTCAATGCCTCCAACGATCCTCTCATAGTCATCGACGGGGTCCCGATTGCTCAGGGTGCGGGCGGGGCTATGTCAAATCCCTTGGACCTGCTCAATCCCAATGACATAGAGTCCTTTTCTGTACTGAAGGATGCATCATCAGCAGCGATTTATGGATCCCGCGCGTCCAATGGAGTCATTCTCATCACGACAAAGAAGGGTAAAGGAGGCAAGCCTCAGGTTGCATACAATGGTTCAGTGAGTGTCCAAAACATTTCTTCAAGGATCCCGGTCATGTCACCAAAGGAACTCCGGGATTTTTATGCCTTGACATTTCCGTCGGGAACGCCGACAGGTGACCGTATCACAGAACTGACAGGGGACAGCAATACTGACTGGCAGGAGCTGGTCTTCCGTAATGCATTCGCTACAGAACACAATCTCAGTATTTATGGAAATGTTCGGGAAAGGATGCCGTACAGGGCTTCTGTAGCTTATAACGGCCAGCAGGGAACCCTCAAGGAATCGCGGTATGACAGAGGAACAGCTGATGTGACTCTCTCGCCGAACTTCTTCGACAAACATCTTTCCTTCGATATAAACATGAAGGGCGTGTATTCATATCAGGATTACACCGACGGAGGCGTGGCTGGTAAAGCTGCATTTTTCAACCCGACCCAGGATCCGTATTGGAGGACGGCTGACGGAGATATAGACTTCACTACGACAAACGGCTACTGGAATTACGGAAACGGCAGGGGAGAGTCATTCGCTCCTAATGTCCTTGTCGGGCCGAGCCCGTTTTCGATGCTTTATGACAATATAAGCTATGCCCGTTCGACAAGATTCATAGGGCGCGCAGCAGTTGACTACAAGGTGCATGGCTTTGAAGCCCTCAGCTTCAATGTCAGCGCTGGTATCGATATGACCTCTACAAACTCATACAACGGAGTTCGGCCAGGCTCGTTCCAGGCATATGCCGATACTGAAAACCTCCGTATCGGCCAGCATACACGAGGCTTCAACCGTACAAAAAGCAGGCTTTTCGAAGCATATGCCAACTATAACGATACATGGGGGATCCATAATCTGGACCTGCTTGCCGGATATTCATGGCAGAACAACCATTGGGCAAACCGCGATGTCTCATATTTCAACATTACCAATGAGATAAAGCTCAACCCTGGCGAAACACCCGAAGGAAGGTACAGCTGGTCCCGCAACGAAAACTTCCTGGTGTCATTCTATGGACGTATCAATTACTCCATTGACTCCAGATATGTATTTACATTCACTGCACGAGGAGACGGATCCAGCAAATTCGCCAAGGACCACAGGTGGGGCTTCTTCCCGTCAGGAGCATTTGCATGGAATATTGCCCGTGAACCTTTCATGAAAGGCGTGAAGTCCGTATCTACTCTCAAACTTAGGCTTTCTGCAGGACTTACAGGACAGCAGGACGGCATAGGTGATTATGTTCATCTTGCGCGTTACAAAAGTACGAATAATCCTTACAGGCTGTACAATATGGGCAGATACGATTACATGGGATATCTTACCCCGCAGGCATATGACCCTATGATAAAATGGGAAACGACGCTGACATACAATGTCGGCTTGGATTACGGATTCTTCAATGAGCGACTGAGCGGAAGCGTTGATGCATACATACGTGATACCCGGGACCTTCTGAATTCGGTCCTATGGGCTCGAATTTCGGCAACAAGCTCATGACCAACATCGGCTCGATCCGCAACAAGGGACTTGAGTTCTCGATCAGCGCCATACCGGTGCAGAGGCCTGATTGGAGCGTGCAGGTAGGATTCAACGGTACATTCCAGGACACGAAGTTCACCAAGCTGAACCCGACAGAGGATAAGAACTACTATATAGAGACGGGAAACATTTCCAAGGGTACGGGAGGCTATCTCTGTCGTCAGATGGTCGGCTATGCTCCATATATATACTTTACATACAGACAGAAATATGCTTCAGACGGATCTCCGCTCCAGAATGAATTCGTTGATCTTGATAAAGACGGATCCATCACGGAAAACGACCGTTACATGACGGGCAAGAGCGCGTCTCCGAAATTCTATTATGGTATGAACCTGAAAGTTACGTACAGAAACTGGGACTTCGGACTCAATGGTCATGGTGCTGCAGGCACATGGGTATTCAACGACTTCGCTTCAGCCAATTCCACCGCCAGCCTCGACCTCAATTCCGGAGCTCTTCCGAATCAGGCACGTCTGGTGAAGAAGACCGGATTCACCGCTCCGAACAGCGGGCAGCAATGGTATTCCGACTATTTCCTCGAGAATGCATCCTTCTTCCGTCTTGACGACATCAACTTCGGATATACATTCCGTGGCATAGGGCCGTGGGAGACAGATGTGCGCCTGGCTTTAGGCATGCAGAACGTATTCATCCTCACAGGCTATTCCGGTATGGATCCGGAAGTCATTTCCGAAACGGGTATAGACAACACCATATGGCCTCGTCCGCGTACATATTCATTTCGCTTGAATGTTAATTTTTAGAAATATGAAAAAGATAATATACATATTAACGGCCCTTGTCCTAACAGCCTGTGTGAATGATCTCGATACCCTTCCTCTGAACAAGACGGAACCGATATCCGAATATGTTTACGGAACAGATGAAACGTCATATCGTAAGGGACTGTCCAGGCTTTACTTCCAGTTCGTATCGAACGACCTGACCGACCTGCAGCAGATGGACGGAGGGGCATCGGAACTAATCAGGGCATTCTGGTCGGTGCAGGAGACCACGACCGATGCTGCAAAATGTTCATGGGAAAATGACGCATGGGTACGTGCGCTGAACACGAACACATGGACCGATGTCCAGAATGACGCGGTCTATGCAGTCTATGTACGTACTCTTCAAGGTATTGCTTTTGTGAACGAATACCTCAGACAGACATCTCTGGCACGTCTGAACGACAGAGGAGTTTCCGCTGAACTAGCCTCTAAGATAGACGTGTTCCGTGCAGAAGCCCGCTTCATCAGAGCCTATCTGTACTGGATGGCCATAGACTGTTTCGGTAGCGTTCCCTTCACGACCGAGAATTCTCCTTTCGGAGGCACATATTTCCCGAAACAGGCGTCCCGCTCGTACATCTTCGACTATTGCATCAGCGAGCTGAACTACCTGATGTCAGAAGAAAGCCCCATGCCGGCTGCCAAGTCCGATTATCCTCGTGCAGACAAAGGCTCTGTTGCCGGCCTGCTTGCCCGTATGTATCTGAATTCCAAAGTATATACAGGAGTAGAACGATGGGCGGAAGCCAAGGCTGCATGTGAGGCTGTCTTCAATATGGGCTATGTCCTTTGCCCTGATTATGCAGCTCTTTTCCGCGGCGACAACGGTACCAATCTCCAGGCGCGGGGCGAAATGCTCTGGGCCATAGACTACAATGCGGAAAAGACCCAGATCATATATCCTGAGTGCAGCACTTGCCTCTACTGATATCACTGACCAATCCCGTCCTAACGGACAACGTAACGGCTGGGCAGGCCTCAGAGTGCCTTATGAGTATGTATCGAAATACTACGGCGTCAGCGGACAGGATTATCAGACAGGTGAATATCAGGTGGCAGACAAAAGAGGAGAAGTATTCTATATCAAAGGCCGTTCTGAGTCGATGGATGGCGCGCTTTATGATTTCATGAGCGGCTGGTCATGCCTGAAATTCAATAACATACCGCACAACATGACTGATGAGTCCTATCTGGATATCTCGGCTGTGAAAAGCTTTTCCGACGTTGATTTTCCTATGATCCGTCTGGCTGAAATCTATCTGATATACGCTGAGGCCTGCATGAATCTAGGCGATCTTTCTCAGGCACAACCTTATATGGCAGAGCTTGCCTCCCGCGCTGGAGTCGATGCTCCATCGGAAATCACCCCTGATTTTCTGATCGCCGAACGAGCCCGCGAGCTCCTCTGGGAAGCCCACCGCCGTACCGACCTTATCCGCTTCGGACTCTATGATACCGGGACCTATCTCTGGCCGTACAAAGGCGGCGATTCCTTTGCCGGACAGGCCTTTCCGTCCTACAAGCGCATCTTCCCGATCCCTCCGACCGAGCTCGCCACCAACGACCAGCTTGTCCAGAACCCCGGCTATTGACTGCCTGGCGCGTAACTGCTATATAATCAGCCGTTTACAAAAACCGCGTGCTCCCTTTTGTCGGCACGCGGTTTTCGTAATGGGTTGCTGCTCAATGTACTATGCGCCAGGGCACTTCATCCTCTAATTCCGACCATTCGTCATAATCTTCAGACATTTCGTCTTATATATTAAAATATATAAGAAAATATCCGTATATTCGTAAGATATGTAATTATGCACACACGAAACGCTAAATATTGAACATTGTTATGAAGATATCATTTAAAAATTTACTGATGGGTACAATTGCCGCTGCCGCTCTGGTGTCATGTGCATCTGACGGCGCTATCGTCGTGCCGGAAGCACCGCTGGAAGAGTGCGTTTATTTGGGTGACAAGACGGAGTTTTCCGTATGGGCTCCTGATGCAGAGGAGGCTCAGCTCAGACTCTACCGTTCGGCTTCAGATGAGGCTGCATTCAAGATCGTGAACATGAAGCTCGGAAAGGATGGGCTCTGGAAGGCCGTGGTAAAGGAAGATGTGAAGGGCGCCTTCTATACATTCCAGGTCAAGAAGAACGGCAATTGGCTTGAAGAGACTGCCGGTATCGCGGCGAAGGCTGTGGGAGTGAACGGAATGCGTGGAGCAGTCGTTGACTGGAATGAAACAGACCCTGAAGGCTGGGCAGAAGACAAGAGTCCAGAAATCAAACCTTCGGACATCATCGTATATGAGCTTCAGCATAGGGATTTCTCGATCCATCAGACATCGGGCGTGGACAACAATGGAAAATATCTGGCTCTTACAGAAGAGGGAACAAAGAATCCTGACGGTCTCGCAACAGGTATCGACCACCTGAAGGAAATAGGAGTCACATATGTACAGCTCCTTCCTTCGACCGATTTCGCGACCATCGACGAGACACGTCTCGAGGATAACCAGTACAACTGGGGATATGAGCCTCTCAACTACAATGCTGTGGAAGGATCATTCTCTACAGACCCATATAATCCTGTGACCCGTATCAAGGAATTCAAACAGATGGTGCAGGCTCTCCACAAGGCAGGCTTCCGCGTGATCCTCGATGTGGTTTACAACCATACCACAAACGCTGCAAACACCGGTTTCGAACGAACAATGCCAGGCTATTTCTACCGCATGCGCGAGGATGGAACATTCTTCGACGGCTCAGGATGCGGCAATGAGACTGCTTCGGAGCAGGAAATGTTCCGCAAATACATGATCGAGTCTCTTGAATGGTGGATGAAGGAATACCATATCGACGGCTTCCGTTTCGACCTCATGGCCATACATGATATCGATACCATGAACGAAATCAGCGAACACCTCCATGCGATCGATCCTGATGTAGTGATCTACGGTGAGGGATGGGCGGCCCAGGCTCCTGCTTATCCTTCAGAGCAGATCGCACTCAAGGCGAACACATACATGCTAGACAAGGTAGGCGCATTCAGCGACAATATACGTGATGCCGTACGTGGCCCTCTCGGCTGCGAGAATGCAGGATTCATGGATGGAGTTGCCGGCAACAAGGCAAATGTGGAGTTCGGTATCGCCGGCGGTATCGAGCACCCTCAGGTGACTGTCGAGGCATGGACCAACAATCCTCTCCAGCATGTAAGCTATGTCAGCTGCCATGATGACCATTGCCTCCGCGACCGTCTTGAAGAGGCTACCAAGGCAAGCGAAGCTGACCGTCTCAAGATGGTCAAGCTTGCTCAGACAGCCGTATATACATCTCAGGGCATTCCGTTCATCTTCAATGGAGAAGAACTTTACCGTCACAAGCAGGGCGTCAAGAACAGCTACAACCAGCCTGACGAGATCAATGCCATCGACTGGACATACAAGACAAAATACAAGGACCTCGTGGACTATTACGCAGCTCTTGCAGCTATTCGTCACGCTCATCCCGGCTTCTGTCTCGGAGATGCCGATCTCGTACGTGAAAAGCTTCAGTTCATCGAGACTGAGGACCCATGTGTTGTAGCATTCCGTATCAGCGGCCTTGAAGGTATAGATTCAGCCAAGTCTCTTACAGTCCTTCTCAACGGCTCGAAGAAGCAGGCGAAGGTAGAGATTCCGCAGGGCAACTATACAGTCCTTGCAAAGGACGGACAGGCTGACGCAGAGGGCCTCGGAGCATTCTCCGGCAACATGATCTCTGCAAATGCAACCTCTGCAACAATACTTGCTGAATAGATACAAAACACAAAACAATATGAAGAAGATATTTTTTGCAATCTGCGCTGCTATGATGGCTTTGTCATGCACGCAGACTCCACAGGCTCCTCAGCATCAGCCGCTTGAAAACTCTGTGGTTTACGAGATGAATGTACGTCAGTACACACCGGAAGGAACATTCGCTGCAGCACAGCAGCAGCTTCCGCGTCTGGCTGAGCTCGGTGTTGACATCGTATGGCTCATGCCGATCTATCCTATTGGTGTAGAAGGACGTAAGGGAACCCTCGGTTCATATTACGCAGTGAAGAACTATTGCGATATCAACCCGGAGTTCGGAACTCTCGAAGACTTTGACAATTTCCTCGCCGAGGCTCATAGACTTGGTCTTCGCGTAGTCATCGACTGGGTCGCTAACCATACTTCTCCTGACGCAGTATGGGTTACCGGACAGGCTCCTGAATGGTATGAGCGTGATGCTGAGGGGGGTACGACCTATACGGCAGACTGGTCGGATACCGCAAACCTCAACTACGAGAACAAGGACGTCTGGAAAGGAATGGCAGATGCGATGCGTTTCTGGATGGAACGTGGCATCGACGGATTCCGTTGCGACATGGCATGCGAGGTTCCACTCGAGTTCTGGCAGGAGACAATCGCAGGCCTCCGTGCAGACTACCCTGAAATGTATATGCTTGCAGAAGGAGAAGAGCCTAAGCTTCATAGCCTCTCTGACTTCGATGCATCATATTCATGGGAACTCCATCACATGATGAACGCCATAGCACGCGGCGAAAAGAATATCCCGGAACTTCTCGAGTATCTCCAGAAGGATGCTGAAAGACATCCTGCGGATGCATTCCGTCTCATGTTCACATCAAATCACGACGAGAATTCATGGGCCGGTACCGAGTTCGAGAGAATGGGAGATGCGGCAAAGCTCATGGCTGTGTTGACATTCACACTTCCTAACGGACAGCCTCTTATCTATACCGGTCAGGAAATCGGTTGGAACAAGAGATTCGAGTTCTTTGAGAAGGATCCTGTCCCTGCATGGGAGGAGAACGAATATACGGAGTTCTACAAATGGCTCATCGGTGTCCGTCATGACAACCCTGCACTCGCTGCAGGCGACAAGGGTGGCAAGTTCGAGGTAGTGTCGGCAGAGGACAGCGTTCTCGTGTTCACACGTACGCTCCCTGAGAACAAGGTTACAGTCAAGGTAGAGCTCAAGGCTCCATGGTCATACGAAATCACAGCAGAGTAATGAAGAAGATCATCATAGCACTCGCAGCGGTAGCCCTCGCAGCATGCTCGGGCCCCGCATTCGACCCAGCCTCAGTCGCTGACGCGACAACCGAGCAGGTGACAAGAGTAGAGCCCCTCTCATGGTGGGTAGGCATGAAGACCGACCTCCAGCTTCTCGTGCAGGGCACCGGAATCTCGGAATATGACGTCACAATCGAAGGTGGCAAAGGCGTGTATGTAGAGAAGATCAACAAGGCTGAAAGCCCTAACTACCTCTTCGTAGACGTGAATGTGGCTCCTAATGCAGCCCCAGGCACATACTACATCGTATTCTCAAAGGACGGCCAGTCATTCAAGTATCCATACGAGATCGCAGCCCGCGAGGAAGGCTCTGCAGAGCGCAAGAGCTTCACGACAGCGGACATGATCTACCTCATCATGCCTGACCGCTTCGCTAACGGCGACGCGTCGAACGACTCTACCGACGACACAGCAGAGGACGGCAACCGTGCCAACCCTCATGGCCGTCACGGCGGTGACATCCAGGGTGTGATTGACCACCTCGACTACATCAGCGAGCTCGGCGCAACATACATCTGGACAACTCCGTTCCTCGAGGACAATGACCCTCGCGGCTCATACCACGGCTATGCGGCTTCGGACTATTATCACATCGACTCACGCTTCGGTTCCAACGAGCTTTACAAGGAGCTCGTTGAGAAGGCACGTGAGAAGGGTCTGGGCATAATCATGGACATCGTCCCTAACCACTGCAGCTATGTGCACTGGTGGATGGAGGACCTTCCGTTCCAGGACTGGATCCATCAGTTCGATACTTACACAGGAACTAACGTGGCATTCTCGACCAACATGGACCCTAACGCATCTTCAAAGGACCTCTACATCCAGGAGAGCGGCTGGTTCGTGCCTACAATGGTCGACATGAACCTCGACAATCCGTATGTGCTCCAGTATTTCATCCAGTGGGGCGTATGGTGGATCGAGTACTCAGGTCTCAACGGCTTCCGCGTGGATACATACCCATACAACGAGAAGAATCCTGCTGCAGAGTGGTGTAAGGCCATAATGAACGAATATCCGAACTTCAACATCGTAGGTGAGTGCTGGACTTCGTCGATCCCTCAACTTGCATACTGGCAGGGCGGAAATGCAAACAAGGACGGATTCGACTCGAATCTTCCTTCAATCATGGACTTTCCGCTTCACGACGCGCTGCGTGATGCCCTCGACGAGGATTACGGCGGTTGGGGCGCCGGCATGAGCAAGGTATATGACATCCTTTCGCATGACTTCGTATACCATGACCTTTCGAAGATGCTCATCTTCCCTGGCAACCACGACACAGCGCGTATCGGCGACTGCGTCCGCAAGGATCCGCGTGCCCTCAAGCTCGCGATGACCATGATGGCGACAATGCGCGGTATCCCTCAGATCTTCGCAGGTGACGAGCTCATGTTCGTGTCTGCAACTCCGCACAACATCGGTGACCACCCAGGTCTCCGCGTTGACTTCCCAGGCGGATGGGAGGGCGATCCTGTCGACCTCTTCACAGACGAAGGACGTCAGGCCCAGACACATAACACAGACGGCATTGCAGTAGAGAAAGGCCAGGCTGCTGACCTCTTCAACTATGTGAGCAGACTCTTCCAGTGGAGAAAGACTGCTGACGTGATCCACAACGGCAAGACCGTACACTTCATGACCCGCGACAATACATATGCTTACTTCCGCTATAACGACGACGCAGTAGTATTTGTATATATCAACAATAACCTCGAAGAGAAGAATGTCCCTTGGTCATATTATTCTGAGATCACAGAGGGTCTTAAGGGAGGCGTTGACGTACTTACAGGCGAGCCTGTCGAGGTATCGGACGCAACTGTAGTCGCTCCTAAGACAGCACTTGTTGTAGAATATAAATAATAACAATATATGAAAAGAATACTTTCAGCAATCTCAGCAATCGCTCTCCTGGCAGCATGTACAGCAAAGCAGCCTGCGGGCGAAGTGACTGATGTACAGAAACTTCAGTCTCCTGATGGAAATGTGGAAATGACATTCCAGCTTACATCAGCCGGTACACCTCAGTATGCCCTCAATTATGGCGGACAGCAGGTGATTCTTCCTTCTGACCTCGGATTCGAACTCCGCGGTGTCCTCAAGGCACAGAAGCTTATTTATAATGCAGACGGTACCATCTCCAAGGAAGACCGCCAGCCATGCAACTCTTTCTATGACGGTTTCGCAGTCGAGAGCGTAGAGACAGACTCATTCGACGAGACATGGGAGCCTGTATGGGGAGAGGAAGCACAGATCCGCAACAACTACAACGAGCTCCTCGTGAACCTCGTGCAGACCTCTACTGAACGCAAGATGTCGATCCGTTTTCGCCTCTACAACGACGGTCTCGGATTCCGCTATGAGTTCCCATACCAGAAGAACCTCAGCTACTTCGTGATCAAGGAGGAAATGACCCAGTTCGCTCTTGCTGGCGACCACACAGCATGGTGGGTCCCAGGAGATTACGATACTCAGGAGTACAACTTCACTGAGTGCCGTCTTTCAGAGATTGCATCCAAGATGCAGGAGGCGATCTGCGGTAATGATTCGCAGACTCCTTACTCTGTAAACGGCGTGCAGACATCCCTCCAGATGCGTACGGACAACGGCCTCTACATCAACATCCACGAGGCTGGTCTTCTTGACTATCCGTGCATGCATCTCGAGCTCGACCCTAAGACATTCACATTCGTATCGCACCTTACTCCTGACGCACAGGGCTGGAAGGGTCGTATGCAGACTCCTTGCAACTCTCCATGGCGTACAGTTCAGGTCGCTCCAAGTGCTACAGCACAGCTTGCTTCACGCCTGATTCTCAACCTCAACGAGCCTTGCGCTCTTGAAAGCACAGACTGGATCAAGCCTGTGAAATACATCGGAGTATGGTGGGAAATGATTTCAGGAAAGGGATCATGGAACTATACCGATGACTTTGCATCTGTCCAGCTTGGCAAGACAGACTATGCATCTGCAACTCCTAACGGACGTCACTCTGCCAATAATGAGAAGGTACGCCGCTATATTGATTTCGCTGCTGAGCACGGCTTCGACCAGGTGCTTGTCGAGGGCTGGAACGAAGGTTGGGAAGACTGGGCTAACTGCAACAAGGACTATGTCTTCGACTTCGTCACTCCATATCCTGACTTCGATATCGAGGCTCTCAACAAATATGCTCATTCAAAGGGTGTACGCCTCATGATGCACCATGAGACTTCGTCATCTGTACGTAATTACGAGCGTCACCTTGACCAGGCTCTCGAACTTATGGACAAATATGGCTACAACTCTATCAAGAGCGGTTATGTAGGCGATATCCTCCCTATCGGAGAACACCACTACAGCCAGTCTCTCATCAACCACTACATGTATGTGGTAAAGAAGGCTGCCGAGCATAAGGTGGTGCTTAACGGTCATGAAATGGTACGTCCTACCGGTCTCTGCCGTACATACCCTAACCTCATCGGCTCCGAGGCTGCCCGCGGTACAGAGTACCAGGCGTTCGGCGGCACAATGCCTCACCATGTGACAATCCTTCCGTTCACACGTCTAAACGGCGGTCCTATGGACTATACTCCAGGCATCTTCGTAATGGACCTCGCATCTGTGACAGACGGCAGAAACCAGTCATGGGTGAATGCTACCATCGCTAACCAGCTTGCACTTTATGTGACTCTTTATTCGCCGCTCCAGATGGCTGCAGACCTTCCTGAGCATTATGAGCAGTTCATGGATGCATTCCAGTTCATCAAGGATGTGGATATCGACTGGATCCAGTC
>RHMF01001120.1_pt1 | contig 12138 bp, 8 predicted proteins | sample 5365151 | NCBI WGS metagenome assembly RHMF01 (sample SAMN10266501, study PRJNA497801) | feces metagenome | isolation source: feces | host: Bos taurus | place: China: Prairie of Fairy Mountain | collected 2017-08-14 | reverse complement strand
CAGACTGCGTCTGGCACTGCCAAGGCCGGCATAAAAAATATTATCGCCAGGCTCAATACCAGACAGCGCAATGACCTTTTCGTCTGTCAGTGAAAAATTACCTTCCACATCAAAGCCGTTCACCTGAAACAGCGGTGTACAGCCTAGAAGATACAAAAAAGCAAAAAACAGAGCAGCCCCGCCGATTATTTTCAGAAATCGGTGTTTTTTTACACGTACTCTCTGTTTTTTCGGCACAGGATGTTCGTTTTGTATCGACTCAGACCTGGATGAAAATTTTTCTGCATTTGATTTATATTCTTCCAGAACAATGATTTTGTCTGTTTTTTTCATATTACCACGACTTTACATAACTTATCTAATTTATTATAGCAAAGGATTTGAGGGCTGTCTAGTGGCTGTCTCGGCAACTTTGCCGATTTTATCGCCCTAAAAACAGAATTTCTTCTTCTAAAAGAACACCCGTTTCCTGATATACGGCCTGTTTCACCCGTTCCACCAGCTGCAGCACATCCTGACAGGAGGCAGATCCGGTGTTTACGATAAAATTACTATGTTTTTCAGATACCTCTGCATCTCCCTGCCGCCAGCCTTTCGCTCCAATCAGTTCAATCAGGCGTCCTGCCGCATCGCCAGGCGGATTTTTAAAAATGCTTCCGGCATTTGGATATTCCACCGGCTGTTTTGCGTTACGAGATGCTGTATTTTTCTGCATCTGTTCCAGAATATCCTCTTTTCTCCCAGGCTGCAGATTCATTTTTACCGAAACAATCACAAGTTCCCGATTATTTTTAAAACGGCTGTTGCGATATGCAAAACCGCAATCCTCGGCATGCAGTGTAATAAGCTGTCCACTAGCATCACAGCAGATTACCTGTTCAATCACATTGGATATCTGCCCCTGATAAGCTCCGGCATTCATAACCACAGCGCCGCCTACAGACCCGGGAATTCCGGCTGCAAATTCCAGCCCGGATAATCCATGTTCCGCAGCTTTCCTTGCAAGAAACGGTAACGGAACACCGGCCTCCGCAATAATACTGGTTTCACAGATCCGCAACCCGGTCAGGCTTCCGCCAAGCTGAATAACAGTTCCGGCAATCCCCTCATCGGATACCAGAAGATTCGATCCGCCGCCAATTACATAATACGGCTCCCCTGCATTCTTCGCTTCCTGTATCGCCTGCTGCAGTTCTTCCACCGATTCCGGCTGCACCAGCCGCTCCGCAGGGCCGCCAATTCGCCAGGTCGTATGGTTCCGCATTGGCTCATTTTCTCTGATTCTCATAGAAATCACCCCTGCATAGTATATCGTTACTTTTTAGAGCTGTTTTATATAATAATTCTGCATTTATTTTTTATGTTTTAAATCTTCTACTAACTGCATAGAGTTCTGCCAGATGTTCCCGGCACCCATCATCAGCACCATATCACCCGGCTGCACAAAATCCAGCAGATAAGCGTTCAGTTTTTCCCGGTGAACCATCTGCACCGACTGGTCCATATGGTCAATAATCGCTGTACTTTCCGCACCTTCCGATAAATCTTCCCCTGCCGAATATACATCCGTCAGAATGACTTCATCGGCCAGCTGGAAACTTTCTGCAAATTTATCTGCCAGAAATTTTGTACGGCTGTAACGATGCGGCTGAAATACGGCAACCAGACGCCCCTGATGTACACCACGCGCCGCCTGAATGGTTGCAGCAATTTCTGTAGGGTGGTGGGCATAATCATCAATAATCTGAATATCATGTACATGGCCAAGCAGCTGAAATCTTCGTCTTGCACCGCCAAACTGTGCCAGTCCGGCTTTGATATCTTCAAAACTCATTCCGATTTCCAGCCCTGCTGCCACAGCAGCCAGGCCATTGCTGATATTATGTTTACCTGGCACCTGCAGTTCCAGCGTCCCTAACAGTTTCCCGTCCAGATATACTTCAGCCTTATTCAGGCCATCTTCATAGCGCCAGTTGCGGCTCTGCACCTGCGCATCTTCACCAAATCCGTAGCTAATCAGTTTTCCCGGCACCAGAGATGCCAGCTGACGGGTTTCTTCACAGTCATAGTTTAATACGGCTACACCGTTTTCACCGGTTTTCTGCACAAATTTCCGAAACGCATCGCGTATCGCATCCAGATTTTTATAATGATCCAGATGGTCTTCCTCCACATTGGTAATCACAGCCATCCATGGCAGCAGATTCAGAAAAGAACCATCGCTCTCATCTGCTTCGGCAACCAGAATATCGCTTTTCCCGCTTTTAGCATTGCTGCCGATCTGATAGATTTCACCGCCTACAACTACAGCTGGATCCTGACCCGCCAGTTCCATCATCAGAGCAATCATGGAGGAGGTGGTTGTTTTCCCATGGGCACCGGCTACACAGATTGCCCGTTTATCTTCCATCAGATGCGCCAGCATTTCCGAGCGATGCAGCATAGCAATGCCAAGCTCTTTTGCACGCATCAGTTCCGGGTTATTTTCCCGGATAGCACTGGAACGCACAATAATATCGATATCTTCACTAATATTTTCAGCTTTCTGTCCAATATAAATTACAGCGCCTTTTTTCTGCAGACGGTCTGTTACATTGGATGTTTTAATATCTGAACCGGAAACCCTATACCCGTAATCCAGCAGAATTTCTGCAATCCCGCTCATACCGATACCGCCGATTCCCATAAAATAGATATGTTTTCCTTCTATTTTCTGCACAACAATCCCTCCAGTCACTACTGGCAATAATCTTCTATTAACCGGATAATCTCATCAAGAGCATCTCGTTTTCCGGCATTCTGCGCATTGACAGCCATCTGTTTTCGCAGTTCCGGCTGACAATGCAGGTTTATAATATTCTGACAAAGCAGATTACCTGTCAGTTCTTTATCCAGTATCATAACGGCAGCATTCTGATCTGCCAGTGCTTTTGCATTATATTCCTGATGATTCTCAGCCGCATAAGGATACGGAATTAAAATCCCCGGAAGTCCGCAGGCTGTAATCTCGGCAAGGAACGTTGCCCCTGCACGGCCAACTACAAAGTCTGCAGCAGCCAGCCCGTACTGCATCTCATCCAGATACGGTTTTACAATCAGCTGTGGATAATCTTTTAAATCAATATTTTCCGCTGCAATGGCCTGTAAAGTATCTTCATAGTCCACTGCTCCGGTTAAATGCAGAATCTGCAGACCGGATTCTTTTAACAGCTGCGGATAGGCTTTTGCCATCGCCCGGTTAATACTGCGGGCACCGCGACTTCCGCCGCTAATCAGCAGTGTGGTTTTATCTGCCGAAAAGCCAAAGTAATCCAGACCATCCTGTTTTTTTGTGCGCAGAACTTCCTGACGCACCGGCAGTCCGGTTACACAGATTCGCTCCTTATGTACAAAATATTTTTCAGAGGCTTTAAAGTTTACCATAATTTTATCGACAAAGCGAGCCAGTATTTTATTGGTAACACCAGGGAAGGCATTCTGTTCATGAATCATAGCCGGCACGCCTGCCAGATGTGCAGAAAGAACAACCGGGCCGCACACATAACCGCCTGTGCCGATTACCAGATCCGGCTTAAACTGTTTTACAATCTTTCTGGCATCCATACATCCGCCAATGGCTCTTCCTACCGCTTTCAGCAGAGCCGGACTGATTTTTCGAGGAAGCCCTTCCACAGCAATAGTCTGAAACGGAACACCACGCTGCGGCACAATCCGGTTTTCCAGACCTTTTTTTGTCCCTACATATAAAATTTCACATTCCGGATGTAAATCCTTTAATCGTTCCGCAATGGCCAGAGCCGGATAAATATGCCCGCCTGTACCGCCGCCTGCCAGCAGAATACGCATAGCCTCTACCACCTTTTACTGTTTCATATATCTGGACATGTTCAGCAGGAACCCTACCGTCGCCAGCATGAACACCAGAGAAGTACCGCCGTAACTGATAAACGGCAGTGTAATCCCGGTAACCGGCAGGAACCCTACCGCTACCCCGATATTAATCATCGCCTGAATTCCGATAACAGCAGTCAGTCCGAACGCAGTCAGCGATTTAAATTTGTCATCCAGATGTGTGGCAATATAAAATCCACGCCAGATAAACAATGCAAATAACAAAATTACAAATGCAGCACCAATAAAGCCCAGCTCCTCCCCGATAATCGAGAAGATAAAGTCCGTGTGCCGTTCCGGAAGGTGCATGAGTTTCTGACGGCTGGCACCGAGCCCCACACCAAACAGGCCGCCCGAGCCCAGAGCATAAAGCGACTGCACCGCCTGATAGCCATTTCCAAGCGGGTCCGAAAACGGATCCAGCCACACCAGAATTCGTTTAATACGGTATGGTTTTACTGCAATCATCGCTACCACACCAGCAAAGCCGATGCCCATAGTTCCCAGCAGATATTTCCACGGAACCTCTGCCGCAATCATCATACACACTAATGCCCCAGCAATAGCAATTGCAGTCCCCAGGTCTTCAATTACTACCAGGATCGGTATAATTGCTAAAACAGCCAGCGTATAAACAAAACCTTTTAATGTCTGCAGATTTTTTTTACCTAATGATGTCAGCCACATCGCAAAAAATACAATAACAACCGGTTTTGCAACTTCGGCCGGTGCAAAGCGGATACTGCCCACACCAAGCCAGCGTCTTGCCCCGTTTACCTCAATGCCGATAAAAGGCACCAGAAACAGCATAACAATACATGCCAGCATAAACGGAACTACCAGACTTTTTACATACGCCGGCGAAATGTTCATCATAACAAACATGGCAAAAAATCCGCCAACCATAAAAATCAGCTGTCGTTTAAAATAATATAGCGAGTCGTCGTAGGTCAGCATGGCATCGTACGAACTGGAACTGAGTACCATAATCAGCCCGACTGCCAGCAGTACCAGCATGATAAAAAACAGCAGCAAATCTGCCGGTCCTCTTCGTTCCATATCGTCCACCATCCTTCCCTTTCGATTTTATATGTTCCCTATGTTTACAGTTCCATAACCAGCTTTTTGAACAAACGGCCGCGTTCTTCAAAACTGCTGAACATATCCCAGCTTGTGCATGCCGGCGATAATAACACAATATCACCCGGCTCAGCCAGTTCCGCCGCTTTTGTTACAGCTTCCTCAAAGCTTTCGGTTCTTACATAGTTGTTGAAATCAGCCGCATTCAGAGCTTCAGCCAGTTCTTCTTTAGCCTGACCCACCAGAACTGCTTTTTTAACACGCTGTTTTACCAGACCTGCCAGTTCAGCAAATGGTACACCTTTATTTTTACCGCCAAGAATAATCACAATCGGACGGTCATACGCCTCAATCGCCTTGATTGTGGAATCCGGATTGGTCCCTTTTGAGTCATTGATATACAGAACCTCATTTAATGTGCGCACCGGTTCCAGACGATGTTCTACGCCCTGGAATGACATCAGCACATCACGAATATCCTCTGCCTGGACTCCGCTCAGGTACGCAAATGCAATGGCACCCATCGCATTCTCCAGATTATGTTTCCCTTTTATTGCAATTTCATCAGCATTACAGATAAACAGACTCTCTCCGTTTAATGCCAGCATTACCTGGTTTCCATCCAGATAAACGCCTTCCTCCAGTTTATGTTTCTGACTGAAAAATATCACTTTTCCGCGGCTCTGCGGTGCCAGTTCACGCAATGCTTCATCATCATAATTTAACACCAGATAGTCGGATTCCTTCTGGTTTTCAAAAATTCTGGCCTTTGCTGCCAGATAGCCGGCCATGTCGCCATGACGATCCAGATGGTCTGGTGTCAGGTTAATCATCAAAGCCAGATGCGGGCAGAAACTTTCTATAGTTTCCAGCTGAAAACTGCTGACTTCTGCAACCACAATATCCTCTTTCTGCAGTTTATCGGCATATGTGATAATAGGCACACCGATATTGCCGCCTACAAATACCTGACGGCCTGTTTTTTTCATCAGTTCGCCAATCAGGGTTGTTGTTGTTGTTTTCCCGTTTGTACCGGTGATAGCTGCAAACGGTGCTTTGCAATTACGATATGCCAGTTCCAGTTCCCCGATAACCGGAATACCATGCTCTTTTGCATATTTTACAGGCGGGATGGTTAACGGAACACCTGGACTCATTACAATATAATCCGGCTTGATTGCTTCCACATCCGGCTGTTCGCCCCACACGAAAGATACACCCAGCTCTGCCAGATTGTCCACCTGTACCGCCTGCTTCATATCAGTCAATACAACCTGATTCCCCTGTTTTGCCAGGAACTCTGCACCTGCCAGGCCGCTGCGTGCCGCACCGATTACTAATACTTTATCGCCCATGTTCTACACCCCGTCTTTTACTCTTTATTACTCATCTTATAATCAGCTTTTCGCTGATACTGTTTTTACAGATTCATCAGTGTAATGTTATAACACAGCAGAGTCAGCAGCACGGCCGCTGCAGTCACTGCCCAGAATACACGTACAACTTTCCATTCAGACCAGCCGCACAGCTCGAAATGATGATGCAGCGGAGCCATCTTGAAAACACGTACTTTTTTCTTTTTATACACACTAACCTGAATAATATCCGACATAGTCTCTGCTACATAAATAATCCCGATTAAAGGCAGCAGCAGTTCTGTTTTTGTTACAATAGCCAAAGCAGCTACCGCACCGCCTAATGCCAGAGAGCCTGTGTCGCCCATGAATACTTTTGCCGGATGGTGATTAAATACCAGAAAGCCCAGACAGCTGCCCATCAGTACAGCTGCAAACACCATAACCGACACATTTCCGCTCATGTAGCCAATCAGAACATAGCCCAGCGCTACAATCAGAGTAACACCGGAAGCCAGGCCATCCAGCCCGTCTGTCAGGTTCACCGCATTGGTTGTGCCAACCAGCAGAAATACAACGAAGAAAGCATATCCCACTGACAGTTCTACATTCCAGCCCAGAAGCGGGATTGTCACTGCTGTACTGATACCGATATAATCGGCCGCCAAAGCCAGGGCGATAGAAAATACCAGCTGTGCCAGCAGTTTCTGTTTCGCAGTCAGACCCAGCGAACGTTTTTTTACAATTTTAATATAATCATCGATAAAACCGATGAAACCGAAACCCAGTGCACAAATCAGCATAAACCATGCTACACTGGAGTTTCCCGCCAGAAAAACAGTTCCCAGAATCATACTGAAGAAAAACATTACCCCACCCATAGTTGGTGTCCCCTGTTTCTGCAAATGACTCTGCGGTCCGTCAGAACGGACACTCTGCCCGAATTTCAAGCGACGCAGAGCCGGAATCAATACCGGCCCGATAATTAAACATGTTCCAAGACTAATTGCAAAGGCTACTGCCAGCTGCCACATAAATTCACCCCATCAAGTTCTGTACAATTTGCTCCATCTGCATACCACGACTGCCTTTTACCAGTACCACATCACCCGAAACCGCATATTGTTTCAGATACGCGATTGCCTGTTCATTGGTTTCTGCCAGGGCAACCGGGCAGCCTGCTGCTTGTGCTTCTTCTCCAATCAGACGTCCTAAAGCACCAACTGCAATCACATAATCCACCTGCAGTTCTGCCGCTGCGCGCCCGACTTCGCGATGACTCTCCTGTTCATATTTTCCGAGCTCATACATATCGCCCAGCACCGCAATTTTGCGATTCCCTTTGCGCTGCATCAGCACGGACAATGCACTTTTCATAGAATCCGGATTAGCATTATAGGCATCATTGATAACCGTAATCCCTGCATCCGACACGGTAATATCCAGTCGCATACCTGTCAGTCTCGCCTTCTGCAGACATTCTCCAACCTGCTCCCAGGTTACGCCCAGATGACGGGCAATGGCAATCGCCGCCAGACTGTTCGATACATTATGAATACCCTGCACCTGCAGCGCAATATCCTGCTGATGTTCCCCATAATGCAGACGATATCGAATCCCATCTTCCGTCTGATTGATTTCATCTGCCCAGTAATCACCGGATTTTCCCTCTGCATCGTACCACACAACGGTCCCTTTGCAGGTAGAAAGCCATGGTTCTAAAAACGGCGCATCTTTTTTGTTCAGAGCAATTATACCGTTTTCTTTGATATATGGCAACAGTTCGCATTTCGCCTGAGCAATATTTTCCTGTGAACCAAGCAGTTCACAATGGGTTTTCCCGATATTTGTAATCAGACCGCAATCCGGTTCTGCAATCCGGCACAGAAAATCAATCTGGCCCAGACCACGCATCCCCATTTCTACTACCATAACCTTTGTATCTGTTTCAAGACCGCAAATCGTTAGCGGCAATCCTAATTCATTGTTATGATTTCCTTTTGTAACAACCACATTCCCAAGGGGTTCCAGAAGTGCCGCCAGAAAATCTTTTGTAGAGGTTTTTCCGGTACTGCCGGTAACCGCTACAACCGGAACCTGCGATTTCATACGCAGCCAGTGTGCAAGCTGCTGTACAAAAAGGACACCATCCTCTACCATAATATAATTTTCCAGCTGATAAGTGTCCACTGCTTCCGGACGGGAAACTGCCACCGCTGCTGCCCCTCGTTCCATTGCCTGCGAAATATACTGATGGCCATCGGTTTTTTCCCCTGCCAGCGCCACAAACAAATCACCCGGTTTCACAGCGCGGCTGTCTATTGCAACACCTGTCACCGGCTCTTTATTTGTCTGTTTATATCCATAGCCCAGTGCCTGAGCAATCTCTTTTATCTGTTCCCGCATCTGCTTCCCCGCTTTCGTATATGTTTACTGTTTATATTGTATTATCTCAGAGCTATGCTTACGCCTGTTTCGCTGCAATCGCTTCCTGCGCAACCTCGTAATCATCAAAATGATGTTTCACACCATTTACATCCTGATAATTTTCATGCCCTTTCCCTGCCAGTAAAATCACATCGCCAGGCTGAGCCATCTGTACGGCATAGTGAATTGCTTTACGGCGATCAATTTCTACATGATAAGTATCCGCCTGCATATGTTTTTCTACACCCGGCAGAATGTCCTGAAGAATCTGTTCCGGATTTTCGGTGCGAGGGTTATCGGATGTTACTACACAATAATCACTCAGTTTCGCTGCCATTTCACCCATCAGCGGACGTTTGGTGCGGTCACGGTCACCACCGCATCCAAATACTGTAATCACACGACCTTTTGCAAACGCCTGCGCAGTAGAAATTACATTTTCAAGACCATCCGGTGTATGCGCATAGTCTACAATCACACTATAGTCATCTGCACCGCTTACAGTCTGAAAACGGCCTGCAATGCCGCCCACCTGTTCCAGCGCATGAATTACCTCTTCAACCGGGAAGCCCAGTGCTTCGCCAGCAGCCAGAGCAGCCAGAGAGTTATATACGTTAAAGTTGCCGGTTAAATGCAGCACCACTGGCTGACCATCTACGGTATAGCGTACACCTTCCGCGCCTACCTGTACATCTTCCGCTTTCCAGCTTGCATCTTTCTGCATACTGTAAGTCACAACCGGCACATTGGATGCCACCATAAACTGATTTGCCCACGGATCATCGATATTAATAACCGCGGTCTTCTGCAGACCAGCCTGTTCCCCGTTTGCACCCAGCATACGGAACAGAATGGTTTTTGCTTTGCAGTAGTTTTCCATTGTAACATGATAATCCAGATGATCCTGAGTCAGGTTGGTAAATACCGCTACATCAAAGTCACAGCAGGCTACACGCTGCAGTTCCAGTGCATGAGAGCTTACCTCCATAACAGCGTAGCCAATTCCTTCTTCCACCATCTGTGCAAACAGCTGCTGCAGCTCCAGCGCCTCCGGTGTTGTGCGGGACCCTTCCAGAATCCGGTCGCCAATACGATTATGAATAGTGCCTACCAGCCCTGTTTTCTGTCCCTGGGCTTCGATAATATGACAAATCAGATTGGTGGTGGTGGTTTTCCCGTTAGTACCGGTTACACCAATCAGCTTCAGTTTTTTACTTGGATGTTCATAATAAGCACTGCTGATTTCTGCCATAGCCAGGCGGCAGTCATCAACCAGAATCCATGGATATTCATTAGAGCAGTACGCCTCATCGGAGATCATAATAGCAATCGCGCCGTTGTCCAGTGCCTGACGAATATACTGATGCCCATCGCTCTGGAAACCTTTTACCGCAATAAACAGATTGCCAAGTTCCACTTTACGAGAATCGTACTGAATCCCGCTAATCATTAAGCCCTGCAGAATACAGTGTTTTTTATGGGTAACCTCTTTTAATAAATCGGTTAATACTTTCATAAATCATTTCCCCTCTCCGGTTCTATCTCTCTGGATTATCTTTCTGTTTTTCTCATTGTTATGTATCTGGCAGTACTGCTCCTCTGCCCGGCTAAAACAGACAGCAAAAGAATGGACGGCAAAAAGGTCCATTCTTTTGTATCGGTCTGCCATTTATTCAGTCACGGCAGCATTATTTCCTGTCGTTTCACTTTCTGTTTTACCCTCTATCAGAGCATTCTGTTCTGCTTCAAGCTGCGCCTGTGCCGCTGCCTGCGCCGCTTCTATCTCAGCCGTAGTCTGGAAATCTACAAACAGAGCCGTTCCCCGTTCCACCAGCGTACCAGGCGCAATGGTCTGCCCGGTGCACAAACCGCTTCCGTTCATAGTCCCGCTTAAGCCAAGCCCCGTCAGAATCCTGTCTACTTCTTTAATGGTTCTTCCGTAAAGCCCCGGCATCACAACCTGTGTGCTTTCGGAGGAACCGCAGTACAGATATACATTCCCTGTTCTCTGCACCATTGTGCCATCCGCCGGCACATACGTATAAAGCAAATCACCCTGGGTTTCTACAATCGGGGTCAGGCCAGCTGCTTTTACTGCTTCGATGGCTTCCACCGGATGCATATTATCCAGTTTCGGAACCGCAACCTCATCCACCGATGCACCTTCACTCACTGTTACATTTTTCGGCACTTCCAGATAACGCAAGGTATCTTCCATAATATTCTGGAATACCGGCCCGGCAGTAGAACCACCATGGGCATCATTCGGTTCGTCGACAAGCACCAGACAGGCAATTTGCGGATTATCAGCCGGTGCAAAGCCTGCGAAGGATACCAGACGGGCATTGGAATACGTCCCGTTTGATACTTTCTCTGCAGTCCCGGTTTTCCCGGCAACTGTATACCCTTCAATCTGCCCCTGTTTCCCGGTACCGCTGGAAACTACGGTCTCCAGAGCGGCCCATACTTCACGGGCTGTTTCTTCAGAAATCACACGCCGTACTACTTCAGGCGCACTTTGTTTAACAGTTTCCCCATTCGGGTCAACAATTTTTTCTATGATATATGGTTTCATCAGCTCGCCCCCATTGGCTACTGCTGAAATCGCTGTAATCATCTGAATCGGTGTAAATGCATTGGACTGACCGATAGACATCGCTGCCAGGTCATATGGCACTGCTGTCTTTTCCGGTACAATCAGACTATACGCTTCACCCGGCAGGTCAATACCGGTTGGCTGTGTCATCCCGAAGCCTTCCAGATAGTCGTAGAATTTCTCCATGCCGACACGACGGCTTACTTCTACGAATACCGGGTTGCAGGAGTTGGCTACCCCCTGCGTAAAACTTTCTGCACCATGCCCCGCCGCTTTATGGCAGCGCATTTTCAGTTTACCAATATACTGATATCCGGCACAGTAAAAGCCATCATTTAAGGATGTTACCCGTTCCTCAAGGCCCATAGCGGTCGTCAGAATTTTAAATGTGGAGCCAGGTTCATATAACCCATTTACCGCAAAATTGGTCCATAAACTGCTGTCAACGCTGCCGTAATCATTCGGATTATAGTCCGGATAGTTGGCCATGGCCAGCACCGCACCTGTTTTTACATCCATCACAATCGCTGTTGCACCGGCTGCATCCTGCTCCTGTACAACCTGCTTTAATTCTCTCTCTACAACATACTGGATTGTTTCATCCAATGTCAGATAAATGTCACATCCTGGTTCAGAAGGAATATAGCTCTGAGACGCCTGTGGAATTTCATTGCCGGCGCCGTCATACTCCATCAGGAATTTGCCCGGATTCCCCAGAAGAGTATTGTCATACTGCAGTTCTATTCCGTTCAGCCCCTGGTTGTCAATACCGGCAAACCCGATAACCTG
>RHMF01001118.1_pt1 | contig 12145 bp, 16 predicted proteins | sample 5365151 | NCBI WGS metagenome assembly RHMF01 (sample SAMN10266501, study PRJNA497801) | feces metagenome | isolation source: feces | host: Bos taurus | place: China: Prairie of Fairy Mountain | collected 2017-08-14 | reverse complement strand
GCACGAACATCGACCTGATGAAGCAGGGGATGAAGACCCTCAGCACACAGGCGGCGAACAACTCGTCCGCGTTCCAGGAGCTCGGGATCTCCGAAGAGGAAGTGGCATCACTCTCCCAGGAGGACCTATTCGGCCGTGTCATTGAAGGCCTGTCCGGCATGGAAGAAGGCTCCGAGCGCACAGCCCTGGCGTCTCAGCTCCTCGGCAGAGCAGGCGCGGATCTCGGCCCGCTTCTGAACGAAGGCACCGAAGCCATCGAGGAGCAGAAACAGATGGCTCTGGACTACGGCATGGTGATGAGCGACGACATGGTCGCCGCATCCGCGAGATTCGTAGACGCGCAGACCACGCTCAGCATGACCATAGGAGGCCTGAAAAATCGTCTCCTGGGCGAGTTTCTGCCCGCCATGAGCGATGTGACCGAAGGCCTCGCAACGCTCTTCTCAGGCGATATGAGCGGCCTCGATCAGATAAACAGCGGCATCGACCAGTTTATCGGCAAGATCTCCGACATGTTGCCAACCGTCATTGAGGTCGGCGGCTCCATACTGGTGAAACTTGCAGAGGCAATCATCCAGAACCTTCCGAAACTCACTAAGAGTGCTACTGGAGTGATACTGAAATTCACGCAGGCCATTGTTGAGAATCTGCCTATGGTGATTGACGTCGCACTCCAGCTGATTCTCGCTCTTGTACAGGGCATCGGTGACGCGTTGCCTGAATTGATACCTGCCGTCGTGGAAGCCATAACGACGATCGTGCAGACACTCGTTGACAACCTTCCGACCCTCGTGGAAGCTGTCATACAGCTCATAGAGGGCGTCGTGGAAGGCATCATCGCAGCAATCCCCGTGCTGATGGAAGCAATCCCGCCTATCATCGAGGCTCTTCTGGAAGCGTTGCCGGAGATCATAACGGCAATTTGCGATGGCATCAACGAACTGCTGCCGATGCTCATTGACGGACTGCTGCTGCTGATTGATGGAATCGTCCAGTCGCTTCCTGTGATCCTCCAGGCACTCGTTGACAACGCTCCTACGATCCTGCAGACGATCATTGACGGACTGATCAGCAACCTCGACACGCTCGTGCAGGGCTGCATGGCTCTGATTCAGGGCATTGTTGACGCCATGCCTGAGATCATCTCCGCGCTCATCGAATACCTGCCCGAGCTGGTCATTCAGGTGGCGGCGACGCTCGTGAAGAACCTGCCGACCATCATCGGCGCGGTGCTCCAGATCATCGTCGGCGTGGTGGCGGCACTTCCGGGACTGTTCCAGCGCATCATCACGACCACGGGACAGCTCATCGTGCAGCTGGCGTCGAAAGTCGGACAGCTGTACACGCGATTCGTCACGGCGGCGGGTCAGTGGATCAGCGGACTGGTGCAGGGCGTGAGCGAGAAGTGGCAGACGCTCGTGTCGAACGTGCAGCAGAAGGTGCAGAACATCATCTCCAGCATCGGCTCGTGGTTCTCAAGCGGGACCGGCGGCATCGGCATGAACCTCGTGCGCGGTCTGTGGAACGGCATCTCAAACGGCTGGTCATGGCTGACCTCGCAGGTCCGCAGTCTCGCGTCGAACCTGCTGAAGGCCGTGAAGAGCACCCTCGGCATCAAATCCCCGTCTCGGGAGATGCAGTGGGTCGGTGAAATGTTCAACGCAGGCCTTGCTGAAGGTCTGCAGGAGACGGACGAAGTCGAAAGCGCACTCGCAGGCGTCAACGGCATGCTGCTCGACACAGTAAGCCCCGACCTCGCGCTGAGCGGCTCCCTGACGTCAGGAAACGGCGCAGGCGGGCAGATCGGCGTGCTGGTCGACGCAGTGTCCGCGCTGAGAAACGACGTCCGAAATCTCAAAATCTACCTTGACTCGGGTGCGCTCGTCGGCGGGATCATCTCGAAGACGGATGCGTCACTCGGACGCAGAGACGCGATGGCGGCGAGAGGAGGCGCGGTGGTATGAGCACGACAGGCGTGACCATCAACGGCACAGACACGAAAACGACGTACGGGCTCATCATGCTGAACGACCTCAAGGTCTCTGCTCCCGAACTGAAGGACGCATATGTGGACCTTCCGGGGATCTCCGGCGCGCTGGACTTCTCCGCATCGCTTACGGGCTATCCGCTTTATGAGGACCGCGAGATCTCGTTCACGCTGTTCAAGCCGGTGGACACCGCCGCGCTGACTACGCTCCGCGAAACGTTCTTCACGAACTACAACGGACTGGTCTGCGAGGTGGAAACACCGGACAGAAGCGGATTCGTGTGGAAGGGACGGCTCCTCGTCGGAGACCTGGACGAGTACAACGGCGGCAGGATCCCGATCACGATGCGCGTGCGTCCGTACAGACTGAAGAGCACGACCACGACAGTGACGGAGGCGCTCGCGGCGAATACACCCGAGAGCATCGCACTGACGAACGCGGGCATGCCGACCATCCCGACCTTCACATGCACGCAGAACTGCACGCTGACGGACACGGACGGGAACACGTACAGCATCACGGCAGGGACGCCGTTCACGTCTGCGGACCTCACGATGACAGGCGCGGGCATGACCATCACGGCGGAGGCTGCCGCGGCGGGCACGCTGACGATCACGTATCAGGAGGGGACGCTCTGATGTGGACGATCAAAAGCGACGGCTTTACGATCTACGACCCGAGGGTGGCCGACTATCAAGTCGGCTCACCCGTCCTGCGGGTCGAGGAAAACAAGGCGGAGACGGCAACGTTCTCCGTTTACTTGAACCATCCGAACCTCTCACACCTTGAGAAGCTTGCCAGCACGGTGGAGATCGCGCAGGACGCGAAGATCCTCATGCGCGGGCGTGTGATCGATGACGTGATGACGTTCATGGGCTACCACAACATCACCTGTGAGGGTGCGCTGGCATGGGCGAACGACTCAGTCGTCCGTCCGTTCGCGTTCCCGGATGACTTCCTGAGCGATCAGGACTACATTGACGCAGCCGACCACGGAAACGTGGTGGAGTACTTCCTCAACTGGCTCATCACGGAGCATAACGCGCAGGTCACCTCCGACCGGCAGTTCACGCTTGGCACGGTGACGGTGACGGACCCGAACAACTACATCACGCGCAGCATGGAGGGGTACGCGACGACGCTTGACGTGCTCCGCGACAAACTGTTCGACAGCGAGCTGGGCGGACACCTGTACGTGCGCTACGGCGCGAACAACACATACATCGACTATGTGGATACGTACACAGCCACGTCCGTGCAGGACGTCGCTTTCCGCGAGAACCTGCTCGACCTTGACCAGCAGATCGACGCTACAGAGACCTACACGGTGGTGCTCCCGCTGGGCGTGAAGGACGAGGAGACGGGGCTTCGGCTCACGATCTCCGCGCTCCCCGACGGCGCGATCGACACCGACCTTGTGAAGGACGGCGACCAGATCTACTCCACGGCAGGCGTGGCGGCGTACGGGCGTATCTGCGCCCCGACGGACGAGACAACGTGGGAAGACGTTACTGTGGACACAAACCTGCAGAGCAAGGGAGCCGCGTACCTGGCGAACTTCGCGCAGAAACTGACGGAGACCATCACGGTCAAGGCGGCGGACGTGTATTTCATCGGCGACTCGCTCGGCATGTTCCTGCCGTTCACGAACGTCAATGTGCGCAGCGCACCGCATGGGATCTCGCGCACGTTCGCGCTCTCCGCGATCGAGTACAGGCTCGACGCGCCGCAGGACACCGAGATCACGCTGGGGTCCACGGTCCGCACGCTGACGGACACGAACGCGAACCGGCAGCGGTCTACGGACGTGCTCATCGAAAACGTGAATAACAGCATCACACAGCTGAACCAGACGATCACGGAACAGACGACGAGCGTGATCCAGGACGCGCAGCAGATCATCCTGACCGCGCTGGAGGACTACGTCACCACGGGCGACTTCTCAAGTTACCAGCAGACGGTGGCGTCTTCGCTCTCCGTCATGAGCAACCAGATCGTGATGAACTTCTCCACCGTGACCGACCAGATCACGGCGACGAACGCGGAAGTCTCGCGGATCTACAACGAGCGGATCCAGTACATCCGCTTCCAGAACGGGAACATCGTGCTGGGCGAGGAAGGGAACGAGCTGACGCTCACGATCTCGAACAACCGCATCAGTTTCATGCAGGACAACCTTGAAGTCGCGTACTTCTCGAATCAGAAGCTGTACGTGACAAGCGGCGAGTTCCTCAACAGCCTGCAGTTAGGCGTGTTCGGCTTCGTGCCTGCGCAGAACGGCTCGCTGTCCTTCAAGAAGATCGCGTAAAGGGAGGGATGACAGAATGGCATGGGTAAACCTCGGTACAGTCGGATGGGGCACATCCCCGACGATCAACTGCAACCTACAATATGACCGTAGGCGGAGCGGCTCCGCGATGGAATACAACGCATGGATCGAAGTCAACACCGACCAGCGTTCCCTGTACTTCGGTTATCCGATTTACCTCGAGATCTCCATGGACGGGACAGTGGTGCATACCGCGACGCTGAAAGGCTCGTCGCCTTCGCACTGGTCGAACGCCATCGCGGAATACTCCGGCTGGAAGTCCATCGCGAACAAGACGAGCGGCACGACTTCGCTGAAGTACCGCCTGTACTCGGGCTCAGGCTCGACGCGCGACACGTCCTGGACGTACTCCATGGCGGTGGACCCCGCGGGCTCCGACATCACGGCGTCAAACGGCACGCTCGGCACGGCGCAGACGATCACGCTGACGAAGTACGTGAACACGTTCACGGACACGCTCACATGGTCCTGCGGAAGCCAGAGCGGCGTCATCGCGACGGATTCACTGCTGACCTCGTTCTCGTGGACGCCTCCGCTCTCACTGGCAAGCGAGAACACGGAGGGCACGTCCGTATCCGTGACGCTCACCACCGAGACGAAGCAGAGCGGCGTGACTGTACAGACGAAGAACGTGACCATCACCTGCGACATCCCCGCAAGCGTGAAGCCGTCCGCGACTGTCGCGATCAGCGACGCAAACGGCTACGAGAGCACGTACGGTGATTATGTGCAGAGCAAGAGCGCGCTGACCATCACGGTCACGCCTACGCTGGCGTATAACTCCGCGATCAATTCCTACAGCATCAGCGCAGACGGGAACCTGTACGGCGCGACGCCGACCACCACGCCGGTGCTGCAGAACTCCGGAGCGCAGAACGTCACCGCGACAGTCACCGACAAGCGCGGACGCACGAGCAACCCCGCCACGCAGGCGTATAACGTGCTCGCATACGCGCAGCCGTACCTGACGAACTGCGTCATCCAGCGGAGCGACAACCTCGGGAACGCAGACGAAGAAGGGCACTACATGTGCATCGACTTCACGGGCGTGATCACGGCACTGAACAACGTGAACAGCGCAGTCTGGGCTATTCGCTACAGGGTCGTAGGAACACCTGCCTGGACGGACTACCCGCTTCCGGGGCTCACGGGCAACTACACGCCTGCGCATCAGGAAGTCATCGCGGCGGCCGACGCCAACGCCTTCGAGGTGGAGGTGCGCGCCACAGACGACTTCGGCACGATCACAGTCGGCACGGGCACGATCCCGATCGCGTTCACCATCATGAACTGGCGGACGAACGGCGACGGCATGGCGATCGGCGGGATCAACACGAAGGCAGGCCTGCAGATCTACATGGACACCGAGTTCACGGGCGACGCTGATTTCAGCGGAGACCTCACGGCGGTGGACGTGGACATCACGGGCGACTTCAAGCAGAACGGCGCGAGCATCTTCCCTGTAAGCATCGCGAACGGCGGCACCGGAGCGACAACGGAGACGGCCGCGATCCGCAACCTGCTCCCTGGCGTATACGAATATACGACGAGCACAACGAATCCGTTAACAACGGCTGCACAATCGGTGGAACAGAAATCATATACCGCGCAGAACGACGGCCTGGTGTTTTTGTCCGGATCCATGCGCGTTTCCGGCGGCACGTACGGTTCGACGGTGGTCGCGATCGAAAAAAACAATACGGTCATCGCATACGCAAACGATCGATTGTTATCGGCCTGGACGGGTGATGTTGCAACACACGCGGCCGCGATGGTCAAAGTCACCGCCGGCGACGTGCTGGAAATATCGCAAACGTCAACGCGTTATACATCCGGGAATACGGCAACGCGCTACTACAACGTCATCGCGATCGGCACCGCGCTGACAGTGACATGAGGTGAGAAAAATGGAACACATCACTTTAGGACAGATCGCGGCAGGGATCGCGCTCATCGGCGGCATCATCACGGGGGTCACGTTGATGAGCAGGAGCATCAAGAACTGGGTCGAGGCACTGCTGAACGACAAGTTCAACGCGATCGACTTACGTCTGGACACACTGACGGAGCGCGTCGAGGAGGTCTCGATGGATAACGCGAAGAACTACATAACCACCTGCCTGCAGGAGCTGGAGATGGGGCAGTCCATCGAGTACCAGCGTTTCTGGGAGGTATTCGATTACTACACGCAGCACGGTGGCAATTCATACATCCGTGAGCACGTAAACACACTGAAAGAGAGGGGGATACTATGAGCAACAAAGTATTCGACACGCTGAGGCTGTTGTGCGAGATCGCGCTTCCGGCACTCGGCACGCTGTACTTCGCGCTGGCGAAGATCTGGGGGCTCCCGTACGGGACCGAGATCGTCGGCACACTGTCCGCGGTGGCTGCGTTCATTGGCGCGTTCGTAGGCGTGAAGCGTAAACAGTACAACGCAGTGGAGGAGGTAGAAGAATGAGCGGGATCCTGCAGGGCACCACGCCCGAACTCATCATTACCGTCCCCGAAGACTTCCCTCTCGCAAACGTCGTCGCTGTGGAACTCACACTGCAGCATAAGAACGTGAAGACGGTGCTCGGCACGCTTGACGTGGTCATCGACCCCGATTCGAACACGATCACGTACACGTTCACCGAAGCGCAGACGCTCGCGCTGGATCCGAAGGCGCTGCTCATGTGGCAGCTGCGTATGCGCACGAACGTCGGCAAGATCGTCGGAACGCTCGCGGAATCCGTCAGCGTCTACGACCTGCTCAGCGACATCGAGATGGGGGTGTGACGTATGCGGGTAACGGCGAGAATATCCCCGGCCCTCAACGTCTCCGCCAGGCTCGTGTCCACGATCAACGCGACCGCTGAACTCGCGAACACGATCCGCATCACGACGGCGGAGGACTACAACGGCCCGTACGAGGTGACGAGCTTCACCGCTGACCCGCTGCTCACGACCTCGCTGGTGCTGCCTACGAATGACATGCACATGCTGGACGACGTGACGGTGTACTCCGTACCAACTACGGAAGAATACAACAGCGCGGGCGGCGTGACGTTCACGATAGGAGGGTGATGCTATGGGCATAAACAAAGTGGTCTACAACAACAACACGCTGATCGACCTGTCGACGGATACGGTTTCATCCGCCGCGGATATCGTCGCCGGGAAGATCGGACATTTGCGCGACGGAACGCAAGTAACCGGAACGGCCAGCGGCGGCGGATCAACGCGGTTTATCGAATTGACGTTCACAACAAACGCATCGTCTGGAACGCAATACATAACGATACCGTATACCGGAAGCGGTTATCCGATTGCGGCAATGGTTTATATAAAAAACGGCGCGTATAACAATACCAATACCGGGGATACAAATTGGTATAATTCATTAAAACGGTATGCGGTTGGACAATGGACAATGCATAAAGCAATACAAACGACGGCGCCTTCATATGATGGAAGCGGAAACGAAAATTACGGCGTTACAACGACACTATATAAGAACAGTACCAGTAACGCAACGACATATTCCCGGACGTCAAGCATGAACGCATCGTCATTTTACGCATCGCAAGGGGCAAGCCAAACATCAAGCCAGGTTTGCAGATTTTCATCGAATACAGAATTTAGCATATACGTGCAAGCTAGCAGCTACGGTTTATTGGCAAGTACGGAATACCGCGCGATTATAATTTATTCTGCATAAGAGGAGGAACAACATGGCCTACAACAAAATCGTCTACAACGGAAACACACTCATCGACCTCACAAGTGACGATGTGCAGGCGGGAGACGTGCTTTCCGGAAAATACTTCCACGGACGCGACGGCGAGAGCGCGCAGGGCAGCATGACCAACAGGGGAGCGGTCAGCGGCACGATCGCCACGAAGGCAGGCACGTATCAGATCCAGGCGGGCTACCACAACGGCTCCGGCACGGTCGCGATCTCATCGACTGAGCAGGCGAAGATCATCGCAACGAACATCAAGCACGGGGTGACGCTCCTGGGCGTACAGGGGACATACAACGGCGACGGCGTGTCCCTGCAGACAAAGACGAAGAGCTACACCCCGGCGGCGACGTCACAGAGCGAAGACGTGACGGCTGACGCGGGCTACGACGGACTGCAGAAAGTGAGCGTCACCGTGGCGGCGATCCCGTACGCGGAGACGGCCAACACCTACGGTACCACCGTGACCATCGGGTAAGGAGGTGCCACATGGCGACAGCGAATAGTCTGCTCACCATCGCCGAGAGCTACATCGGAACGAAGGAATCGCCGAAGAACAGCAACAACGTGCTTTTCAATACGTGGTACTACGGTCACACCGTCAGCGGGTCCGCGTATCCGTGGTGCTGCGTGTTCGTGAGCTTCTGCCTCGCGAAGGCGGGCATCACGAACCTCGGGAAGTACGCGAGCTGCGGCGCGATGATCAACGGGAACAAGTCGCGGTATCATTCCGGCTCTAGCGGCATCCAGCGCGGGGACATCGTGTTCTACAGTTTCTCCTCCGCGCATGACCACACGGGCATCGTCAAGTCCGTGGCGTCCTCCACCATCGAGGCCATCGAGGGGAACACGTCCCTCACGTCCAACGACAACGGCGGCAGCGTGATGCAGCGCACACGCAAGAAGAGCGTCATTTACGGCTACATCCGTCCCGACTTCGACGCGGAGCCGACACCCACGCCCGTGAGCGGCGACCCGATCATCCGCGCAGGCCAGCGTGAGAGCATCAGGTTCACAGGCATCTCCATCGGCGTGGACGGTCTGAGAGGCCCCGAGACCAGACGGCAGGCGGTGCGCGTGCTGCAGAAGGCACTCAACCTCGACTACGGGAAGAAGCTCACGCTGGACGGCATCGTCGGCGTGCAGACCAGAGCGGCGCTCGGCACGCACTACGTCAAGAAGGGCGAGAAGCAGTACATGGTCACCGCCGCGGAGATCATGCTCATGCTCCTCGGCGAAGACCCGAAGGGCGTGGAGTACCCCGGCATCTTCGGGAGCGGTCTGGAGAAAGCCGCGGGGAAGAGCAAGATCACAAGAGCCGACTTCCTCAAGTATACGAAGTGAGGTGAGCGCAGTGGACGAGCCTGTGTATGAACCCGTGTACAATGAAGACGAACACGAGCACAGCGGTCTGCTGAGCGACGACTGAAGAGAGAAGGAGCGTAGGGACAACACCCCGCGCTCCTCTTTTTTTATGTCAATTTGTCAATGCGAACGTCAATGCCATCGCAAATATGCCCGTATTACCGCCATTTTTTGCGTTTTGACGCACTTCCACAACAATTACGCATAAATCCTCGCCCTCATACGAAAAGTGCCGTAGAATCAACGTTTTCCGCATATTCCAGGCACTTCACGATCTCGCGAAAATGGCGCATTGGTGTAATGTGGTGTAAGGTGTTTTGTCAATGGAATGTCAATGAAACGAATCCGCGAGCACGTCAGTGTAGCGTGCGAGATCCTCGTCGGAGATGCGGATGTACACCTCATGCATCACCTGCAGGTTCGACCAGCCGCCGATCTTCATGCAGACACGCTCGGGGACACCTTTTGAGTAGCACAACGACGCGAACGAGATCCTGAGCGAGTGGCACGACATCCGCGGGAGGCCGTTCTCCTCGCAGATCTGCGCGAGCCTGCGGTTCAGCGTGGCCTTGCTGCAAGGCGGTCGGTCAAGCGCGATCTCGCGGAGGCGCGGGATGATCCACGGCACCATCCTGTCCGACGCTGCGGTCTTCGTGCCGCGTACGTGTATGCCCTTCTCCGATATGTCCTCGTTTTTGACCCCTAAAGCTTCGCTCACACGCATCGACGAGAGCATCATGAGGAAATATGCCTCGTACTTCTCTCCGTGCACCAGAGCGCAAAATACGGGCACCTGCTCGGCGGTGAGGTAGTTCTTCTGCGCGGACGGCTTCGTCGGGATCTTCACCTTCGGCACGTCCAGATCCGCGAACCTGAGCGCGGCCGCGATCGTCGACCACTCCACGTCCACCGTGTTCGGGCTCCGGTCCCGCAGTTCGAGGTTCACGACCTTCTGCCAGTTCTTCACATCGCAGTACGGCACGTCGAGGATCTGCGCGAAGTGGTGCGCCATCGTGAAGTGGTATCGCTTGACGGTCGACTCGGCAAAGTGCGCCGCCTCGATGTACTCATTCATGAGCTGGCGGATCGTCTTCTTCTCCGCTGGCTTCCTCGTCTGCAATTCTCCCGCCACGTGCTTCGCCTTCATGCTCGTCGCCCAGACATTCGCCTCGCGCTCCGTGTCGAACGTTCGGGAGTAAGCAACACCGTCGAGGCGCAGTCTCACGAACCACTTCCCCGACGGCTGCTGCGTCGCTTTCGGCACCTTCATCAGTCAAGCACCTCCGCGAGTATGATCTCCAGCGTGCGGTCGTTCACTCTCAGCTTCACGGGAGTCGCTGGATCCACGACGATCTGCTCGCCCGTGTACGGGTGCTCCTTCTTCACATCCCTGCCGACGAGGTAATCCACCGACACATGGAAGTACTCCGCGATCTTGATGAGCGTGGCGATGTCAGGCTCGCGTCTCCCGGAAACGTAGTGGCTCACCGTGGTTCTCCCCACACCGAGATACTGCGCAAGCTCAGCCTGCAGCGTATTCGTCTTCTCCATCAGTTCCGCGAGTCTCATCATTGTGGTTCATCTCCGTATCTTTCTATGCTCCGCATTGTAACATATATGCAACATATTTGCAATAGAATTGTTACAAAGAGTGACGCGGAAAGCGTTGACGGGATACGCTGTGTGACATATAATGAGAATAGTTACAGAACGAACACACGCAAGTCACGATAAGTGAAGCGAGTGGACGGAAAACTTGATAGGAGGTGAAACAGTGGGAGCACGGTTAAACATCGCAGAGATTCGTCAGCGGTCATTCATCACGCAGGCAGAACTCGCGGAGAAGCTCGGCATCAAGCGCACGACCCTCAGCCACTACGAGACGGGGCGGAGGAGAGTGCCGGTGAGCCTTCTCGTGCCGATCAAGGACGCGCTCGGCTGCACGCTGGACGAACTGTTCGGAGAGGAGGCGAGCGATGAAGAAGATCGAGCACATGCTGAAGCTGGCTGACATCATGGCCATCTTCGGGGTGAGCAAGAAGACCGCGATGAGGTACGTGGCGCACCTGCCGAGGGTCGAGATCGGGAAGTCGGTCTACTACCCCGAGAGCGTGATCCGCGACTTCATCGAGACACACACAACAGACGGAGGAGAACGAAATGAGACAAAAGAATAACGCCCATGCGGCAACACGGGCGTCAAGACGTGGAGTGAATATGATGTATGTTGATACTTACCACACCCTCATTATACGGACGAAGCGGCACATCGTCAAGGTACCGCAGGAGACCGTGGAGGACGTGCTGGCAGGCATCGCGACATTCATCGGGATCATCGTGCTGCCGGTGATCATCCTGGCATTGGGGGTGTGAGTATGTGGGACGACAGGCGACCGCTTTACTACTACTACCGAAAGGGTACGGATCTCGAGCTGGGCGACACCACGAACATCGAGGAGTACAGGAACGACGAGCCGGAGGGACGGTGTCCGTTCTGCCACGAGAAGGTGCGGACGATCTACTGCAAGTGGGACCCCGTGGGCATGGGCGACATCCCGATCGGATGCTTCCACTGCGTCGACGAGATCGAGAGCCCCGACTTCGAGATCGATGACGACGGCAGGATCGTCGACAAGCTTGACGAGGAAGCCGCAGAGTGGGAGCGCGAGAAGTGGGAACGCGAGAAGAGAGACCTCTGCCGGGGCACAAATTACGAGTACTAGGAGGACGGCATGA
>RHMF01005062.1_pt1 | contig 12148 bp, 16 predicted proteins | sample 5365151 | NCBI WGS metagenome assembly RHMF01 (sample SAMN10266501, study PRJNA497801) | feces metagenome | isolation source: feces | host: Bos taurus | place: China: Prairie of Fairy Mountain | collected 2017-08-14 | reverse complement strand
AGTTCATAAAATTTTTTCGCTGCAAAAAAAAATTTTTCAAAAATTTTTTCCGAAATTTTCTGGTACATTCTATTAAGTCTAGCTACTATTCTATTAAGGCTGCATATTATGATGACTGAAGAGCAAATTGATGAGAATTGCCATTTGATTGGCGATCTAATTGAACGGATGATATCTGATGGTTATTTAGAGATGCGGTATACTGATTGGATGACTGGAAGTAGGCAATTTGCCTGGACAGGAAAGCAGCCTAAGGCGATAGATGACCGACCATTTAGTTACCGTACTCAATATCAGTTACCGGATGATCCGAATGGAGAAGTCTGGAAATGGACTGGAGTGCGGTATAGTCAGTTTGGTCGTCGGATAAGTAATCTGAAGATATTACTGGGATATGAGGTTGGGGAAGTAGACTATATATCGGTAGAGGACATTATTCTATAAAGGTAACCGGAAAAGGAAATGAGTTAAGGTTACTATTTACTGGTAACAGTGATTTTTCTATATTTGATGACATGGATAGATTCGACATACCATTTAACAAAAGAATTGTATTAATCGGCGGCGAATATGCTGATAAGGATTCGATTAAGTCTGCGATGAAGAATTTCAGATTTACACCTGATCCTGATGAATTGAAGAAAGAATATCAGAATATGTTGCGAACAGCTAATAGTAATGGATTCGGCTGCGTTGATTATGATTCTATAAAGATTGACCAGCGAAATAATAATATCTGGGAAGCTGACTGGATTGCTGGTGGTAGTCTGAAACCTGCTTTGTATACTGAAAAAATTGATGGATATTACGTATGTGGCGGTAGAATGACCACTATGTATATCAATACTGAATACTATGCCTATATGTTAGGAACCGGAGAATGGTTATTTGACCATGAAGAACTTTTCGGTACTGAGGAAGAATACAGAGAACTGATAGCACATAGTACGTATAAACAGATTTCTGATATCTTTATGGATCGATTGCGTAAGGCATATGAATCTGCAACGGCTACGGATTATATTGCCATTGATGACATACTTCTGTAAATCTTATAAATAAGGTATATGATTCATTTACCGTTTGAAGACAGAATAGTATTTGTAGGTGCCCGATGGCAAGGTGGGATTCCGGAACATATTAAGGAACGTGTGAAACAGTTCCAGTTTACTCCGGATCCTGATGGATTGCGATCACAATATAGAAAATTGATGGAATGTGGTCATGATGGATTTGGCTGCATAGCTGCTGCATCAATGAAAGCTGGCCGCGAGGATGTATTTACTGCTGATTGGATTGCTGGTGGAGAATTGAATCCTGGCGTATGGAATGAGAAATTTTCAGATTATGAATATCCAAATGGTAGGTTGCAAAGTATATATGGCTTAAATACTGGTGATAATCCTAAGTATTTTGCCTTTATGACAGGAACCGGCAACTACATAGGGGACATGGAAGATTGTTTCGGTAGCAAAGAAGCATTTAAGGAATTGATATTAGCACATAAGAATGCAGAGATAACGGAACGAGTGATTGCCATGTTAAGGTCAGGTGTCGGCAGTGAAGAGTATATAGAATTGGATGATTTGATTCTATAAAGGTTACTTGAAATAGGAATTGAGTTAAGGTTGTCGTTTACAAATAACGGCAACTTTACTATATTAAGAGCATGATTAAAGATATTCCTTTAGACAACAGAATTGCTATATTCGGCATCGATAGGACGGTGAATTTTAATTCCTGTTTAGAATGGTATGAACAGTTTAAAAATGAAAACCTATTCGAGAAGCAGGCTGCATTAGATTGGCTGTTTGAACATGCCAACTGGTGTATATGTTGTGTTAAGGATTCTCTTAAGCTTAAAGATAGGTATGTTAACTGCGAGAGACTTACCTGTGGAAGATTCACTAAAGGTGATTTTATTGGTACCGTTGATACGGAAGCTTGTAGGTACAACTCCTCCTCAAAAGTCGATTTCCTTGGTGACCAGGAAAGACATTACATAGTTTTCGATGGTACTGGGCAAATGGTTACTAATTCCAGACTTGTTCCAGACTTATGGCAGCCGGAAGTATTTGTCAAGACTATTGAAAGCTGTATAAATAATATTGATTATATCGCAATAGACGATATCTGCTTATAAGGAAGGAAAATGATTACAGTACCTTGGGAAAAGAGAATTATTTGTATTGGAATAAGGAGTGATAATAAGGATCGATTGATTGCTGATATGCAGCGTTATGTTCAGGATAGACCATATTCTGAAAGTAATTATAGACGGTTCATTGCTGCACAGCGAGACTACGGACAATATTCCTGTTGTCTGGATTTTGATACGATATCTGTTGATGGTGATGGTTTCGCTGGAGATTGGATCTCTACTGGCGGTTTAAGTGATTATCCAATGTATAAGCTGAATTTTTCAAGATATACAAACCGTGGTAAAGTTTCATTTTTCGCTAAGCAGCCTAGTACCTTCTGTATGCTACTTAATATGACTGGGCAGCTGCTATATACGACTAAAGACATATCATTTGATTCGAACCCTAATAAAGAAGATGTAGCAACGCAGATGTTCGAACTCGTTAAGGAACGATTGCTTGGAACGGTTGACTATATAGAGTTAGACGACCTCTGTCTCTAATGGCGACTGCGGAGAAAGTAAACTTATCACGTTATTGACAATGACGTGGTATTTTACTATATTTAACAGGTAATCAAAATTAAAAGGAGATTTAAAATGAGCGGATTACTTAACGCTACTTCTAATCGTCGTATTCACCGTTCTAAAGCGGTCATTGATGCAGAGATTAAATCTGTGCAAGAAATGGCTAAAGAATGTGAGGAGAAACTCAAAGAACTTAATGATGAACGTATTGGAATTGAAGTCGTCAATGATTTTGCCAAGATTCGAAACAACATCTTGTTCATGGATTTCCAGGACGATAAGGTTAAATTCAACGGCTATACGTTTGACTACAACTTCGATATCACTGATGAGGGATATCCTGATGGTGACGAAGATGATTGTAAGTTCTATGCTGATTGTGGCAAGAGTTCCAGTAATATTAGTGAACGTAGTAGTATTGACTTAGCAATCAGTAATGTAGTAGATGCTATCAAGACTTACAAAGAACTCCTTTCTTTCTTGGTTGAACAGAAGGATAAGGGTGTCGAATGGATTGCTGATACTTACGATTGTGAACCGGAAAATTATGTTTTCGAAGAGTAAATAAGAAAAGAGAACCCGTCGACTGGTTCTCTTAATGCTCCCCGTAGAGAGCCGGTCCTACCAAGAAAGGTAGGCGGTTCTTTTTTATTTATACTGCTACAGGCATCTTAATTGCAGGATGACATTGGTAGTTCTCTAGAGTAAAGTCAGTATACTTCCAATCCCATATGGTCCAATTTGGATCTTCTGCATTAGTAATTGTAACAGATGGTAATTCAAATGGTTCTCTGGAAAGTTGTTCCTTGACACCTTCAATCTGGTTGACATAGATATGTGAATCCGCGAAGAATCCAATCAACTTGCCAGGTTTCATCTTAACCTGCTTGCATACCAGGGTGAGTAACATTGCGTACGATGCGATATCATATGGTACTCCGATCGGATAATCCGAACTGCGTTGATTCCACAGTAGATCTACGTAACCGTCATTCGCCAGGAACTGGTAACAATAATGACATGGCGGAAGTGCCATCTGGTCGAGTTTCAATGGATTCCATGCGGAAACAATCATTCTACGATCGGTAGGATTCGTCTTTAACGTATCGATCACTCTCTGCAACTGATTCACACCTTCACCATTAAAGTTTACCCATTGACTTCCATATATCGGACCAAGATCGGATTCATCGCGCATCTTTGCCTTTGAATCATCATCAGTACCATATGGAACTTTCTTTGGATTACACCAATCATCCCAGATATGACAGTTACGTTCCTGTAAGAACTTCTTGTCTGTTACACCATGTAAAAACATTTCCAATTCGGCACAGATATTCTTCAATCCCATCTTCTTCGTCGTCATCAACGGAAATTTTCCTGATGACATGTCGAACTCAAGCATTGTACCTGAGATAGATAATGTGTCCACACCTGTACGATTATGCTTGATTTTGCCTTCGTCTAATATTCTTTTTAAAACATCTAAATACTGTTTCATACTATATAATATAGAAAAATTATTGATTTACGGTTTGAGATTTATTTTTCTCTATAATTTTCATGAGTTCTCTGCTGAAATCATCCTTAATAGATTCGATAGGTCTGTAGCCATTCCGATCAATCGTTCTGATGATAATCTTATTCTTCATTGGCGATTCCTGGAAATGCTTTAGGAAGAGATCTTGTTCTTCATGTCTTCTTGAGTAATCCAGTGAGTTACCATCATCCTGCATCACGTTAAAGTTTTCCGAGATAAGAAGAATGAATACTGTATTCAATACTACATCCCACAATTCTTGCTCGTAAATCTTTAACCAGTAAGTATTCTGCTCACGGTATAATGGTCCATACACGAATTCATCGATATGTCCACGGTTGTATACCAGATGGTTATTCTTCTTGAGCTCCATGAAGTATTCTGCATACTCTGCCTTGGTATACATCAATGGATCTACATCTGCAGGAGGTTTACTAAGATGAATCTCTTTCAAATCTGGATCGAATGTTTTCAATACGTTTTCAATAAAAGTATTCTTACCGATTCGGTCTATTCCCATTACAACAAAATTCATGTTAAGCCTGTTCTTTATAAATGTTATATAATTCGATAAAGTTATCGTATAGATCGTTCTTATCTACTTTTGTTTCCAACTGGTCCAGATAGTTCTTGAATAACGATATTATGTTAAGGTTATCAGTATCGAATTCTTCTTCCTCTGTATCTGGAGATGGCAAGATATTTATATTTACTGGATAAGCAGGTTTAAGAGCATCGAGCTTTGCGACATATGTACTAATCTTTTTCGTCTGGTCTGCATACTCATACGGTACATCAAGATCCACCACGTTACCAGGAACGATGTTTAAATCCGCATTGGGATATACGTGACGAGTAAATTTCATTGACACCTTATTCTCTATTAAGGATCGAGTACCTGTCTTTATATCAAGAATGTGATATCCTCTTATACCGTCTCTATCGATTCGAGTCAACTGGTATGGAGCACCAAGATAAGTAATGCATTTGCCAGGTTCGAATTCTCTGTGAACACCATTATGGTAATGCCCTGAGTACACGTAATCATACTTCTTGAGTAGTTCCTTTGCGACCAATCCGGATTCAGAAAGTCTACCACCACCAATATCGAATCCTACTATATCTGCATGACAGAAACAGTAACGGAACTTACCAGCAGGAATTCCACTGAGATCCTGGTAATTAGTAATCCAGGGCATGAATAGAATCTTCTGGTCATCAATTACTTCTGTAGTCGGTTTATCATATACAGTAACATTCGGTAACAGATCCAGTATCTTCAAAGAGTTGATACCAGTATCTGTCGTAAGATACATGTCATGGTTTCCAACGATAATCTTTATGTCGAAATCAGTTAAAACATCTCGGAACAGTTCGATAACTTTGTTAATCACTAGTACTGACAGTGACTGTCTGGTATCGAACACATCACCAAGAATCCATAAGTCCTTAATACCTTTACTCTTCAATTCAGGAACTAACTGTTCAGTAAAGAATCTAAACTGCGATTCCATAAAGGTAGGATCTGCTTTCTTGATTCCGAAATGTAGATCGGCAATCATTCCTATTTGCATTCGCTCTCCTCTCCGCAATACCTGCTGCTTCTTTAAAGTCTTTAACAGTAACACCTTTACCATCTACTATCGGGTAAATATAGTATTTTACTGGATCGCTCATGACCATTTTAAATTTAAATCTGACCTTATCGTTTTCTTTGAGAATGAATTTCTGTTCTTCCATTGCGAACGGATCAACGTCTGTTTCTGCTCTGAACTTACCGCTTTGGGTAAGATACTTTGCTTCCAGCAATGATACTTGTTGCCAATTATTATCCATTAGTAATCTCCTCTAATATACTGTAATCGTGAATTTTCTTTATTAAGATGGTACTAGAAATTTGTACCTTAAGCTCATTAAGCTTATGCGATATTATGTATATGCCAAGCTTTTTCTTATTTTCACAAATGAGATTGTGTAAAGTAGAAACGAACTGTTCAATACCTGACTGGTCAATGTTCTGGTCCAGCAATTCATCTATAAAGAGTATGTTGCATGACCAGTTGGAAATCAATCTACTGATATCGAAGAATGACAGTAAGATACTCATATCGATTCGTGTACGTTCACCAGACGAGTAACTGGAATAGGTTCTATTAACCATATTCGTCATCATAGTTTCCTGCATCTGATCATCGAACGTCATCGTAGTATTCTTTAACTCAAACTTTTCCAAGTAACGGTTAACGTTCTTATTAAGTATTGCAACCAGTTTCTTGAAGAAATATGTTTTAATACCGTCGTCACCAAGAATGTTAATCAATTCATTATCCAGGTTAATCTTCTTTTCCAGTTCAGTAAGTTCTGTTTCCAGTGCTTGTACAGTTTCTTCCAGTGCATTAAGTTTTTCCTGGTACTCTGTTAAGTCTGCCGGGCATTGCTTATCCGTTTCCTGAGACAACGAATCTTCCGTATCAGTAAGTTCTGTTTCCAACGTAGACTTGGTATTTTCCTCGATTCGAACCTTATCCTTTATGGTTTGAATGAATTCCTTGTCTTTGCGGAATTTCTCTAATTCCTTGCGATAATCCTCAAATTGCTTGAGTAATCCAGGAAGCTTAACTTTTTCCACTTCTTGCTTCTCAGCAACCATTTCATCAATATGTTTCTTTGCATGTCCTTCATCCAACGGACTATTACAGACTGGACAACATGGAGATTTCTTCAACTTATCCAGTGTGGATTCGATTCGTTCAATTACGGAATACAATTTTCCTATCTCAAGGTTTAAACGTTCACCGTACTGCTGGTCAGGACCTTCCCCAAGTTTTGATTCCAGTTCTTTAACCTTGGTATCTGCTATAGATATATTTTTAATACAACGACTTATTTTTTCTTTATAAGTTGCTATATTTTTATTCAGACGTGCAATGTTAGAATCTTTTACTTCATTGAACGATGCAATGTAACTTTGCATGTTCTCTATGTAACGTCGGTTATCCTCAATCTGTCGGTTGACACCAGTAAGCTCAGTATTCTTTAATCCGAACTCTGAAGTAGCTACTGACTTTCTCTTCTTGACATCTTTGCACATGAGACCTAGAACATCTATATTGAAGATGTTTTCAATCAATGCACGTTTCTCACCGATAGGCATGGACAGGAATGGTTTGTTATTTGTAACAGCAACTGCCACGATATTCTTGAAGAGTCTAAGGTTGATACCAAGTAACTTATCGATTTCATCCTGATTCAATTTCTTTGATGACAATAAGTCAAGGTCTTTTCCGTTCTTGGTTATATTAAAGATTGCGGGTTTTAATCCTCTGGTAATAGTGTACAGATCCGTACCTATTTTAAACTCTACCGTAACCTCAAGACCTTTTCCGTTTGATGAATTGATGAGTTCAGCAAGTTTGATATCTCTGTATGGTTTACCAAAGAGAACGAAGGTTAATGCATCCAGGATGGACGATTTACCTGATCCATTTACTGCTTTGATGGTATTTAATCCAGTATGAAAGTTGATTTCAGCACCAGATGCACCATAAGACATTATATTGCAGAACGTTAATTTTCTAAATTCTATATACATACTTTGACGTTAAATATAGAAAAGAATAGGAATTTATGCAAACTTTTTTAAATATTTAAAGATTATTTAACAGAAATATTCAGAATTTTATTGAAAAATTAGATAAAAATGAGAATATAATACTATATTTGTGACGAACCTGATATATTCAGAACTGGGAATAAAGGTTCCGTTGAGAAACTTTTATAAATACATTGGCGAAAGCCCCCAGTCAATCTACGGTAATACTGTATATAATGGGTTTACCAGACATGCTAAAGTCCTATTCCTCGGAGCGAAGACCAACTCAATGGAACTGTCGGTAGAGGGTAGGCCGCTGAGGAACTGAGTCAAAGTTCCCAAAATCGGACTGGCTGCGTATGGCCTTGCTATACCCGGACAGTCGAGCGCTGACAATGAAGTTTGAAGTAACGATTCAAACATATAGCCGCCATTGGTATCATAGAATGTAGTCGGAGTACCGGATGACCTTCCCGTAAGTCTATGAGTAAATCCCGAAAGTCGATAGCAGGGTGTTTTAACCTTGTAGCCTATTCTGACCTGGATAGGCTTATTGTCTCCAGTCAAGGTATTTTAACTCCTAGTCAATAAAAACACTTTATAAAATAGATCATTAAACAACTTTCTAAAAGCGATCTAAAACCGCATCCAAAACATATATCCAGTAAATAATTCCAGTTACGATTATTAAAGTCATAAGGGTATATTATGCTCTTTTTATTTTTTATCCAGCGGAAAACTATAAATAACGCATATGGGAGTAGCAAGTTTAATCTGTACATACCTCTACGGTTCACTTGAATTGATAAGAACTACTGTAGAAGGATTCATTCAAATTGCAAAAAATCTTATCAAAAAGGTTGATTCATTAGCAGCTGCATTAATGAATACTTGTCGTATACTCATGGATAAAACCATGTCTGTTATGATTAAACTGGTGAAACAGTACGAGAAAGAGTTAATGGACATGTTATACTCTGCAACACTAGGAAAGATCGACTGGTTATGGTGTGGTAAGTTATGGAACTGCCTTGCATTACTTGCAGAGTTAATCGATGAGAATTCTTGGTTGGTACGTAAGATTCGTGAATGGATGAAATCACAATGTAGGACATCAAGGATTCCGGACCAATTAGCAGCTATTGCCCAAGCAGCAAAAGACTTTGACCAGTTCAGAAGATTGATATGCGAAGCAGGATTCACTGTAGAATTTGGTATATCATATATTAAACAGTTGTTTAACTTCATTAAAGGTGCAGTAGAAGAATACCTTGCATTTATTAACAGACAATGGAAGAGATTAAAATTACTCGCAGAAGAATACCTTAACATGGTTATTGATTGGGGTGTTATTGATTGGTTAGAGAAACTTATGTCCTTCTTTACCTGTGCATTTGATGACTCTGCATCTTGTGCAGAAATTGCCACAGCAGATAATTTCTATCAGGATGCTATGGCCAAGCTTAAGTTACAGAAGGATGGTGAAGGGTACGACTTGTCAAAGGAGTATAAGAATTCCATCTATGGACCGCTTGAAGGTGCAAAGAAGATGGCAAAGCAACTCCAGTTAGAGGTAGATGATGCATATGATAAGTGCGTCGATCCGCAGAAATTGAAAGCAGCAGAGAAGGCAGTGAATCTCTCTGAACACTTATTCCCAGGTGGAATGTCTTGGACTGATATTAGAGAAGGTAGATGGGAGAAACATAGTATTGCCAAGAAGTATCACATGGAAAAGGAAAAGCTCAAGCAGATCTGGAGAGGCCATGCTACAAAGGGTGCAGCTATACCTGTTAACTTTGTTGAATCGTTTGAAACCGATGACGAAGGTAACGTATGGATGATATATGGTTGTGATCGATTCCTGGTTAATAATGAACTGGAGGAGTCGAAGATACTTAATCCAATTCCTATTGAATTTACTGCTGATATACCAGTCGGACATTCTTTAGTATTGGATGATACGTCGGGTAAGGTTTACATGCTTGCAGAAGCAGCAATAGAGATTAAAACGAATCCGGATAGTGATTTTTCTAAGGACTGCATTGCAATCAGTAACATGATCAATGGTTGGTTACGTAATCCGGATGGTGCAAAACGTTACAATGATAAGGTATTTGTTTAATATAAATAAAGAAATTCTTTAGTTAACTAATAAAAAATGAGGTGAAAATAAAATGAGTGAATACACAGTAGATCAGATCTTACAGGCAAAGAGAGTCGCAAGAGAAGCAGGTTATGACGTCAAGCTTCCTGAAGACCGTATTGAACAGGCAAAGAACATTGCTAAGGCACATGGATATGATGTTCGTAAGAATAATCCTAATACCCAGCAGCAACCGCGAGTAAACCGTGATGACATCAGTAAGGCATTGGAAGTCGTTACGAATGCAGGTTTGACTGTACGTAAAGGTAATGGATTGGATAATATTAATAATAATACGAATCGTAATGTTCCTCCGCAGCCGAAGCCGAATGTTCAACAGAATCAACCTACACCAGCAAAACCTGCTGAACCACAGCATTCCTGGGCAGAACGTATTGCTTCTAAGTACCTTTAATAATAAGAAATGCCTTGAAAAACGCTCCTAAAAAGGGCGTTTTTTAATGTTTATAAATAATATATGACAGAACAAGAATGGATGGACATGTATTACAGACATTATGGCCCGGATAACGTTCCGCATTTCCCAGATTGGCCAAATATGCCTCATGCTGACTGGCCTCGTTGGGGTTGGAGAAGATGGAATGATTCTGAACCGGCACATGAAGTACCGTGGGATTATGATTGTTGTAACCACGGTGAATCAGACTGTATATGTGTTACCAGTGCCGATGCAGATTTGTGGAATAGTTATTCTAGTTTGAGTGGATTACTTGCATTCAATCCTGATGACCTTTCTGCTGCTTTAGCAAATGCTGATACGATTGAGGATCTATCAGGATTCGTGTCTGCTAATTCCGGTATATGGTTATCCGCTGGATATGTTCCTAACATATATGAAAATATTTCTGCATTATACGACGGTTTAAACGATAAGGTGGATTACTCTGCTATGGAATCCGCCATGTCCTCATATCATGTATGGACAGACTCTGAAGTCATGGCATACGATGCTGGACGTTATGGAGACTTCTCCGGTACTTTAATTGGTATCGGTACGTATGAAAGACCGTTACGTGTTTCAAAGTATATTGCTAGGGCTGTAGCTGCAGTCGAAGAAGCAACAAATAATTATACCATACCTCTTGCCAGTGCAGACAGTGTAGATAAGTTGCAGGGCCAGATTACACAATTGAACGGTAAGATCAACCGTGCCTTTTCCGGTATTCGCGTTAACCATGATAATATCGAAATGCTTGCTAACTTAACTGCCAAGTTTAACGATGAATATCATCCTCCTATGTATAATTACAAGGTATCGCTTGATGAATCACGTAATACACCGGACAATATATATTACTGGAGCGAAGCAAACGAAGGGGTATAAATAAACATAAAGGGAGCATAAGAATATGGAAGAATTTATCACAGCAGCATTTCAGTCAGGCAATGCAACAGCAATTGTAGCTGCAGCTGTAGTTTACGTTATCATTTATATCCAGCGTAAGAATACATCTGTAACTAGAGATAATACCAGTGAAAAGCTTTTGATGGAAATCGCTAAGCTTAAACAGGAAAACGAACTTAAACAGAAAGATATCGATTATCTTATGTCAGAGAACAACGGGGTTAAGGAAGACATCAAGGAGATGAAGAATACATTGAATCAGATGGCTATATCCTTAGCTACTATTGCGGCAAAATATAACAATAAGAGAACATAAATATGAATAAGTTGAAAGATTACATGATGAACGAATCCAGTGAATTTAGCCCGGTAGAAAACAATCCGTTGGTATATTTGCTGTTAATCCCCAAGATTCTTCACGGTGACATAGAAACCATTAAGAAGGATCCAATAGTTAAAAACGTAGTAGACCTTATGGAAAAGTTCGTTAAGACTCTCGATAAGGATGTTATTAAGCTTTTAAAGCAGAATTATGCTCCCCATGCATTATTGGATCTGTTCAAATTGAGCAAAAATTACCGTGAAACGTTCGATAATTACATGTCCGATATGCGTAGTCTGGTATGTAACGAAGAGAAGAACTTCATGAAATGTCTTGCTTTGGAAAAGAAATTTGATGAGTTATTTACCTCTCCGGAATACGTTTCTTACCGAAATACACTCTAAAAAAGGACATTTTTAAAACTGTTATAAATAAAATATAAAACGATATATAAAGGGATAAAATTTATGAATATTAAAGAAGATATCGAATTTAAGAAGTGGAAGAAGAGCCG
>RHMF01001116.1_pt1 | contig 12151 bp, 10 predicted proteins | sample 5365151 | NCBI WGS metagenome assembly RHMF01 (sample SAMN10266501, study PRJNA497801) | feces metagenome | isolation source: feces | host: Bos taurus | place: China: Prairie of Fairy Mountain | collected 2017-08-14 | reverse complement strand
TTGCGCCACCATCCTGAGGTAGTGATGCCCAAAGATAAAGAGGTTGCCCTGGTGTGAGAAGCCCAAAGATTGGTACAATTGCATGGCACCGAGGTTGTCAGGTGCGCAAGCCAGTATGACGGGGCGCTGGAGGAGTTTTGCCTCCTGGATGCCAGCCTGGAGCAGGAGGGTGGCGATGCCCTGCTTGCGATACTGAGGCAGAACGGCTATGCTATCCACATAGTATTCTCCGGGTAGTGTCTCGGCATCCATAGCAGAAATGTCAAAGGAGATGAGCTCGGAGAGCATCTCAAAGGTGTGCTTGCGCATGGTGATGTAGTCATCGCCAGGGTATGCTACCAAGGCTCCGACGGGAGTGCCATGGGAATCCTGAGCTATGAGGGTGTGGCGCCAACTGTAGAGGGTAGCGTCAGCACGAGCAACATCCGTAAGGAGGCGCAGGCGATGCTCGTCGGCAGGACAGATGCTGGTGGCATTCCTCAGCATGATATCGTCGCCCAAAGCCTCGGCAATTACCAAGGCTATGAACGACGCATCATTGATAGTAGCTTTACGGATAGTAATCATTCTTTCTGCTTAAGGTCCTCTTCAATGAATTGAAGCAAGCGCTCCACGGCTTCCTCTTCAGGAATATTCTTTTCCACACATTCCTTTGCCTTGTAGAGTGATACCTTTCCACGTGCAGCACCCACATAACCGTAGTCGGCATCAGCCATTTCTCCAGGACCATTTACTATACATCCCATGATGGCAATCTTCAGTCCCTTGAGATGAGCTGTTGCTGCCTTGATACGATGAATGGTACCTTCCAGGTCGTAAAGAGTGCGTCCGCAACCAGGACATGAGATGTATTCTGTCTTGACAAACTTGATTCGCGCTGCCTGCAGAATAGAGTCGGAAAGGTCTCGCAATTGTTCCTCTGAGAAACCCTCTGCAATGATATCCAGTTTGTGAGCCTTTCTATCTATGAAGATAGCACCTACAGCCATTGCAGCCTTCAATTGCAATTGCTCCATGTTATCTGCCTTCAGGCGTAGAGTTACGGTATCATCCTGAATGCTTTGCAAGGCCTCTTCACGCAGGGCATAGCACTCTGGTATCATATCCACCAACTGGCGAGCAACGGGTATTTCCTTTTCAGGGGCCTCGGAGAGGCTTACGCGAATAGTATCACCAATACCCTCGGTGAGCAGAGCACCAATACCAACGGCACTCTTTATTCGTCCGTCTTCGCCTTCGCCAGCTTCGGTCACACCCAGGTGCAAGGGGAAGGTCATACCCTCTGCCTGCATCTGTTCCACAAGCAAGCGCATGCTTTGCACCATCACCACTGTATTGCTTGCCTTGATAGAGATGACCACATCCATGAAGTTATGGCGCACACAGATACGCAAGAACTCCATACAACTCTCCACAATACCAGCAGGGGTATCGCCATAGCGCGACATGATTCTGTCTGACAAACTACCATGGTTCACGCCTATTCTTACGGCCGTGCCATGCTCTTTGCAGATATTGAGGAAGGGGATGAGCCTGTTCTCTATCTTTTGCAATTCTTGTGCATATTGTTCGTCGGTGTATTCCAATTGTTTAAACTGACGAGCAGCATCTACATAATTGCCAGGATTAATGCGCACCTTCTCGCAATATTTAGCAGCAACATCGGCTACGTTGGGATTGAAATGAACATCGGCCACCAATGGTACCTCACAACCAGCCAAACGTACGGCATCGTGGATGGCAGACATGTTTTCTGCTTCGCGAGTGCCCTGTGTGGTTAGGCGCACCAATTCACCACCAGCCTCTGCTATGCGCAGTATCTGTGCCACACTAGCTTCTGTGTCCATGGTGCTGGTATTGGTCATCGATTGTACACGAATGGAGTTATCTCCGCCAATGGAGATGTTTCCTACATGTATTTCGTGTGATTTACGACGTACGTATGCCATTTTAATTTCTTAATTTACTTTGAACTTGTATTTTACTTCAGACAATTCGGCATTAGCCTTTACTATCTTTTCCTTTAGGCTCTGCTTGTAGGCCTTCAGACGTACTGCCAGGTCTTTATCAGCCAATGCTAGCATTTCAGCAGCAAGGATAGCGGCATTGAGCGCACCATTTACGCCCACGGTAGCCACTGGAATGCCAGGAGGCATTTGGATGATGGAGAGCATGGCATCAAGGCCATCTAGCATGCCCTTGATGGGAACACCGATGACGGGTAGGGTGGTGCTGGCCGCAATGACACCAGGTAAAGCAGCCGCCATACCAGCTCCTGCAATGATTACCTGTACGCCACGACCCTCTGCTTGGCGTGCAAACTGCTCCACCTCGTCTGGTGTGCGGTGTGCCGACAAGGCATTCATCTCAAAGGGGATTTCCATTTCGTCCAAGAACTTTGCAGCCTTTTCCATGACGGGAAGGTCACTGGTGCTGCCCATAATAATGCTAATCATACGCTTTATTGTTTTTATTTGGTTATTTGTTTAAATGCTTTTGGTAAATATGTGATTAAATCTGATGCGATGAGACTATGTTCGCCTAATTCGCTTGCTGCAATATCACCACTGATAGCGTGCAATGATACTCCCAGGATAGCAGCATCTTTTGGTGTGTATCCTTGTGCCAGTAGTCCCAGGATGATACCAGTAAGCACGTCTCCACTACCAGCCGTACCCATACCATTGTTGCCAAAGGGACACATGTACGTGTCTGTACTATTGGGGATACATATAGATGTGGGATGCCCCTTTAATACTAAGATTAACCGCTCCATATCAAAACCGGCATCCATGAGTCGGCGATACTCCAATGGATGGGGTGTGAGGATAGTATTTTCCGGTAGGAGCGAAGACCATTCCGGGTGCTCAGCCAGAAGATTTAGGGCATCAGCATCCATGACCATGGGAATGTTTTCTTCTTGCAAAGCAATTAGTGTTTCATGCAAAGCCTCTGCTGTTTTTGCATGTTTGCCTATTCCAGGACCTATGCCGATGGCATTGTACATGGAGCAGGGGTGAAGAACACATGTCCACGCATTACCGTCATGGTCGTGATGCATGATGGCTTCAGGGAGGGATATTTGTATAATGTCGTTATTCAGACGTGGTGTGTGTATGGTCAACTTCCCAACTCCAGAGCGCATGCACCCTTTGCCCGCCAGAATGCAAGCTCCAGCCATACCATAACTGCCAGATACTAGCAGGGCATGACCAAAGGTGCCCTTGTGACCATCAACAGGACGTTCCTTAACAAGGGTGTGCAACAATGTATGGGAAATATCTATTACCATGATTACTCGGTATCAGTATTTAAACGAGCTGCCACCGGCAAATTCACGCAATAGTGATGTTGGTGGCACCTGGTCGGCAGGAACACTACGGAAGTATTGCAAGAACTTGCGCAAGCGACTAGCCTCAGCATATTCCACCTCGCATTCTCCGATTTCCTCCAGGATAGGTGTTACCTGGTCTTTTATTACGGCTAATTCATAGAGCAGAGCGCTATTGAATATAGCATCTGCCAATTCCTGAAACGGGAAAATCCATTTCTTCTCGCCTGCGGTAACGCTGGGCATTCGGCGAATGGTATCCAGTGCGGAATAACCTCGATACTGATAGTCGCGAATCAATCTTCGGAGCAATCTTATGTCTCCCGTGGGTACGGTGTTATGGTCATCAAGAGCGATAGCCGTCAGAGGACTGATGAAGATACGATATTTTTCCTCCTCAGGGACTTGCTCGGAAAGAATAGGATTCAGAGCATGATTGCCTTCGAGGATAACAATATCATTATGACCAATGCGTATGCGATGGTTGTTGTACACACGCTGGCCCAACTTGAAATCATAACGAGGCAATTCCACCTCTTCTCCCTTCAGAAGCATGTTCATGTGCTGGTTGAACAGTTTGGTATCCACGGCACCTATGCACTCAAAGTCATAGTTGCCCTTCTCATCCTTGGGAGTATCGGTTCTGTTCACAAAATAGTCGTCTGTGCTGATGGTGTGAGGCTTAAGCCCAGATGCCATAAGCAAAATGGCCAAACGCTTGCTCGTGGTTGTCTTTCCGCTTGACGAAGGGCCTGCCAATAATACCAGTCTTGCCTTTTTCTCAACGATGGCATCCACAATGTCGTTCAATTTCTTATCTTGAAGAGCCTCACTCACGTTTATCAAATCAGACGCATGCCCCTTCTCTACGGCTTCGTTGAATTCGCCGGCTGTTCTCACACCCAATATATCTTGCCATCGGTGATATTCCTGAATCACATTATGCATCTTCTCCTGGGGAGCGAAATCCTCCAATTGGTCTGGATTTTGGCGCGAAGGTATACGCAGGAGCAATCCCTCATAGAATTTCATCACCTGAAACAGATGCAACTGGCTGGTGCGTGTGAGCAGACATGAATAGAAGTAATCCACCGTATCGCCCAACTGATAATAATTGGTGTACAGGTGCTTTTGGCTCTCCAGTAGTTTGGCCTTGCTTTCCATTCCCTTGGCACGGAACAATTCTATTGCCTCCTCTCTGGGGCATTGCATACGGTGTATCTTTTCGTCCATCTGCACAATTTCCATCATGCGTTGATGTATTGCGGTGGCATCCTCTTGGGTAACTTCTCGCCCAATGCGCAACTCACAAAAGTATCCGTGACTCACTGGTGCTCCTATGATGAGCTTGCCATTGGGATATAAGTCTTCCACCGCTTTGGCCAAGACAAAGAAAAGACTCAACGTATAGGTGCGCATACCATGTGAGGTGGTAATATCCTGAAATTCCACGTCCTTGGAGTTGTAGAATCTATAATTCATACCCTGCACCTTGTTGTTGACCAAAGCACACATTGGCCCATATTTCATGTCCAGTTTGCACTCGTTATACAGCTCCTTCAGGCTTGTGCCAAAAGGAACACTAATGATTTGTCCGTTGTTGCGGCATCGGATTTTTAGGTTCTGTGCCATTTTTATTCATTGAAATAACGCTACAAATTTACAAAAAAACTTTTTATTCTTACGCTTTCATTCTTTATTCTTCATTAAATTTCATACCTTTGTGCCCGATTTCGCTAAATGAAAATTACATAATACTATATTAGAAAAATGAAGAAGATTAGTTACGCTCTAGGTTTGGGCATCGGCCAGCAGCTTAAGAGCATGAATATTGAGAACTTTGACGCAAAAGAATTTTGCAGAAGTATCGAGGACGTAATGAATGGTCGCGAGACAGATTTTAGTGCACGTGAGGCACAGGTTATGCTGAGCGAATATTTTGAAAAGAAGCAGGCAGAGGAGGCTCAGGCCAACATTGCTGCTGGTAAGGCATACCTGGAGGAAAACGGCAAGCGTGAAGGTGTGATTACCACCAAGAGCGGTTTGCAGTACGAGGTATTGACCGAGGGCACAGGCAAGAGCCCCAAGGCCACAGATAAGGTACGTTGCCACTATGAGGGTCGTCTCACTGATGGTAGTGTGTTTGACAGCTCATACCAGCGTGGTGAACCTGCCGACTTTGGTTTGAATCAGGTGATTCCCGGATGGACAGAAGGTGTTCAGCTAATGAAGGAGGGAGCCAAGTATCGTTTCCATATCCCCTATCTTTTGGGCTATGGCGAGCGCGGCGCTGGTGCATCTATTCCTCCCTATGCAACATTGGTATTCGATGTAGAATTGATTGAGGTTTTGTAATCTTAAGGCAAACAATCTAAAAAAAGATAAAGAAAATGAAGAAGATTTCAGTTATTGCAGCGGCTTTCATGGCTCTAGTAATGGGTAGCTGCTCAAATGGTACTCCAAAGGCAGAGTTGAAGAGCGACGTAGACTCTCTATGCTATGCTATCGGTATGGCTAACAGCCAGGGTTTGAAGGATTATTTGGTAATGCGTATGGGTGTTGACACCACATACCTCAACGAGTTCATCAAGGGTTTGAACGAGGGCGCAAATGCAGGCGACAACAAGAAGATGCAGGCATACTTTGCCGGTGTTCAGATTGGCCAGCAGCTTTCTGTTCAGATGGTTCCCGGTCTTAACCAGGAGCTTTTCGGTGCTGATAGCAGCTTGTACGTTGGCCAGAATAACTTCGTGGCTGGTTTCGTAGCTGGTACCATCGAGGATACCGTAGTGATGACTATGGAGGATGCCAACCTTTATGCCGAGAAGAACATGCGCCAAATCAAGGCACGTCAGATGGAGGCTCAGTATGGTGAGAACAAGAAGGCTGGCGAAGCTTTCATGGCAGAGATAGCAAAGAAGGAAGGTGTAAAGCAGCTCGAGGAGAGTGGCGTTTACTACGAGGTTATTACCGAGGGTAAGGGTCAGATTCCTGCTGACACCAGCTTTGTTAAGGTTAAGTACGAGGGTACTCTTATCGATGGCACCGTATTTGACGGCAACCTGGATGCAGAGAAGCCCATGACATTCCGTTGTAATCAGGTTATCCCCGGTTGGACATTGGCCTTGACTCACATGCCTGCTGGTTCTAAGTGGAAGGTATATATTCCTCAGGAGATGGCATACGGCGAGCGTGAGGCTGGTGCCGTAATCAAGCCCTATAGCACCTTGGTATTCATCATCGATTTGGTATCTGTAGGTAAGTAATAGACCTTTCTGGATAAAAAATACATTGAGGAACAAATTGTTGGGGGTACGCATCATCAGCACTTTGTTCCTCTTTTGTTTTTACCCATAAAAGACACAACTAATTTTTATAGAACCCACCTTATATACTATGAAGAAGTATTTTTTGATGTTGGCTCTCTTTGTCAGCGCATGCATCACCTCTCAGGCTGGCACAAAGAAGAAGAGCAAGAAGGACAAAAAGGCCGAGGTTGCCAAAGTGGATACCATTGATGTTAAGACATTCTCTTATCTCATCGGCCGTCTCACCACCGAAGGACTGGCTCAGTATATTCAGCAACAAGGCGTAGACCTCCAGTACATGTCATATTTCCTGGAAGGATTCAAACAGGGACAACTCAGTGAGACTGATGCACAAGCCAAGGCACGCATCACTGGTGCCGAGATAAGACAGGACGTAGACACACGTGTCATCCCCAATCTAGCCAAGCAAATCAATGATAGCACCACTCAGCTCAGTAGCGAGGAATTTGTGCGTGGCTTCATGGAGGCTATGCAGGGAGTACAGTCGGAGATTAGCACAGACTCTGCCAAGATATTGGTTGACAAGCAAATGGAATACTACCAAACCACACAGATGGAGCGCAGGTACGGTGCCAATCGTAAGGCTGGCGAGGACTTTTTGAAGGCCAATGCCAAGAACAAAGACATCACTCAAACCGCCAGTGGATTGCAGTACAAAGTGATTACCAAAGGCGAAGGCCCTGTGCCCACAGCCACTCAGAAGGTAAAGGTGCACTACGAAGGAAAACTCCTTGATGGCAAGGTCTTTGACAGTTCATACAAGCGTGGCCAACCCACTACCTTTGGCGTGAACCAGGTAATCAAGGGATGGATAGAGGCATTGACTCTGATGCCCGTTGGCTCAAAGTGGGAAATATACATCCCCCAGGAACTGGCTTATGGTGCTCGTGACCAACGAGAAATACCTCCATTCTCTTGCCTAATCTTCACCGTAGAACTGCTGGAGATAGTTCCCTAACAAGGTAATCACAACTTATACAAAGTGACTTGCAAGACCATATAAGCCTGGCAAGTCACTTTCTTTTTTTGAAGTCACCAAAATAAAGTATCTCTGGCTCTCCTATTGACTAGACCACCTTGCACGAAAGAATACTCTGAAATAGTTCCAGAGCATGCTTTTTCTTTTCAGCAGAAAGTGCTGGAGTACCCTTGAGAGGATATTCCAGTCCTAAGGGCTCATATTTGTATTCGCCCATTACATGATATGGTAGGATATCCACACGCTCCACTACACTATACTGACTGACGTAGCGTGCAACGGCAAGAAGATGCTCGTCGTCGTCATTGATGCCAGGAGTGACCACATGGCGAATCCATACTGGTTTGCCCATGCTTTGCAAATACTCCATCATCTGATGATTGTGGGTACGAGTGTGTGCCGTGAGCTTTTGATGAAGAGCATCATCTACTGTCTTGATATCCAGCAAGACCAAATCTGTTACCTCAAGCAGACGACGCACAGCATCGTTCAGAATAACTCCGCTTGTGTCCAATGCCGTGTGTATGCCTTCCTGCTTGCATAGACGAAAGTATTCTTCCACAAAAGCTGCTTGCATCAAGGGTTCACCACCTGTGCATGTCACACCACCTGTTTTTATAAAGTTGCGGTATTTCAGCGTTTCTTCCAGCAATTGCTCTGGTGTCCATTCATACTTGACGGGAGCTTTCATGTCCCATGTGTCTGGATTATGACAGAAGAGACATCTCATGGGGCATCCTTGCATGAAAGCCAGAAAGCGGATACCAGGACCATCTACGGTGCCAAACGACTCGATTGAGTGGATTCTTCCAATTATGGGTGTTGCGCTCTCTTTCATAAACGTAGGATTGTAATAATGCCCCTCACCTGTATGTCTGAGGAGAGGGGCATTGTATTAAGGTTGTATATTCAAATACTCTTATGTATTACAAGCTCTGGTTGATGGTACGGCTAAGTACGTCAAGCTGCTGCTCGCGTGTCAACTTCACAAAGTTAACAGCATAACCAGATACGCGGATGGTCAACTGAGGATACTTCTCAGGATGCTCCATAGCGTCAAGCAATAGCTGGCGGTCAAATACGTTAACGTTCAAGTGCTGACCACCATCAGGAGTGAAGTAGCCATCCATCAGGTTAACCAAGTTCTGCTTCTGTGCCTCAGCGTCCTTGCCCAAAGATGCGGGAGTGATAGCGAAGGTATAAGAGATACCGTCCTTAGAGTGATGGAAAGGCAACTTAGCTACTGAAGCCAAAGCTGCTACAGCACCCTTGATATCACGAGCATTCATGGGGTTAGCACCGGGAGCGAATGGTACACCTGCCTTACGACCATCAGGAGTAGAACCTGTGTTACGACCGTATACTACGTTAGAGGTAATGGTCAACAAGCTCTGAGTGGGGATAGCATCACGGTATGTACGGTGCTGACGCAAGTACTCCATGAACTTCTCTGTAATCATCACTGCAATCTGGTCGGTCTCGTCGTGGTTGTTGCCGAATGGGATGTACTCACCCTCCTCGATAACGTAATCTACTGCTAGACCTGTCTCATCGCGTACGATACGAATCTTGCAGTTCTGCATAGCTGCGATAGAGTCGGTAACGATAGAGATACCAGCGATACCTGTAGCACGTGTGCGCTGTACGTCACCATCATGCAGAGCCATCTCGAATGCCTCATAGTCGTACTTGTCGTGCATGTAGTGGATAATCTTCAATGCATTTACGTAGGTCTTAGCCAACCAGCGCATCATCTGCTCGAAGCGGGGCCAGAACTCTTCGTATGTCAAGTAGTCACCAGTAATGGGGCTGAAACGAGGACCAATCTGCTCACCGCTAACCTCATCGCGACCACCATTGATAGCATACAACATACACTTAGCCAAGTTGGCACGAGCACCGAAGAACTGCATCTGCTTACCAATCTTCATGGGGCTTACGCAGCATGCGATACCATAGTCGTCACCTAGCTCAGGACGCATCAAGTCATCGTTCTCATACTGAAGAGCGCTGGTATCGATACTTACCTTTGCACAGTATAGCTTCCAAGGCTCGGGCAAACGCTCAGACCAAAGGATAGTCAAGTTGGGTTCGGGAGAGGGACCCATGTTGTACAGGGTGTGAAGCAAGCGGTAGTCGGTCTTAGTAACCATGCTACGGCCATCAATACCCATACCACCGATACTAGCAGTAGCCCAGATGGGGTCGCCAGAGAACAGGTCATTGTACTCGGGAGTACGCAAGAAGCGAACGATACGCAACTTCATCACCATCTGGTCAATCATCTCCTGAGCCTCTTCCTCGGTGATTACACCGTTCTTAAGGTCGCGCTGGATGTAGATATCCAAGAAGGCAGAAATACGACCGATTGACATAGCAGCACCATCCTGGTCCTTAACAGCACCGAGATAACCGAAGTATGTCCACTGGATAGCTTCACGAGCGTTGGTAGCGGGCTTTGTTACGTCAAAACCGTAAGAAGCACACATCTTCTCAAACTCCTTCAAAGCATTAATCTGGTCGGTGATTTCCTCACGGCAACGTACGATTTCCTCGGTGAACTCCTGGATGTCAATACGCTTGTGGAAACGCTTCTTCTCCTCAATCAAGTTGGTAGTACCATAAAGTGCCACACGACGATAGTCACCGATGATACGACCACGACCATAAGCGTCGGGCAAACCAGTGATGATATGAGCATGACGAGCAGCCTTGATATCATCGTTGTAAGCAGCGAATACGCCCTCGTTATGAGTCTTGCGATACTTTGTAAAGATTGCCTTAGTAGCGGGGTCTAGCTCGTAACCGTAAGCCTTCAATGAAGCCTCCACCATACGGATACCACCCTTGGGGAAGATACCACGCTTCAGAGGAGCATCGGTCTGCAAACCAACGATAACCTCACTATCCTTGTCAATATATCCAGCACCATAAGTGCCTACGCTCTGGGGCAACTTTGTCTCTGCGTCATATACGCCCTTCTCGCGCTCAACCTCAAACATTTGGGTTAGAATGTCCCAAAGCTTCTTTGTTTTCTCACTAGGACCAGCCAAAAAACTCTCATCGCCATTATATGGCTCATAGTTGTTCTGAATGAAGTCACGAACGTCTATCTCGTGCTTCCAAGCTGTGCCCTTAAAATCATTCTGTAAGTTCTGCAACTGCATATCTTCTGAATTATTTAAGTGGTTAATACTTATTTCGCATGCAAAGTTACAAAGAAATTGTAACAATTACAACATATCGCGCAAAAACTTGAACACTCAACACAAAGAAAAAGTCTGCATCATTCATTGCGCATTTTATCAAATTGTCGTACATTTGCATCGAAAAAGCAAAAATTGACACAAAAACGATATATTTATGAACAAAATTCGCGTTGCCGTAGTAGGATATGGTAATATTGGTAAGTCTGCCATCGAAGCATTGGAGACTGCTCCCGACATGGAAATAGCAGGTATTGTGCGTCGTGCCGGTCGTGAAAACTGCCCCAAGGAGATTGCCGACTACACAATTGTAAAGGATATCAAGGAATTGGAAAAAGTGGACGTAGCTATCCTTGCCACCCCCACTCGCTCCGTAGAAGAGTATGCCCTGGAGTGCCTCAAATTGGGCATCAACACAGTAGATAGTTTTGACATCCATAGTCAGATAGTGGCCCTTCGCCGCACCCTGGACAAGGCAGCCAAGGAAAACGGTGCCGTGAGCGTAATAGCTGCCGGTTGGGACCCAGGTTCGGATAGCGTGGTGCGCACCCTCATGGAAAGCCTTGCTCCCAAGGGATTGACCTATACCAACTTTGGTCCCGGTCGTTCCATGGGTCATAGCGTATGCGTGCGCTCCAAGCAGGGTGTCAAGGATGCCCTCTCCATGACCATCCCCGTGGGCGAAGGCATACACCGCCGTATGGTATATGTGGAACTGGAGGAAGGAGCTTCTCTTGAGGAAGTAACCAAAGCCATCAAGGCCGACCCATATTTCTCTTCAGACGAGACACACGTCTTTCAGGTGGCAAGCGTGGATGCTCTGAACGATGTAGGCCACGGTGTGAATCTGGTGCGCAAGGGCGTAAGTGGTCAAACCCACAATCAGATGTTCGAGTTCAATATGAAGATAAACAATCCCGCCCTCACCTCTCAGGTATTGGTCAATGCGGCTCGTGCCACCATGCGCCAACAACCAGGAGCATACACCATGATAGAGATTCCCGTTATCGACTATCTGGCTGGCGATAGAGAAGAAATCATCGCTCATCTGGTATAGCTGTGCATGCAGTGTTAAGCCTGTTTCAATGTGTGATTGCTTGCTAGTTTGTACTATAGAAGAGAATAGTTAGTTCACCTTTGCCGATGCAGAGGTAGAAAAATTAAAGTCGGAGGAAAACAAGGCCGTTTTCCTCCGACTCGATTAATAGATTCACAGTTTACTCTGTGTCATCCTTGCTGTCTCCTTCCCCACTAGCAGGTGTTTGAGATGTGTTTGTTTCTCCTTCTTGGGGCGTTTCGGGAGCAT
>RHMF01001115.1_pt1 | contig 12156 bp, 8 predicted proteins | sample 5365151 | NCBI WGS metagenome assembly RHMF01 (sample SAMN10266501, study PRJNA497801) | feces metagenome | isolation source: feces | host: Bos taurus | place: China: Prairie of Fairy Mountain | collected 2017-08-14 | reverse complement strand
TAGGCAGTCCCAACGACGGATATCTTTACCTGGTTGACGTTGACAACAATATCTGTTATCACAATGTAAAACTGGTACAGCCTGCTGATCTCCCCGAGGACTACCTCCCTGCAACCGACTCTTTCTATGCCTTTGAACCTGTTCCAGCAGAGAATGCTGACGAATTGATGACCTACGAGTTGACAATTCCCTACAAAGAGCGCACCCACTTTGAGGATTTCATACAGAAAATAGGGTTCCCTGTCTCCGCATTAAAAAAAGTTGTGTCAAGAGCCGCAGTGTTTTAAGAACTGGATTTGACCATGTCAAGCCACCGAAAAACAGAACAATCGGCATCGGCAGGAAATGCCTTTGTAACGTGCTGATTATCAGGGGGCATAATAATAGCAGGTCTTTTAGGCAGTAAAAGACCTACTATTGCGTTGTAAAAGACCTACTATTACCGCCTAAAAGACCTGCTATTAGAGCCTAAAAGACCTGCTATTGCAACGCACTGCAAATGAGTGCGTTACGGAGTGGTATATTTTTCGGTATATAACATGGTGATGCTGACTTCTTGTATCGATGTCTGAGCCTGCCTTATATCGCTGTCTGAGCCTGATTATATCGCTATATGGGGCTGCCTTTGACAGCCTCAGCTCTCATCTATAGTGGTTTCCTCTTTGTGTGACGGGGCGTTATTACGAGGGTATATAAAAAAGGGAGGTCCTGCAATCGACTTACGTCGGAATGCAGGACCTAAAAGAGTTAGAGAGAGAGAGGTGGGCGTTGACGGATTCGAACCGCCGACCCTCTGCTTGTAAGGCAGACGCTCTGAACCAGCTGAGCTAAACGCCCTCAATTCAAATTAACGAGTTAAGCGTTATTTTTGAAAAGCGAGTGCAAAGGTAAGACTTTTTTGCGAAACGGCCAAACAATTTTACAAAAAAGTTTTCAGCAAGTAGAAAATAATTGTTTTTTGGGGATGGATTAGGGATGAGGGATGAGTGTTTGCTACCATCAACTATCAACTCTCTTCTATCAACTCTCTTCTATCAACTCTCTTCTATCAACTCTCTTCTATCAACTCTCTACCGTTACTACCCGAACTTACGGGCTATTTCCTCGTGAGAGACAAATGCGATGATTGGCTTTCCGCTGGGAGTGTAGCGTGTGACGGAGCATTGGAACAGCTGTTTTACCACATTTTCTATCTCCTCACCACTCATGACAACGCCTACGGGTGAGGCTGCCTCTTCGGCCAGTTTAGTGGCAAGGATGGAGTGTAGCTCCTCTGTCACGCCCGTTCCGCTGTCGATTGCCGTCTGCACAAGGTCGCTGACGAGGGCGGCAGCATCCATCCCGCCGAGACCTGCAGGAGTGCCTTCTACGGAATAGCTGCCTCCACCAAGGTTCGTAAGCTCAAAGCCAAGGGATGTGAGTTCGGGTATGATAGTATCCAGGAGCGCATGGGCTGACGGTGGGAACTGTACCACATCAGGGAACAGCACCTTCTGCGTATGGGCACTATGCTCGGTGAGCGATTTCATGTACTGCTCATAGAGAATGCGCTGGCTGGCTCTGTTCTGGTCAATGAGCATCAGTCCCTTTTGCGTCTCACACATAATATACTGCCCTGCTAACTGAGCATGGATAACGGAGAACTGTAGCGGCTCCTCACTGGCAGGCTGTTCGAACAACGTCTCCCACCCCACCGGAGCAGACGACTGCTGACGGTTGCGGGTGAAATCAGCAAAGCTTGGGGCCTGCGGCTTTTTATGAGAGGCTGCGCTCTCAGGCATCGTACCAGACGACGGGGCGCCAGTACTGTCATCCGTATCGGTGAACGGATTGTATTGAGGATTGAAACTGATGCGGGGAGCAGGGATATCGCGGTTGTCTGTCGGATTGAATATCGGGATGTCCGGCTTTCCCTCTGTGTCAAAGTCAATCATATCGACGCTGGAGAAATTGCCCACTGCATCGCGAACGGACGCCATCAGGATCTGCCATATTGACTGTTCGTTCTGGAATTTTATCTCGGTCTTTACGGGATGAATGTTGACGTCTATCTCCTCTGGGTTTACATCGAAATAAACGAAGTATGACACCTGCTCACCCTCGGGCAGCAAACGGTCGAAGGCTGACAGTACGGCCTTGTGGAAGTAAGGATGCTTCATGTAGCGGCCATTGACAAAGAAGAACTGGTTGTTGCCTTTCTTTCTTGCCGACTGCGGCGATCCTACGAATCCGCTGATGCGACATAGCGATGTCGTAGCCTCTATGGGGAGGAGTTCTCTGCCTATCCGCTTGCCAAACACATCGATAATGCGCTGCTTCAGGCTCCCCGCCATATAGCGGTGCACCTCCACTCCATTATTATATAAGGTGAAATTGATGTCGGGATATACGAGCACGATGCGTTCCAGGGCCTGCACGATGTTGGACATCTCAGTACTATTGGACTTGAGGAACTTCCTGCGTGCGGGGACATTGAAGAACAAGTTCTCTATGAGGAAGTTGGATCCCACAGGACACGACACTACCTCCTGCCCCTCGAAGCGTGAGCCCGAGATAACGAGGCGCGTTCCCACTTCCTCATCGCGGGCACGTGTCTGAAGCGTCACCTGTGCCACAGCCGCGATGGAAGCCAGCGCCTCACCGCGAAATCCCATCGTGTGGAGCGAGAAGAGGTCTGTGGCTTGGCGTATCTTAGATGTGGCATGTCTCTCAAATGACAGTCGCGCATCGGTGTCGGACATACCGCAACCATCGTCAATGACCTGAACAGAAGTCTTTCCGGCATCGACGATGAGTACCTGGATGTTGTGCGCTCCAGCATCTATGGCATTCTCCACCAGTTCCTTGATGACCGAAGCGGGGCGCTGTATCACCTCGCCGGCCGCTATCTGGTTGGCCACACTATCTGGTAAGAGTTGTATTATATCCATAGAAGATTGAAAATTGAAGATTTTCGCGGGCGAGACGCCCACGTCCCTGAATATTGAAGCAGCGAAAACGCCGCTGAAAAGAACGGAGCGGAGAGGTGAGGCGGGGATTACAAATGCTCTTGAACGGAGGGGATCTGTTCTGCAGCTTCCGGAGCCGCAGGTGGCTCCGCTGCTTCTGGAGCCGCTGCAGGGGTCTGTTCCGCTGCTTCTGGAGCCGCTGCGGGGGTATGTTCCGCTGTTTCGTTCGGTGTAGGATTAATGGCACGCTTTGCTCTGCGTGGTGCGACACGTTGTCTCTCCTCCTTCAATTCGGTGCCGGCGGTCTTTGGTTTCCACACGAAGATGTCGTTCTTGTCTGTGGGACGCATATAGTCAAACCAAGCGAAGTTGGGCAGGCGGTGCTTCTCTGGCGGCGTCTGGGTGAGCGGATAGAGCGTACCGGTATTCTTGCTCATCCATATTTTCTCCAGTTTCCGCTCGGGACTCATATACATCTTCATCGTATCGGTCTCAGTATAGTTGAGTCCTATGATGGTGGAGTCACCGTCGTCAATGGGGTAATAGACTATCTGCACATTACCGATGGCCCAGTTTTCCCGCACCTTTCCGTCCACGAAATATGAGCGCATCTCCTTGGATGACACCTGATTGAAGTGCGTCGAGTCACCCATCTGCTCCACTGTCAGCGCCTGTCTGAGCACCTCGGCGTAGCGTATGGTGGAGTCGTTCATGTAAACCTTTATCTCCTCGCCAAGCAACTGGTTGCCCTGAGTCCACACCACAGGGTCTTTATACATCGTCATGCACGAGTCTTTGGAGAGAAAAACGAGTGAGTCGCACACGGCCTGCAGGTCACGGCGGTATGCACGGACGTGATTATAGCAGTACACCTCACGCTGCACGGAGTCGGTATTGATGTCGGTGGTGTATATTCGTATGGTGTCACCATGCATCCACAACGTGTCCGGCTGCGAATAGTCGATGGCAACGGCACGATTGGTGGCATATCCGTCACCTGTCTTGTCGTGATACAACACGTATTCGCCCGTGAGCATATTCTTGTTGGTCGTATCGTTATACACGACATTACCGTATCCCTCACTGCTTCCGGTCTTGTCATCGTGATACAGGCTGTCTGCCGTAATGGTTTTGGGACCGTCATATATGGTAGAGCGGCCAAAGAGTTCGGACTGCTCAGTAGAGGTGTTATACCAGCAATCCTCGCTGTGCACGATGCTGCTCTTCTGCTTTATCACCGAAGGGCCTGTGATATGAGCCCTTGATGTCTTGTTATAATAGTACAGCGTGTCAGTATCGATGCGCAGTCCGTTATCGTTGGTCAGCACCACATTGTAGAAGAATTCGCTGTGGTCCGTATCAGTAAAATGGCGCCCCCAGTCAGCGGTCAGCACATCTTTCTTGTTCGTCAGTTTGATGCCCGCTGCGCCATAAGCATCAGCTATGCCGTACATACGGTCGAAGTCCAGGGTATCACAGAAGAGCTTCTCATTACGATGGGTGAGTACGACATCGTCCCACGCATGGGCCATCTCATTGTTTCCGTCGTAATATCCTCTGCGGCTGACGAGTGTCAGCGTGTCTCCCTGACGGAGTTTCACATTGCCATAGGCCTCAAAGGAGTTGCTGTTCTCATAGAAATACGCCGTATCGCAGGTGAGATGCATGCCCCGATGTCTGAAGGAGACGTTGCCCCTGACAAACTGTGCATCGGGATGAGGACCATAGATGTCATAGGAAAGAGTGTCGGCATGCTGCAGATACACACGCGTGTCGGTACTACGAGCCTTGCGAGCGCGTACCTTTCCACGAGGACGAGCATAGAAGGACAGGGAGAAACAAAAAAGGCATAGAACCATCAGGACGATGATTCTATGCTTTGTATATGTAGTATGTTTTATCTTACCCATCCGTCGTATTCAAAGTCACACCCCTTATAGCGCTCATCCATACGCACATAGGTGTCCTTTATCTTCTTCTGTACCCACTCTCGCAATACCCTCTGGCGTTCTTTTTCCAGCACGATATTGCTCATCACCTGAAAGTCTTCGGTGATTTTGGCACGATGGCTCTCGGTGCGAGTCTTAAGTTTTGCAATGACACAGGTGGTCTTTCCACGCGCATTTATCATGGTGAAGGGGGCTGATACCTGGCCTACCTTCAGCGTATCTACCACACGAGCTATCTCTGTAGGCAGATCCTTCATCTCAAAGCGCGATGTGCGTCCTTCCTCGGTGACATTAGACATGAGGCCCTTGTTGTTCTTGGTGTCCTTATCGTCAGAGATGAATGTAGCGCCTTCCTCAAACGGGAACTTTCCTTCTCTCAGCTCTGTGGCAATGGAGTCCATGCGTGCCATCATGCGGTCAATAGACTCTTGCGGCACCGTGGGCTTGCGAAGGATGTGACGACACTTGATTTTGTCGCCGCGCTTGTCGATAAGCTGGATGATATGGAAGCCGAACTCCGACTCCACAATCTTTGATATCTTCTTGGGATCGGTGAGGTTGAAGGCTACCTGTGCAAAGGCCGGATCAAGCATTCCGCGACCTATGTAGTCCATCTCTCCACCCTGTCGGGCTGAGCCTGGATCTTCTGAGTACAGGCGTGCCAGCGTGGCAAACGAGGTCCGGCCGGACTGCACGCGCTCCGTATAGTCACGCAGCTCATCCTTTACCTTATTAATCTCCTCTATCGGGATGCGAGGCTCGTTGGTAATTATCTGCACCTCTACGGTCGTTGGAATAATGGGCAGGCTGTCTTGTGGAAAGTTATTGAAGTAACGACGCACATCGGCAGGTGTCACTTTCACTCCTTCCACCAGTTTCTTGCGCATGCGAGAGGAGATTTCACGGTTCTTAAACTCATCATGCAGCTCTGCACGTATCTGTGTCACGGACTGCTTGCGGTATTCCTCCAGCTTCTCTTGCGAGCCAATCATCTGTATCCAGCTGTTGATCTGCTGGTCCACAGCCTGTGCCACCTCTGATTCTGTCACCTCGATACTGTCGATGGCAGCCTGGGTGAGGAACAGTTTCTGTACTGCAATCTGCTCCGGTATGCGGCAGTCCGGGTCGCCGTCCCACTTGACGCCCTCCTGTTCGGCCTGCATTCGGGCCACCTCGATGTCTGAGCGCAGTATGGCTTCGTCGCCTACTACCCACACCACCTCATCGATATAGTTGATGCTGTCTTTGCCCACCTCAGCCTGCACAGCGAGGGTGAGCAGCAGCGTCATGATGCTTACAAAGAGTCTCTTCATTGCTTTTTAAGGGTCAAACGGGTTACTTATCGGCTTTCACCGTACTGAGCACATCCTCGTTTACGGTCACAGGATAGCGCTTCTTCAACTGTTCTATCCACGCTTTCTCCATAAAGTCCTGATAGTCGCCGACTACGAGGTTGCGCACATCATCCATCTCTTCCGGGCCTTTCAAAAGCTTGCCGTGGGTGGATGTGTTGGGGAAGTCCTTTATTTCTTTCACTTGTGCATCGGCCACCTTGAACTGTTCCTTGTCCACCAGGCCGTTGTCGCCCTTTTTGAATATGCCCTTCTCTGCACGTATGCGCAGCACGGAGTCGTTGTTAAACGTGGTGCGCAGTACGTCTGCCCACTCGCTGAAAGGCACTTTCTTCCGGCTCTTCTTCACCGCAGCGATATCCTTTGCATCGCGGGTGTGATAGGCAATGCCCTTGAAACGCGGTTCATCCCACTTGTATTTCTTCTTGTTCTTGTTGTAGAATGCCTGCAGGCCTGCCTCGTCCTTAGATGCTTTCTCCCACACCTCACGGTTGCTGATCTCATAGAGCAGCAGTCCGTCGTGATATTCCTTGATGAGATATTTCATCTCCTGGCTTATGGCACTGATGGAGTCGGCACGCTCGTCCATCACCTGTTGCTCTGTCTTACCGCTGCTCTCAGCCATCGCCTTGACACGATTACGGGCTATACTCTCGCGGATATTACGCTGCTCTATGAACTTGTAGATATCGCTCTTCACCTCTTCATAGGGCTCCAGTTGCTTGCGGGCTTTCATCTTGATGATGTGATAACCCACCTCCGTCAGGACGGGACGGCTTATCTCACCCTCCTTCATGGCGAAGGCGGCAGCATCAAAGGCCGGCAAGGTCTGTCCCTTACTGAGCCACGGCAGTTCACCTCCATTGGCGGCAGAGCCCGGATCCTGGCTTAGTCGGCGTGCCAGGTCAGAGAAATCAGCACCCTTCTGCAGAGCCTGATAGATGGAGTCAGCGCGCTGAGCCTGCGACTGCTTCACACTCTCGGCATCGTTCTGCCCCACCCTGAGCAGTATATGCTGCAGGCTGACAAGTCCGTCGGGGCCTATATGATTCTTTGTCTCCTGGTATATCTTCCTTGCCTCGCTATCGATGTCAGCATCGGTGACAATGGTAGGCAGCACCTGCTGATCGCGATACTGGCGAAACTCCTGGTTATAGGATGTCAGGGTATCGAGATGTGCATCAAGGGCAGCCTCTACTTTGCGTTTGTAGTTGGCAAAGAGTTCCACGTACTCCTTGACGCTCTTGTGGTCTATCACATCCTCACCATTGTTCTTATGGTAGGAGTATTCAAACTCCGACTTCAGCACCGGCTTGCCATTTACTGTCATGATAACAGGATCGTCGTCAGCCATACATGTGAGGCTACAAGCCGCAAGGAACGAGAATAAAAGAGTCTTTTTCAAAATAACGAATTATCAAATTAACGAATTAACGAATTGGGCTGGCCCACGGTGAGGCCATATGTAATCATAATTCTCAATTCTCATTTTTACTGTGGGCGACTGTAGTTAGGGGCCTCACTGGTAATGATCACCTCATGCGGGTGGCTCTCCTGCATACCTGCAGCGGTGATGCGTGTGAACTTAGCATCATGCAGCGCAGCGATATCCTTGGCTCCGCAGTATCCCATACCTGAGCGCAAACCGCCAACGAGCTGGTAAACGACCTCCTGCACGGTGCCCTTGTATGGCACACGACCGGCGATACCTTCCGGCACGAGCTTCTTGATCTCTGCCACGCCACTCTGGAAATAACGGTCCTTTGAGCCATTCTCCATCGCTTCGAGGGAGCCCATGCCGCGATAGGACTTGAACTTACGTCCGTTAAACAGTATTGTCTCACCCGGCGCCTCTTCTGTTCCGGCCACCAGTGAGCCGATCATCACGCTGAAGCCTCCGGCTGCCAAAGCCTTCACCACATCGCCAGAGTAGCGCAGTCCGCCGTCGGCGATGAGAGGAATGTTGGTATTCTCCAATGCCTTTGCTACATCATAGACGGCAGAGAGCTGTGGCACACCAACGCCAGCCACGATACGCGTGGTACAGATAGAGCCCGGGCCGATGCCCACCTTGACAGCATCTGCACCTGCATTTACAAGTTCCAGTGCTGCCTCGCCAGTAGCGATGTTACCCACTACTATATCCACATCAGGGAAAGCAGCCTTCGCTTCGCGCACTTTCTCGATGACGCCGGCAGAGTGTCCGTGAGCTGTGTCTATGACAATAGCATCCACGCCAGCCTTTACCAGAGCCTCCATGCGCTGGAAGGTGTCGGCTGTCACGCCCACACCGGCAGCTACGCGCAGGCGGCCCTTGCTGTCCTTGCAGGCCATAGGCTTATCAGCAGCCTTCGTAATATCCTTGTAGGTAATGAGTCCCAGCAGACGGTTCTCGCTATCCACTACAGGCAGCTTCTCAATCTTGTGCTCCAAGAGTATCTTTGAAGCACTCTCCAGATCCACCTGCTGATGTGTGACAACAAGGTTCTCGCTTGTCATCACCTCGTCAATCTTGCGATTCTTGTCAGTCTGGAAGCGCAGGTCGCGGTTGGTCACAATGCCCACCAGCTTGTTGTCGGCATCAACAACGGGAATACCGCCGATATGATACTCTGACATCAGAGCCAGCGCATCGCCTACTGTCTTGCCGCGCATAATGGTGACAGGATCGTAAATCATACCATTCTCAGCACGCTTTACGATAGCAACTTGGCGGGCCTGCTCCTCGATGCTCATATTCTTATGGATTACGCCTATACCGCCTTCACGAGCGATTGCGATGGCCATAGGAGCCTCGGTGACTGTATCCATCGCAGCGGTGACGAATGGAATCTTAAGCTCTATGTTGCGAGAGAACTTGGTGCTCAGCGATACCTCGCGGGGCAATACTGCGGAATAAGCGGGAATAAGCAGGACGTCGTCGAAGGTTATACCTTCCATAACTACCTTGTCTTCAATGAATGATGCCATAATCTATTGTCTTTGTTTTTTCAAATTTTGGTTGCAAAGGTACGAAAAAAAACTGAATTACTTGCCGTTTCAATAATTAATTTGTACCTTTGCACCCGCTTTTAACCATTAGTAACAAATGTATCGCGCGTAATATAATGTTCGTGTACAATTATCTAAATACATTCGGCAAATACCTGATACTGATGTGGCGTGCACTGGCCATACCCGACAGGATGCGCATGTTCTGGAAACAGTACGTCAAGGAGATGTCGGCCCTGGGCGTTGACTCCATAGGCATCGTGCTGCTCATCTCCTTCTTTATCGGAGCCGTGATATGCATTCAGATAAAACTGAACATCCAGTCTCCGTGGATGCCACGCTGGATCAGCGGATACACCACACGAGAGATCATGCTCCTGGAATTCTCCAGCTCCATCATGTGTCTCATCCTGGCCGGCAAAGTAGGCAGCAATATCGCCTCTGAGCTGGGCACCATGCGCGTCACGCAGCAGATAGACGCGCTGGACATCATGGGTGTCAACAGCGCCAACTACCTCATAGCGCCCAAGATACTGGGGCTTATGACGCTGATGCCGGCACTGGTTATCTTTGCCGACGTAATGGGATTCGTGGGAGCATACGCCACCGCATACATCGGACATATCATAACGCCAGAAGACCTCACGCAGGGATTGCAACACTCGTTCAACGCGTGGTTCATCTGGATGTCCATAATAAAGAGTATGGCATTCGCCTTCATCATCGCCAGCGTCTCCAGTTTCTGCGGCTACACCGTGGAGGGAGGCTCCGTCGAAGTGGGAAAAGCCAGCACATCGGCAGTAGTCAGCTCAAGCGTGCTGATACTATTCACCGACGTCTTTATGACACAACTGCTGTCCTGACCCCCATCATAGCCACCATGCCCGATGGTTCTCCATCAGGTTCATCTCAACGGTCAATGGTCAATGGTCAATGGTCAATGGTCAACGGTCAACGGTCAATGATCAACATCGGGACGTGGGCGTCTCGCCCGCGAAATACTCAACCCTCATCCATCAACCCTCAACCCTCATCCTTCAATTTGATAGAAGTAAAGTCTCTATATAAATCCTTTGATGGCAAAGACGTCCTCATGGACATCTCCGCCACCTTCGAAAACGGCAAGACAAACCTCGTCATAGGCCAGTCAGGCTCAGGCAAGACGGTGCTGATGAAGAATCTCGTAGGACTTCTTGAGCCCACAAGGGGCCAGATACTCTACGACGGGCGCGACTTCGTCAAGACCAACAAGCACGAAAAGGCGCAGATGCGCCGCGAGATGGGCATGCTCTTCCAGTCAGCAGCCCTGTTCGACTCGCTCTCCGTCATCGAGAATGTGATGTTCCCGCTCGACATGTTCTCCAACATGACGCTGCGTGAGCGTCGCCAACGGGCACACGAATGCCTCGACCGCGTGGACATCCACGATGCCGACAACAAGTTCCCTGCCGAGATAAGCGGAGGCATGCAGAAGCGAGTCGCCATAGCAAGAGCCATAGCGCTCAATCCGAAATACCTCTTCTGCGACGAGCCAAACTCCGGTTTGGACCCTAAGACATCACTCGTCATAGACCAATTGCTCCACGATATTACCGTAGAGTATAACATCACGACAATCATCAACACCCACGACATGAACTCCGTCATGGGTATTGGTGACAATATCCTCTTTATCTACAAAGGCCGCAAAGACTGGGAAGGCAACAAAGACCTCGTCATGTCCTCCACCAACGAGCACCTGACAGACCTCGTATTCGCTTCCGATCTTTTCAAGAAGGTAAAAGAGGCATCAGCAAAAGGAAACATCTAACGCCAAGCACCATCCCCTGCGGTTCTCCGCGGGGGATATTTCGTCTCAGCCACCGTGCACTCCAGCGGCGCTCTCCCCCATCGCGCCAGCCTAATTCTCAATTCTCAATTCTCAATTTGTTGAGTAGATTGTAATCCCCCTCTCCTCCTAGGGGGAGAGATGCCCAAAGGGCAGAGAGGGGGCTTTTTCAGTCAAGATGGAACACCTCCTTGATGGGGATCGTAACGGGAGAGTTATCCTTGGGATTAACCTCCATAATGTCAGCCATCATGTCCCACCACTTCTGTGTGATAGGGTCGATACCGTTACTCGTATCCTGTGAGTTACCTTCACCCGAACACTCCTGATAGCCAAACAGGATATTCGTATCCTTGTCCCAATAGATGCTGTAGTTGCTCACGCCACCGTCCTTAATCATCTTTACCAACTCGGGCCAGATAGCTGCATGGCGCTTCTGGTACTCCTCCTCACAGCCAGGCTTGAGGAACATCTTAAATGCAAATCGTGTCATAGTTCTAGTTATTGTTCTAGTTATTGTTTAGTTACCTTTTCTTATATCCTCTGCACCCACACTCCGTATGTTTTTGCAAAGTTAAGAAATTTACTCCAATCCACCAAAAAAAAATCTGCATTATGAATTCTGCATTATGAATTATTAGAGACGTGGGCGTCTCGCCCACGACAACAAAGCTCCCCGATGCAAGGCTAATTCAAACCTGTATCAGGGAATAATTCTGCATTATGAATTCTGAACTAAAGCTTCTCAAGTGCCAAAGACCCGTGCGAATGGTGCGAGAGAGAGTTCCGAACGGTACGAAAGAGGGTTCTGAGCGGGGCGGAAGTAGGTCAGCCGCGGTGTTAGGGCGGGCGGCCTAACATATTAGGGCGGCCGCCCTAATGTATTGGAGCGCTCGCCCTAATATGCTGGAGCGGCCGGTCGAAACCCGGTTTTATTCCGCATGACTTGCGGGAAACGTTGCTATTCCGACTTTCGCAAGCGGCCAACGGCCTGCAAGGCCAACAGCTTACAACCCAGGGCTATAGGCAGGTTACCCCTTTACAGGGCGTACTTCCGAAACTTAAATTAAATAACTAAACCTAGGACG
>RHMF01001114.1_pt1 | contig 12158 bp, 8 predicted proteins | sample 5365151 | NCBI WGS metagenome assembly RHMF01 (sample SAMN10266501, study PRJNA497801) | feces metagenome | isolation source: feces | host: Bos taurus | place: China: Prairie of Fairy Mountain | collected 2017-08-14 | reverse complement strand
CGATGATACGACCAGGCATAGCACCGATGTATGTGCGGCGGTGACCACGAATCTCCGACTCGTCGTGCAAGCCACCGAGTGATATGCGGCCAAACTTACGTCCCATAGCCTCGGCAACAGACTTACCCAACGATGTCTTACCAACTCCTGGAGGGCCATAGAGGCAGAGAATAGGTGACTTTAGGTCGCCCTTGAGTTTGATAACTGCGAGATGCTCCAACAGACGCTCCTTCACCTCGTCGAGGCCAAAGTGGTCCTTGTCGAGCTGTGCCTTAACGGCCGTAAGGTCGAGGTGGTCCTCGGTCATCACATCCCAAGGAAGGTCGAGCATAAGCTGAAGGTAGTTAATCTGCACCGAGTACTCCGCAACCGCAGGGTTGAGGCGCTCGAGCTTTGCAACCTCCTTCTCGAACAACTCGGCCGTAGCCTGTGACCACTTCTTCTCCTTCGCAGCCTCACGAAGACGCTCCACGTCGGCATCCATACCGTCGCCAAGCTCATCCTGAATAACACGCATCTGCTGCTGGAGGTAGTAGTCCTTCTGCTGCTTATCTATGTCGCGCTTCACGCGATTCTGAATATCGTTCTTAAGCTCTGCCAACTGCTGCTCGCGAATCAAAATCTCAAGCAGACGGCGTGAGCGTGCGAGGAGTCCTGGAGCCTCAAGGAGATACTGACGGTCATCGTCGGTAAGGTCCATATTCGAGCAGATGAAGTTCACGATAGCGCGGCTCGAATCGAGGTTCTTGATGGCAAATGCAGCCTCCTTTGGCATCGACTGCGAGATGTTGATGATGTTGAGCGCAACCTCCTTGATAGAGTCCACAAGGGCCATAAACTCCACGTTCTTCGCGTCGGGAGTGCTATCCTGAATAGGGGTTACGGTGGCCTTGAAGTATGGCTGTGTAGAGATATACTCGCCAACCTCAATCTTCTCCAAGCCCGAGAGAATTACGGTAAGGTTGCCATTAGGCATCTCCAAAATCTTGAGGATGCGTGCCGACGTACCCACCTTGTGCATATCGTTAGGCTGTGGGTCCTCAATCGAGCTATCGGTCTGAAGCACAGCACCAAGTAGGCCATCTGCAGCCTCTACAGCGCGTACCAATGCGATAGACTTTGCGCGACCTACGGTGATAGGGGTTACCGAGCCAGGGAAGATTACCGAGCTGCGGAGTGTGAGGATAGGCAACACCTCTGGTAGTGTAACATCCTCGATGGTGTCATCGCCACCCGAGATGATAGGTATCACCTGGTGCTTGCCATCGAAGAGCTCTGGGACAAGTCCCAAATCATCAAATTCGTTCTCCTTCTTCTTCATATCAATATGTTTTTATTCTTATTCTCGCTATTTTAAAGTTGCAATCTAAATGCAAACACCTCACCTTTGGTGGGGTTATAACTACTCAACGTGCAAAAATAGATATTATTTCATAGAAATAAGAGGGTGCGAAGGGTTTGTTTATAACATTTTATCCACAAAAATTGTCTAACAAGGCAGCTTTGCCGTTACGTCTGCCCTCGAAATACTCATTCTACACTTTGCATCGTGAAAAAAAAAAGGTGCCCACCTCGAAAGTGAACACCCTTACTCTGTTTTGCAATGTTATGTGTTGCCGCTTGGCGATTTAGATATGCTTATCGCCGATGTCGAATTTCACATCCTCGATGAAACTCTTGATGTTCTGCTCGTCGCTCATAGGGCAAATCATCAGCACGTCGGGCGTGTCGACAACGATATAATCCTTTAGACCGCTTACTACTGCGATTTTCTCCTCTGGTATGGTAATCAACGAGTTACGAGTGTCGTAAACCTTAATTTTGTCGCTACTCATCGCGTTGGCGTACTTGTCCTTACGCGAGTGCTGATATATCGAACCCCACGTTCCCACGTCGCTCCAGCCGAAGTCGCCGCAGTGTACGTAGACGTTGTCGGCCATCTCCATCACGCCGTAGTCAATGGAGATTGCACGACACTCCGAGAACACTTCAGCTATGGCCTGCTCCTCGCGTGCGGTGCCGAGAAGCTCCGAGATGTTGCTAAACAGCGCAGCGTGATTTGGTAGATGCTTCTCGAAAGCCTCGATGATGTCGCGAACCTTCCAGATGAAGATTCCAGAGTTCCATAAAAATTCGCCACACTCCAAAAATGCCTCGGCCATTTCGCGGTTAGGTTTCTCGGTGAAACACTTCACCTTGCATATCTCCTCGAGGTTCGATTTCTGGATATATCCGTAGCCTGTTTCGGGGCGTGTGGGCTGTATGCCGATGGTCATCAGGGCGTTGCGATATTGCACAAATTCGAGCGAGCTTTCGACAACGCGTGTGAACTCTACTTCGTTGAGTATGAGGTGGTCAGATGGTGTAACCACCATCTCGGCATTTGGATTTTTCTTAAGCAACGTATATGCAGCATAGGCGATGCAAGGTGCCGTATTGCGACCGATTGGCTCGCATAGAATCTGCTCCTCGGTAAGCTCTGGGATGTGCTGCATCACAAGCTCCTTATAGCTCTTATTTGTTACTACTATGAAGTTCTCTATTGGGATAATATTGGTAAATCTCTCGAATGTGTGACGGATGAACGAACGTCCCGTGCCGAGTATGTCGAGGAACTGCTTTGGACACTTTTTGCGACTCATCGGCCAGAAGCGTGTGCCTATGCCACCCGCCATAATTACACAATAGCGATTACTCTTCATTGCTTTTTGTCTCTTAAATTTTATAAAATTTACACAAAGATAAAATTATTTTTGTATCTTTGCAAAATATTTGGCACTTTTAAAAACTATTACCGTGCCAAAATATCGAAAAAAAATAGGACAAAACTATGAACGAGGTTAAAAACATCAGGCTCTTCACGCCAGCAAACCTGCTCACGCTCTGCAATCTTTTGGCGGGCGTTGTGGCACTCATCGTAACACTCCGCTATCACGCCTACGAGACTGCGTTTTGGCTTATCATTGCCGCTTCGGTCTTCGACTTTTTCGATGGCTTTGTGGCTCGCCTTATGAAGCAGCAGTCGCCACTCGGAGTGCAGCTCGACTCGTTGGCCGACGATGTGACCTTTGGCGTTGTGCCAGCGGTGGTGATGTACGATATCTATATCCACACAACGTCGTTCTATGGCCTCGATTCGGAGTGGATGGGATATGCCTCGTATGTGGTGCTTATCATCGCGGCATTCTCGGTGTTGCGCCTCGCGAAGTTCAACATTGACACTACGCAGGCTACGGAGTTTTGTGGCTTACCTACGCCTGCTAATGCGCTGATGTTGTTGTCGTTAGCAATGTTGTATGAGCAGGGTAGTGTGGCTCTATATCAGGAGCATATCCTCGCAATAAGCATAGCCGCTGCAGCGCTTCTTATCAGTCCAATTCGTATGTTTGCTCTCAAGTTCAAGGGCTTCGGATGGCGTGGTAATGAGCTTCGCTATGGCTTTATTTTGGTGTCGTTGTTGATTATTATTTTAGTTCCTACATACGCTGTGTTGTCGATTATCGTTCTCTATATCGTGGTGTCGACACTCAGATGGTTGTTCGTAGGTCGTAACCGATAATTTTTTGACTTAAGATGCAGTGGTTGAAGGTCATACTCCTTAGCGCGGTGGTAGCACTCTTGTTACCACACGTTGCGTATGCCCAGCTCGATGCTGCATCGTTGGCCCGCGCACAGCGTGGCGGTCAGGGTAATGATATGTTCGGCGCTGGCATCCCTGGTATGGATAATACCGGAATGATGGAGGGCGAAGAGGGTATGGAGGGCGAGGGTGCCGATACCACCGAGACGGGCAAAAGACGTGAGCGCAGAGCCCTGGAGTCGTACTACTTCTCGGATACGGTGCGTGCGCTCAAGAACTGGAAGTGGACCATCGACACGCACTACAACCGCGTGAATATTATGCCGCTGGATACCACACTCGCTGATTGGCGCTTGGACTATGTCTTCTATCGCAAGGGTGTGGGTGATATGGCACTCGGAGGCCTCGGACAATCTTCACAGGCTGTCAATTGGTTTGACCGCCGTCAGGACCCCGACTTTATCTTTGCCCGTAGCTACGATGCCTATACCTCGCGTATCGACAACGTGCCGTTCTACAATGGTAAGACTGCGCTTACGAATATGACCTACTTGGAGTCGGGACAGAAGCGTTATCGTGAGGAGCATTTCGAGATTGTCCATTCGCAGAATATCTCGCCATCGCTCTCCTTTAACGTCAACTATAAGTCGCGTGGTACAATGGGCCTCTACGAGTGGCAGCGCACCAAGAACCATAACCTCTCGGTGGGTGTGGCATATACGGGTAAGCGCTATTCGGTTCACGCGGCGTATATGAACAATAAGATTGAGGCACGCGAGAATGGTGGTGTGGTAGGTGAGTGGGCTATCGCCGATACGGTATTTGAGATGCCTTCGGGTGTGCCTATGCGACTCTCATCGTCCGAGGCGCAGAATACCTATCGCAACAACTCCCACTTCATTAAGCAGGCTATTGCCATTCCGTTGCAGCGTGTTACGGAGTATGATTTCTCGTTGGCTGATATCCCTGCGGTGTACGTAGGTCATCAACTCGAGTATAACACGTGGTCGAAGATTTATAGAGATAAGCGCGGCACATATACCAACCAGCGTGGCCACTATAACGAGGAGACCGAGAAGTGGGAGCCTGCGAGAGATTTGTCGTACTACGACGATTGGTTTATCGACCCCGAGACCACGCGCGACTCTATCTCGGAGCGTCTGCTCTCGAATAAGGTCTTTGTGCAGTTGCAGCCTTGGGACCGTGATGGTGTGGTGTCGACTATCGATGCTGGTATCGGTGTGGACCTTCATACCTACTCCTATTTGCGCCTCGAGGATTACCTCCGAGGTGGTATGACACAGGATAAACGCACTTCGTGGTATGTGTATGGTGCCACGGGTGGTAAGATAAAACGCTATGCCGATTGGGGTGTGAATGCAAAGTACTACCCTTCGGGATATCGTGGTGGAGATCTATCTTTGGGTGCTGATATCACCCTTAGAGCCTATATTCGTGAACTTCCTTTGATTCTTCGCGGTAGCTTCAGTCAGGAGCTTCGCACGCCATCCTATTGGCAGGAGAATCTATTCTCAAACCACTATGTGTGGTTTAACTCCTTCGGTAAGGAGTCTGAAACTCGTTTCGAGGTGAACTTCTCGGTTCCTGATATCGCCCTTGAGCTGGGTGCTTGGCAGGGTGTCATAGGCAATATGGTGTACTATGGCGCTGATAGCCGCGTGGCACAGAATTCAGGAAATGTGAGCCTCACGAGTTTGTATGCTCGCAAGGATTTCCGTTTTGCGGGAGTCCACTTAGACCATAGGGCATTGGTGCAAATCACATCCAATGAGAGCGTGCTTCCCGTACCACTCTTCAGCGCCTTCCTCTCGTACTACTACGAGTTCTGGGTTGTGCGCGATGTGTTACGTGTGCAGATAGGTTTGGACGGCCGTTTCAATACGGCATACTACGCTCCAAGCTACAATCCTGCACTTTCGGCCTTCTACAATCAGCGCGAGGTTAGGATAGGCAACTATCCATATCTCGATCTCTTTTTGTCGGCGAAGTGGAAGCGTATGCGTATTTTGCTTAAGTTGCAACACCTAAACCAGAACCTATTTGGTAATGGTGAGTACTTCCAGGTGGCTCACTATCCACTAAATCCACGTATGTTCAAGTTTGGTATCTCGTGGTCGTTCTACGACTAATGGTGTGTTTTGCCCACGATAAGCTGCCCACAAAATGCTAAACAATGTTAAAAAAGGTATCATTCGTGATTCTTTCTGCTGCACTATTGGCAGGATATGAGTCACAGTTGGGCCAGGCACGTCCTATAGATACTCCTAATGTTGAGGAGGCTATAGCTGCTGATAAGGCCTTTGAGAAGCAGAACGCCGCGACGGTAGATCTGCCTTGTGTAATTTCGCGCTTTGATAATATAATGCGCAAAGTAGGTAATGAGGAGGGCCAGGATTGGCGATTGATGAGTGCTATTGCTTATAGCGAGTCACGCTTTATCGAAAACCTGTCGTCGTCACGTGGTGCTAAGGGTATTATGCAGATTCGCCCTGTTGTAGCACGACATTTTAATATGCCAGTGGAGTCTTTGGACGATACGGAGACAAACATCCGCCTTGCGGGTATGTTGCTCGCGGAGCTTGACGATATGCTCCGCTTGCCAAAGTCTACGCCGTATGCTGACCGTATGAGCATCATCCTTGCCAGCTATAACGCGGGTATAGGTCACGTTCTTGATGCACGTCGCTTGGCACGCTCGGAGGGTGCTAACCCTAATGCGTGGAGCGATGTAAGCCGCTATTTGAAGCTTATGTCCGATCCAGCCTATTATGAGTTGGAGGTGGTTAAGAGTGGTAAGTTTACTGGTAGCGGTCAGACAATTAACTATGTCGATGAAGTGATGCGTAAGTACAACTACTATTGTAGCATTACCGCATAGAAACTGTGGGGAGGCTAATCCTATGATGATTAGTCGCCCCATTCTCTTTTATAGAATCCTATTATACTCCAATAACTCACGAAGCCTCGTCCAGTCAACCACAGGACGTGGCGCACCATCTATATATATAATAGGTGTGCCGAGTGCCGAGTCGTCGATGTAGTAGTCGGCATATACCTTTGGCGATGCGCTCCACGCCCTCTGCTCGGGGTTTTCGTTTATCGCCCAAAGCTCTATGTTGTGGCTATGAAACCACTCCTCTGCCGCCTTGAGAAGCTCTCCCGAACGCATAGTATAGAGTATCAGACGATGCCCCTTGGCTTGTAATTGTCGCAGTGTCTCCGCCGCACCCGCCACATCCATACCCACTGCGGGGTAGTCGTGTTCTACGCACGTGCCATCGAAATCTATGGCAATAGTCAAACCTCGTTTCATACTACGCTTTGCTCTTTATAAGGCCCTTTATGCGTCGCCACGATGATGGTTTCTCCTCGTCGTTGAGGTAGCCATAGCCGTAGCCATAACCATAGCCGTAGGCACGCTTCGTGGCGGTTACGCCATTTAGCACAACGCACATATTTCTAAACTTCTTCTCGCGGTAAAGACTCTCTATATCAGGTAGATGACGGCGGTCGAGGTTGCCCTCGCGGATAACGTATATCGTTATGTCGACAAGCCTATCTATAATCACCGCATCGGCAACCGCCATCGCAGGGACGCTGTCGAGGATGATGTAGTCGTAGCGTTGGCGTAGCTCCTCGATAAGCGCATCCATCCGCTCCGAGAGTAGTATCTCGGCGGGGTTGGGGGGTTGTGGTCCCGAGAAGATAAACTCCAAGTTTGGCTCTATGGCGCTTCGCGTGATTATATCGTTTAGCGATGTGAGCTTACCCGTAAGGTAGCTTGTCAAGCCTCTGCGGTCGTTGCTATGTCCGAGGCTCTTGGAGAGTGTCCGGCGCCGTAGGTCAATATCTATAAGAAGCACCCGTTTGCCCGATGCTGCGAGTGTCATTGCGAGGTTCGCGGAGATAAACGTCTTGCCACTATGGGGTATCGACGAGGTCGACATAATAACCTTTATCTCCCTATCTACGGCCATAAAACTGAGGTTTGTGCGAAGGATGCGGAACGACTCTGAAAGGGCATCGCGGCTCGTCTCACGTACCACAATGCCATTGCCCTTGTCGCCATCGTAGTAGGGGATATCGCCCAAGTAGGGTATGGTTAGCGCCTGCTCTATGTCGCGGCGTGTACGCACCATAGTGTTCAGTCGCTCACGCAGATAGAGTATGGCAATAGGGATGAGAAGTCCCATTATGATGGCCACAGCAACTATCGCCACGGCACTGGGGTTTATCGGTTGGTTGCTACCATAGGCGCGGTCTATTATTCGCGCGTTGCTCTCGGCCGTAGCACCCATCAGCGCATTCTCCTCGAGTTTCGTAAGGAGGTAGATGTATAGCTCCTCCTTCACCTTCTGCTGACGCGCCTTCGAGAGTAGCTCCTTCTCCTTTGTGGGTGAACTCTGTATGCGCTTGTCGGCTATAAGTTGCTCGTGCGAAAGTTGCTCAATCTGTAATTTAAGTCCCTCGATATGAGATTCTAACGAGGATATTATGGCGTTGCGAACTACCGTAATCTGGTTCGAGAGGTCGATAATCATCGGGTTCGTCTCGCTCGAAGCACCCAGCAGTCGCTGGTAGTATAGGAGGTTGGTGTTGTACTGCTCAATCTGCGTTGCGAGGGTTGGCGAGGCTCCGCTCATCGAGACTGTCGATGCGGGAATCAGCGAGTGGTCGCTATCGTGGAGATAGCTCAATATATACTCTGCCATCTTGAGGTTTGCTTCGAGCGAGAGCTTATCCTCCTTTAGGCGCTTGGCCTCCTCGGCACTTAGCGATGCCTCCTTCTCAAGGCTGTAGAGTCTATTCTCGCGCTTGAACGAGGCTATGTCGCCATCGGCAATGTTCAGCTCCTCGCCGAGGGTAACCAGACGCTCGCTGATGAAATCCTCGGTAAGGTTCGATATCGCCTGCTTGTCGCTAATGGCATCGACGTTGTAGACATCTATAATACCGTTTATAATGTTCTCGGCACGTAGCGCTACGGGGTCCGCGAGCGACAGCGTAATTACGGAGGCTTGCTTATTGGAAATCTCACACCGTAGGCGCTCACGATACTCTTCAACTACCTCATTCATAGGAAGTTTCTCGACCGTTATCTCTGTGCCATTATGCTTGTCGAAGTAGGGTGTGGCGATGGTCGTTATCTCGCCCAGAGGTGTCGATGTTGTATCCCCGAGCGAGGCTCTTACCTCAAAGTTATCATACCCCTCGAACTCGGAGAGTATAACCTCCTCGCCCTCGATGCGGTACTTAAATCGCGCCCCTTCCGAGAGTGTGGCGTTTATGAGCGAAACGATGACAGGCATACGGCCATAGAGGTCTATGGTGCGTAGTCTCTGCGTGGCGAGGTAGCGCGTCGTAAGGTCGTACTTCTTTGCCACCTGCTCCATAATTTGCCGTGATTTGAAGATATGCAGTTCGTTATCCACCGAGCGGCCTCCCACACCTCCGATAATATCGTCGAATGCAGTAACATCACTACCCGAACCTTTACGAGAGTCCTTTACAAGCACCGTCGCCGAGCGCTCATAGAGAGGTGTGCGGCAAGCGAGGTAGAGAAGGGCGATGCCGATGCAGAGTGCTAACGATAGCAGAAACCAATACCAATTCGCAAGGGCGAGGTGTAGAGCGTCGTGTATCGAGAATTTGTTTGTAGATTCCATACCGTGCGGCTACTTTAGGAGGGTTACAAGGAAGGTGGCAACCGATATTGCTGTTGTGGTGAGCGATACCCAGAACGAGCGGTTTTGGTTTATCTCTGCCGTGGCAGCCCGATACTTATTGGGGCTTACGATGATAATGTCGTTCTGCTCGATATAGTAGCAGGTGGAGCGCAGAGCCTCCTCGCTGCGTAGGTCGATGTGTGTGATATAGTTTTTGCCACCCCGTTCGCGCACTACGGCAACATTCGAGCGATTGCCATAGATAGTCATATCTCCCGCCAAGGCGAGTGCCTCGAGGAGTGTAAGTTGGTCCTTGGGGATGGTGTAGCGACCAGGTCTGTTCACCTCGCCCATAACCGATATCATAAGCTCGGCAAAGCGCACGCTGACGTGAGGGTCTTGGATATATCCCTCGTCGCGAATCTTTGCCTCGATAGCGCTCTCAAGTTGCTCGCGTGTAAGGCCTTGGCACTGAATCTTACCAATAATAGGAAGGGTGACGAAACCCTCGGCGTCGATGGTTAGAATCTGCAGATTCCCTTCCGAGGGTGTACCTGTTGTTGCTCCGCCCGATAGCGAGTTATAACTTGTCGAGGAGTTAAACTGTGCGGCAAGTTCGGGGTTTTTGCTATTTACCACCACGCGAATCTGGTCGTGGGGTTTGAGGCGTATAAGGTAGCTCTCGGGGAGTTCGACCATCTCGCCATCCTCCATATCCTGAAGGTAGAGGACATTGCGCTGTGCGTTACACCCCACAGCAAGCCACATAGCCATAATCGCAGTAAAATAAAAAAGTCTCATCGGCAACTAACTCTTTAATGATTTTAGTGCCGATGAGCAAAAATAGTGCTACGCCTATGTCACGTAATACCCCAAAAGGGTTATTTTTTTCAGAGAGGGTGGTATTAATCCTACCCTTGATGCTTTATGTCGAAGTTTAGTTATTGTCGAGCCACTCCAAAAAGTCGGAGGTGCGGCTGCGGCTCACCACAACCTCATCCTCGGTGTGAGGGTTCAGTTGTAGCTTTAGGCGCGTACCCAGATGCTTCGAGATATTCTCAATCGAGTTTATCGAGACGATGTAGCTGCGCGAGATGCGGAAGAAGATTTTTGGGTCGAGCATCTCCTGCACCGTATCCAGCGAGTAGTCTAAAAGTCGGCGTGTGCCATTGCGATTTACGGCATAGGTACTCTTATCCTCCGAGTAGCAGTAGGCGATATCCTCCACTGGGATGATGATAATCTTCTCGCCCATCTTCACGATAAAGCGCTTCTTGTACTCCTTGTCTTTCGTTGCGTTAGCCTTCGACACGATGTCGAGTAGAGCCTCAAGGTTGGGCGTAGATTGCTGCTCGATACGCTCCTTGCATCGCGCCCACGCACGGCGGATGTCGCTCTCGGTGATAGGCTTAAGCAGATAGTCGAGAGTCTTTACGCGGAAGGCATTTATGGCGTAGTTGTCGTAGGCCGTAGTGATGATTACCTGGGCGTTAATCTCCACCTTATCGAAGATGTCGAACGAGATGCCGTCCGAAAGTTCCACGTCGAGGAATATGACGTCGGCGCCGTGAGGGTTCTCCTCGAGCCACTTGATGGTCGAACGTACGGAGGTGAGTGTCGTAACAATCTGGCTATTGTCGCAACACTTCTCTATGAGTTTTTTGAGGTTTACTTGTGCAGGGATTTCATCCTCTACAATTAGTACCTTTATCATACTATTGGGAGTTTTACTATAAATTCACTTTCGCTCTTCTCGACGATGATGTCGTGGTTCGCAACATCGCGATACTGCTGGCGTATGCTCTCCAAACCGAGATGTGTCGAGGGTTGTCCGTGGGTGCGTGGTTGTAGGTTGTTACGCACTACAAGAAGGTTCGACTCCGTGGTGATGCTCACACGCAGAGGCATCTCGCTACTTACGATATTGTGCTTCGCGGCATTCTCCACAAGCATCTGCAGCGAGCAGGGGACAACATAGTCGCTCATATATTGCTGCTCTACGCATATCTCAAATACCATTCCTTCGGCAAAGCGCTCCTTCAGCAGGTCGATATACTTCATCGTGAATTCAAGCTCGTCGGCAACCTTCACAAGACTCTTCTGGTCGTTATTGAGCATATATCTATATATGTCGGCAAACTTGTGGATGAAGGCACTCGCGCGCTCGGTCTGATGCTCCTGAACCAGATAGTCGAGGATGCCCAGCGAGTTGAAGAGGAAGTGGGGTGTTATCTGCTGCTTAAGACGCTCGTAGCGATATTGGCTGAGGTGCTTCTGCTCGCGCTCCTCACGAAGTTCCCTCTGGGAGGTGATGTAGAGCGTTGCGATGTAGCATAACGTCAATACAATTAGGTCTATGAGTAGCGATGCTGATAGTGCGCGAATGAAGGCCTCGATGCCCGAAAGTGGGTGGTTGAGACTCGGAATATCGAAGTAGACGATGGCCGTGGTGAGTAGCGATATGACAACTACAAACACCGCAATCTTGAGAATTTGAAGACGTTGGTGGTGCTGCTGCACGTCGCGCTTGGGCGTTAGACGGCGCGAGATAGCGATGTTGCTGGCGAGAATTAGAAGTAGCGCCCAACTGTTGCTCGTGATGCTGATGATGTTGTCCAGAAGCATACCATCGGAGAAGATTTCCGCGCGGTCCATCAGTACGTAAACCAAACGTAGCACAAGAATCGACAGCGCCACGCCTATAATTTTTGCGGATGAGAAAGTGAAATTTATGTCACGGTTTTGAAGGCGCTTCGCCTTGCGTGTGATGTAGTCGGTTGTAAGTCCCAGGGTGGTGGTTACAAGAAACGTTGCAACAGCCGATGCAAGTGTCGCGTTGTTGAGAATCGCCATCAATGGTTCTTGTAGCCAAGTGCCTATCACATAGCCAA
>RHMF01001113.1_pt1 | contig 12165 bp, 9 predicted proteins | sample 5365151 | NCBI WGS metagenome assembly RHMF01 (sample SAMN10266501, study PRJNA497801) | feces metagenome | isolation source: feces | host: Bos taurus | place: China: Prairie of Fairy Mountain | collected 2017-08-14 | reverse complement strand
GCAGACGGAGGCAGTTATTGGTAGCGGCACCGCTGCCCTGCCCGGTCACCTGGGTGGTGAAGATGTAACCTTTGTTGTTGTCGTTGGCGTCGCCGCTGAACACGTTCACCCATCCCGGCTGGCGGTGCATGTTGCTGAAGGTGGCATCACCGCTCTCCTGAGTGGTCTCGAAGTCGAGGTTCGTACCCAGCAGGGTGGTGACGTCTTCGCCCACCTCCACGGTGTGTCCCATGGCGGCATTGATGTCGGTGACCGATGCTGTGACGTCGTCGTCGATGGCACTGTCGCAGGTGCTCATGGCGTTATGGGTAAAGAGGTCCACTTTCTTCACTTCCACCACACCGTCGTTCTTGTTGATCAAGACGATGTAGGCACCGCAGTTGTCGTTCATGGTGGCGGTCACGGTGTAGTCCTTCACGCCGTTGTAGGTGTTCTCGGCATACCAATGGGCGTGGCCTGAAAAGTGAACGGGGTTCTTTGTTTTCTTGATAATCTCGGTCAGCTTGTCGCGCTTCTGCGTAGCAGTGCTGTAAGCGGTGGCGTCTGACGGTGCAATGGTCATGCCCGTATCGTTCTGGTCCAGCCACCAACGGTCGGTATCACTGCCTGCAATGATGGGATAGTGCTGCATCCATACGCTGGGCTCAGTGGTGTGGTTGTTCACGAAGGTCTCCAGTGCGCTGATTACACCGTCGGGTGCATAGTAGGTGGCAGAGGAGAAGAGACCGGGTTTGGTGTATGGTTTCTGGAACCAATAGGTCTGTCCCACGTAGAAGCGCACACCCTTGAACTTGAACGTGAAGGGCTGCATCTGGATGTGGCTGGTGCCGTCGGTGAATCGCGTCACATCGGTCACACCATAGTTCTGGGCTGTACTGAGCTGGTCGGTGACGATGCCCAGAGCCACGTCATTACAGGCGGCACCGCCGGAGGATCCATAGGTCAGACCCTTATCGGGATTCGTTCCCGTCCAATAGTCGGGCACTATGTCGTGGTTTCCCACCATGGTGACGAACGGAATCTGTGCTGTGTTCAGTGCGGCAAAGGCGCTCTTGAAGTCGCTTCCGCTTGTCTCGCTGTCCTTGTCCATGTCGCCCAGACAGAGCACGATGTCGGCTTTCACCGTGAAACCGGGCAGAGAGTGGAACTGGAAGTTCAGTCCGCCGGTCTGACCCATGTTGATGATGTTCTGCACATAGGTCTGCATGTCGGCCACCGACGTGCCGCTTGACTGTGCAACGTGCGGGTCGGAGACGATGACTGCGGTGAAGTAGTCGTCGTAATTGGTGGCTGCTTTCGACTGAAGGCTATAGAATGTAGCCGTCATCAGTGCGAAAAGGAAGATAAATGATTTTTTCATCTTGATTGTTCTTGATGTTGCTGAATGAATGAGCATTTAGTTTTTTGTGTGAGAAAATGTGTTAAGGTGCGTCGGATGACACTGCGCTTAGTCCCATACGGAAATAGGCTTGGCACCGACATCGTGGCCGCCCTCGTCGTCACTGCCTCCATATCCCGGCTGGTCGTCAAGGCCTGAGGAGGGATTCGTGGGGTCGAGCGACTGCTCCATCAGTGGAGTCATCGCCTCCCAGCACAGGAGTGTTTGTGAAGGAGCCACATAGGGATTCTTCTTTTTCATTTCGCGAATTTATGAATTTGTGATTTGGTAGTTGATGAGTCTGTTGATGCGTTTGCATGATTTACAACCTCTCCGAAAACCACTCCATAGCCAGCGGAGTGACGGGGCACAAGACTTTGATTTTCATCAGGTTGTTGTTCAATAACGCTTTTCGGGGTGCAAAATTAAGAAAAAAGTGCTGAAATGCGAAAGAAAGAGCCTGATATTTTTGTATTTATACAAAAGCGGGTGTTTGGCACAGGTTTTCCAAAACGATGGAAACGATGCTGTTTTGTCAAGAAATTTCTGATTTGAAGCCCCAAATTCAGGCCGTTTTCTCCACCAAAAGGTTACTGGCTGCCAAATAGACGAGTATTTCGGCCTCAACACCAACCCTTTGTCCTTCAACCGCTTATGTCTTTTCCCGGTTTCAGAAGACTTCTCTCCGCCCGTAAGAGCTATGCAATGACACCCTGAGAACACTGCAATGACACCCTGAGAGCAGTGCAGTGAGACCCTGAGATCAGTGCAATGAGACCCTGAGAGCTATGCTCTGACGATCGGGGTGCCTGCGGAGGGGTATGAAAAAGCCGTTTCTGCCATGCTGAGATGACGGAAACGGCATTTTCGTTTTCCAGAACTGAGATTTTTCCTGACAGCCTTTTGTAAAACTATTTCGCTGTCCTCCTGTGCGGTCCTCAATGTCTATCGCCCGGAAGGCTGATGAAACGGCATGGCCGACGCTTCAACGGTGAAGCCGCATGGCCATCCTCTGCAGCCGTGACCTCAGTCCCCTATCTGCTTGATGAGGTAGGCGCACTTCTCGGGGTTGCCCAGCGTCTTGCCCTTGTCGCACGAGAGTTTCACGCAGTCATGCCACTCGCGCAGTTCGGTGATGCGGCTCTTGGTGAGTTTCACGACGATGTTCATGGGTTTCACGTTGTCCACGTCGCACGTGAGGAACGTGCCCATGCCGTAGGAATCCTGCCCCCGTCCGGCCACATAGCGATGGATTTCGATGGCGCGCTCAATGTTGAGGCCGTTGCTGTAGACCACCTGTTTGGTAGCGGGATTGATGCCGAGGCTCTTGTACTTGGCAATGATTTTCTCCGTCTGCTCCTCTTCCTGGCCGCTGTCGACACGCAGTCCGACGAACATCATGGCCATGCGCTTCGACAGGTTGCTGAAGAACACCTTGTCGCCGAAGCAGTCGTAGAGGTAGATTCCATTGTCGCCGTCGTAGACATCACTGAACTTGCGCATCACGTTGAAGTTGCACTCGAAGATGCCGCTGACGTTTTCCTCGAACTCTATGAGCTGATGGCTCATCGTGCCGATAGGTGTCAGGTCGTACTTCATGGCGAAGTAGACGTTCGACGTGCCCGTGAATCGTCCCGGCACCTGTCCGGCGAGTTCGTTGTTCACGCGCTTCATGGTGCGAATGACCATGTCCTGATGGGCGTAGGAGAATCGGCGGCGCGTGCCCATGTCGCCCAGCACCAGCCCGCCCTCGAGTATCTGGCGCGTCTTTTCGGCGGCTTTCTCTTCCTCACGCTGTGGCTGGTAGATGTCGAAGTCGCCCTGCAGCTCGTGCATCAGTTCGCTCACGGTCGACAGGATGGGCATCTCCCACATGATGGCCGAATACCATTTGCCACGCACAGAGATATGCAGATGGCGTTCCGCATCCATGGAGATGGAAAGTTCGTCGGGGTTGAAGCGGTAGCCGCGGAGGAACGTAAAGTACCAGAGAGGCAGGTAGTACATCTTGCGTTCCATGAAGGCTATCTCCTCTTCGGTGATGACTACGTTGCGCATTCCCTCCATCTGCTCCTTCAGCAGCAGGTCGAAGCCCTCGGGATACTGCGTATGGTTGCGGTCAAAGAAAGTGTACTCTACCTCTGCGCGGGGATACTTCTGGAGCACGTAGTACTGACAACTGAACGTATAGGCGTCGTTGTCGGTGAGATGTTGGATGATTTGTCGCATATGGTATGTGTTTTGTCGGCCATCGGGAAGACTGGCCATGATTGTTTACAGGTATTCGGAGAAGTCGGTGAGACGCATGTCGCCCTTGCGGAGGAAGGTGTCGTGGAAAGCCAGTGCTGCCCGCATGTGCTGCGGCTCATGCCCCATGGGGGCGATGTGGTTCAGGTAGTCGCGCAGCAGCGGACGGTAGTCGGGATGGGCACAGTGCTCAATAATCTCATGGGCGCGGCGCACGGGTCCCTTGCCACGCAGGTCGGCAAAGCCCTGTTCGGTCACGATGACGTCGACATCGTGCTCCGTCGAGTCCACGTGGCAGCACATGGGCACGATGGCCGAGATGGTGCCGCCCTTGGCAGTGGATGGTGTGGTGAAGATGGAGAGGTAGCCGTTGCGCTCATAGTCGCACGAGCCGCCGATGCCGTTCATCAGTGCCGACCCGCAGATGTGCGACGAGTTCTCGTTGCCGTAGATGTCGCACTCCACGGCGGTGTTGAGCGCTATGACTCCCAAACGGCGTATCACCTCGGGCGAGTTGGCTATCTCGCTCTGGCGGATGGTGAGGTGGCGCGAGAAATAGTCCATGTTGTCATACACCTTCTTCAACGCCTCGTTGGTGACGGTCATGGCTGTTGCCGACGCATCACCGATTCGCCCTTCGAGCATGTAGTCGATGGCGGCATCCTGAACCACCTCGGAATAGACGTTGAAACGCGGGATGAGCGGACTCGTCCCCAATGCCTTCAGCACGGCGTTGCCCGTGGCGCCCACGCCACTCTGCACCGGCAGGAAGGTCTTCGGTATGCGTCCCACGCGCATGTCCTCAGCCAGCAGGTCGGCAACGAAGTGGCCTATCTTCATGATACCCTCGTCGGGCTCCTTGAAGGCACGGGCCTCTTCGGGTATGTTGCTCTCAATGACACCCACAATCTTATGCGCCGGTATGGACACATAGTTCTTGCCTATGCGGTCGTAGGGTGCATGGATGTCCATCACCTCGCGTCCTTCCCACACCTCACGCGGCTCCCACGTGTCGTGCAGGAATTTTGAGTTGGGGTTATGGAATTGGTTATGCTCCAGGATGACACGCTTGGCCATCCGTGCAATGGTCGATACGATGCCGCCGGCAGAGGTCAGATAGGCGCGACACTCATCGGCTCCCTCGTCCATGTCGGACACCTCGATGACTGCCCAGTCGAGTTCGCCGTAGAAACCGCGGCGCAACCGCTCGGCCATATGCCCGAGGTGCATGTCCTCATAGTCCACCTCTCCGAGGTTGGTATGAGTGCGGAAATCCTTGTTGGTGGAGAAAGGCGCGCGAAACTTGATGGCCTTCGCCACCGCCATGTCACCCTCCACGCTCTGGCACGACGATGCACCAGTGAGGATGCCCACCTGGAACGGTTCGCCAGCCTCATGCAGTCGGATGGCACGTTGTGAGAGTTCGCGGAAGATGGCCTTTGGGTTGGCGTTGGGAGTGAATCCCGACAGTCCCATCATGTCGCCGTCCTTAATCATTGCTGCAGCCTCAGCCGCAGTGATACGTTTGTAAGCCATGAATTGGTCAGATATGTTGTGATTGTAGTAAACAGATTTTGCAAAGATACACTTTTTATGCGACATGCTCCGCATGTTTGCCCGCTTTTTTGCTCATGACAAGCCGCTCTCCCTGCAAAGGAAACGGCCGTTCACGACGGACAAAACACAGGCAGCACCTCACTCTCCGCCAGTGACAGGACAAGGCATCAGTTCCTCACCTCCGACGTCACACCGCTCCGCAGTCCGCTCATGCCCGTGAGAAACGCCTTGGCAGAGCCGAAGCGCAGGAACATGTCAAGCCTGACAGGCACATGGTTGGCATCGTCGGTCACGAAGAAACGCACGTATTCCTTGTACTTGCCCTTCTCCAACTCCATATAGGAGAGCACCAGACACTTGTACTTCCTGCCGTTGTCGGCCTTCACGGTCTCCTTGCCACGGTAGTAGAGTTGCGCCGGCGTGCGGCTGTTGCCGTCGGCAATGGGAAAGGACACCACGTGGCCCGTCTTCCACGACTCGGGATTGAATGAGCGCGCACGCAGGAAAATGTTCATCATGTCGTAGATGCAGTCATCATAGGTGTGCTCCTCCCAGTGGTGGTCGCCGTTGCTGGCCTGACGGTGCTGCCTAACGTGAGTCTTTCCGCCGGCATAGTCGTAGAACACCTCATCCACCGTGTAGTGGCGTCCCTCGCGGGCGCCCTTGCGAAAGTAGAGCGGTGCCATGTCGAGCGATGACCGGCAGAGCAGCGTGTCGCGCAACACGAAGAAATGGTCCACCTTATTATTACCCCGCGTGATAAGCGACGACTGCCACACCTGCTGCCCGTCCTTCACCGTCTGCACCGTAGTCATGGAGGCCGAACCCGCCTTCACCCAGATGAACTGCCAGTTGTAGTAGAGGTTGTAGACCAGCGTCTCGCCCGACTTGAAGGCCGTGTTGCGGTGGGTGCACTGCGCCGGTGCCGACAATGGTGCCAAAAACCACATCAGAAACAGCAACGGCAGTATAAAGGAAGAATGTCTCATCGGCATGAAAGAGAATTGTCTCATCGGCTTGACAGGGGATTGTTCCATTATGGAAATAGTCTGTTTGTACAAAAATTCCATCTTCTTATCGTAGCGTTACGTGATTGTCTCATTATGGAAAAAGTCTGTTTGCAAAATAATGTCGCTGCGAAGATATAGCAAACTTATCTTTCAGCAAAGGAATAATCGCTAAAATTCCACCTTTTCTCCCGATTATTCCGCACTTTTTCTCAATTTTTTGTCACATTTTCACCTTTTTTCACCGCCATGACGTACCCGCTGTCGGGGCGCTGTAATTGAATTGTCATGCAAAAAAGGATTGTTTTTGTTGCGGGAGTCGCCGTTTTGGAGTAATTTCGCAGCCGAAAACAGCAATGGCACAAACGCTGCCTGAATACCAAACGTGCCGCTTCACCCTTAAAAGACATTTATTCATGAGTCAAGCAATCATACCCCTATGGGGCTGGATCATCTTCTATGCGGCAGTGGTGCTGATGCTTCTCGCCGACCTCTTCATGTTCAACCGCAAGGGCGAGCACGAGGTGAGTCTGCGCGAGAGCCTGGGCATGACGGCCTTCTGGATTGTACTGTCGCTGCTCTTCTGCGGAGTCATCTATTTCATCTATCCCGTTGACGCCCATGAGCGTGCGATGGAGTACCTGGCGGGCTATCTGATTGAAAAGTCGCTCTCCGCCGACAATCTCTTTGTCTTCCTCATGCTCTTCAGTTACTTCGGCGTGGAACGCAAGTATCAGCACGAGGTTCTCTTCTGGGGCGTGTTCGGGGCATTGGTGCTGCGCAGCATCTTCGTCTTTGCAGGCGTGGCGGTCGTTGAACGTTTTGAATGGGTGCTGGCCGTCTTCGGCGTCTTCCTCCTCTGGACAGGCGGCAAGATGTTCTTCCACAAAGAAGACCAGTCGGTGGACCCCTCGAAGAATATCTTCGTGAAAGGCTTCAAGCATCTTTTCCCCGTGACCGACGCCTTCCACGATGACCACTTTTTTGTGAAGGAGCATGGCAAATGGCTTGCCACCCCGCTGTTCATCACATTGCTGGTGGTGGAGACCACTGACGTGGCCTTTGCAGTGGACTCCATTCCCGCCATCTTCTCGGTGTCGCGCGACCCGTTCATCATCCTCTCCAGTAACATCTTTGCCATCTTGGGCCTACGAGCATTGTACTTCGCTTTGGCTGCGCTGACAAAGTATTTCCATTACTTGAAATACGGCATCGCGCTCATCCTCATTTTCGTAGGCGTTAAGATGCTGTTGGGTCTCATGGGATGGCACATCTCCACCCTTGTCAGCCTGTTGGTCATCGTCATTACGCTGACCATATCCATCATTGCATCGGTGGTGGTTTCAGGAAAGGAGAAATAATCCAGGCGGTCTAGACTCACTAGCATCTCTGGCTTCTCTAGTCTCTCTAGAACATCTAGAGCCTCTAGCCTCTCTAGAATATCTAGGGTTTCTAGTGTGTCTAGAACCTCTAGCGCTTCCAAAAGGCATAAAAAAGAACAAGTTCTTTTGTTCTGCTCTCGATTTTGCGTAACTTTGCAAACTGAATGGAGCAAGGGAAGGAGAAGCATGCCGCTCTCCCGACTCCCCGCTGACCCTGATTTGAGTTATGAATATCACCAGCATTGCAAGGAAAATACTAATGCCCCGCTACGGACGGCTGGAGACAAACCACAACAGCCGCGTAGAACAGGTGCAAGACGAGGTGCTGAGGCGACTGCTGCAGAAAGCCGCCAACACTGAATACGGCAGTTTGCACGGCTTCGGCAACATGGAAGGCTACGACTCGTTTGCGAAGACTCCCGTGAACTCCTATGAAGAGTTGAAGGGATTCATCGACCGCATGCGCCATGGAGAGAAAGACGTGCTATGGCCGGGAACGGTGAAGTGGTATGCCAAGTCGTCGGGAACCACCAACGACAAGTCGAAGTTCATCCCCGTCACAGCGGAAGGCCTCAAGAACATCCATTACCAAGGTGGCACCGACACCGTGGTGCTCTATTTGCACAACCACCCCGAAAGCCGGCTCTTCGACGGCCGGGCACTGATATTGGGAGGCAGTCATGCCCCGAACTATAACCTCCCCCACTCGCTCGTCGGCGACCTGAGTGCCATCCTCATCGAGAACATCAACCCGCTGGTCAACCTCATCCGCGTACCTCGCAAGCAGACAGCGCTGCTGAGCGACTTTGAAGTGAAGCGCGACCGCATAGCACACGAATGCCTGAACAAGAACGTGACCAATCTCTCGGGGGTGCCGTCGTGGATGATGTCGGTGCTGGTACGCGTCATGGAACTCTCGGGCAAGCAACACCTGGAAGAGGTGTGGCCCAACCTGGAGGTGTTCTTCCACGGAGGCATCGCCTTCACTCCCTACCGTTCCCAGTATGAGAGCCTCATCACGAAACCCGGCATGCACTACATGGAGACCTACAATGCCAGCGAGGGATTCTTCGGCATACAGAGCGACCCCGCTGACCCGGCGATGCTGCTCATGTCCGACTATGATGTCTTCTATGAGTTCATTCCCATGGACGAATACGGCAGCGAGCATCCCAATATCGTGCCATTGGCAGGCGTGGAGACGGGAAAGAACTACGCCATGGTCATCAGCACCTCATGCGGACTATGGCGCTACGTCATCGGCGACACCGTGATGTTCACCGGCAAGAACCCCTATAAGTTTGTCATTACGGGACGAACGAAATACTTCATCAATGCCTTCGGCGAAGAACTCATACAAGACAATGCCGAACACGGGCTGGCCTATGCCTGCCAACAGACTGGCGCCGAGGTGGCGGAATACACCGCTGCACCCGTCTACATGAACGCCGATGCACAGTGCCGTCATCAGTGGCTGATAGAGTTCCGTCGTCCGCCTGAAGACCTGAATGCCTTTGCCTCGCTTCTCGACCGCCGGTTGCAGGAACTCAACAGCGACTATGAGGCCAAACGCTTCCACGACATCACGCTTCAACCGCTGGAAATCATTGCCGCCCGCGAAGGACTGTTCAACGACTGGCTGAAGTCGAAAGGGAAACTCGGCGGACAACACAAGATACCCCGACTGAGCAATGAACGCCGATTGATGGACGAACTGCTCGGCATGAACAGCAACACCGCTACAACGTAACAGCAACACCACACAAACCTTGAGACATACTACCCATCATAAAACCCTCGCGTTCTCCGCGCTGCTACTCGGACTGACCGTCTGCATGTTCCTGCAGTCGTGTGCCCGCATGGGGGCTCCCGACGGAGGATGGTACGACGAGAAACCTCCTCACGTGGTAGCCTCCTCTCCCGACGACAAGGCGACAGGCTTCAGCGGCAGAAAGGTACGCATATACTTCAATGAGTTCATCAAGGTGGAAAATGTGTCAGAGAAAGTCATCGTGTCGCCACCGCAACTCGACATGCCCGATATCAAGGCTTCAGGCAAACGCATAGACATCACACTGAAAGACTCGCTCATCCCCAATACCACCTATACCATCGACTTCTCCGATGCCATCAGCGACAACAATGAAGGCAATCCCATGGGAAACTATACTTTCAGTTTCTCCACAGGCGAACAAATCGACACGCTGGAGGTGAGCGGCTACGTGCTGGAGGCAGCCGACCTCGAGCCCATCAAGGGAATACTCGTGGGACTCTACGCCGTGGATGACTCGCTGTCACAACCAACCGACTCGCTGGAAACCTTCGCACTGGCACCCGATTCCATGTCGGCAAAAATACCCTCTCCTTTCACTGAGAAGCCCTTCCTCCGCGTGGCACGCACCAACGGCGCCGGAAGATTCATCATCAAGGGTGTGGCACCAGGCCGCTACAATGCCTATGCGCTGGAAGATATGGACGGTAACTACATGCTCTCGCAGAAGAGTGAGAAACTGGCTTTCTCCCATAACGTCATCATTCCCACTTGGAAACCCGACATCAGGCAAGACACCACATGGCTCGACTCTCTCCACATCAAAGGCATTGAACGCATACACTACACACACTTCCTGCCCGATGACATCGTGTTGAGAGCCTTCACCGTACCACAGACCGACCGCTATCTGCTGAAGACCGACCGCAGCAGTGCCGACCATATCACCTTCTACTTCACCTACGGCAGCGACTCCCTGCCCAAAATCAAAGGGCTGAACTTCAATGAGGAGAATGCCTTCATCCTTGAAGAGAGTGAGAAGAAAGACACGCTCACCTATTGGCTCCGCGACACTGCCCTCGTGAACCAAGACACACTCCGCATGGAGGTGTGCTACGAACAGACCGACACACTGGGAAATCTCATTTGGCAGACCGACACGTTGGATATGCTCGCCAAGCAGTCATACGCCAAGCGTCTGAAGCAACAGCAGAAAGAGGCGGAAGAATGGCATAAGAAACAAGACAAACTGAAAAAACGAGGGGAGCCCTACGACTCCATCATGCCACCGAAACCACTTGACATGAAGTTCAGCTCGCCCTCAAAACTCGACCCCGACAAGAACCCGTCATTCCAGATGCCGGCACCACTGGCCGTTGTCGACACCTCACGCATACACCTCTATGTGAAGCATGACTCACTATGGTACCGGGCCCACTACCAACTGCGCGAGACCCAGCACCGCAAGTATGAACTGCGTGCCGAATGGAAGCCGGGCTTCGAATACAGCATGGAACTCGACAGTGCCGCCTTCATCGATATCTACGGCAATGCGTCGGTAACTATGAAACGCGGCTTTGCCGTCAATACCCTTGACGAATATGCCACACTGCTGATGATGCTGCCCGAGAAGAAAGGACAAAAAATGATGGTACAACTGCTGAACCAGTCGGGTGAGATGGTGAAAGAAGTGGCTACCGACAACGGACAGGCAGAGTTCTTCTTCCTCACTCCTGGCACCTACTACATGCGCTGTTATGAAGACGGAAACGCAAACGGCAAGTGGGACACCGGTGACTACTATGAGCAGTTGCAGGCAGAAAAAGTCTACTACTATCCGGATGAGATTGAATGCCGCGCCAAATGGGACGTAACACTCACTTGGAACCTGCAGGCCAAGCCGGCCTACTTGCAAAAGCCAAGTAAGATTATCAAGCAGAAACCCGACAAGGAACGTGCCATCAAGTCGCGCAACCTGGACCGCGCACGGCAGATGGGAATAGAATACGTGCCCAAGCCGTGACATCTTGATGAAGACGACTGAAGAAAAAATTAACCACATACCCAACCTTATGGCCACCACCCCACACGAAGAAAGACTTAATGTCTTGACCCATGCCATGGGAGCACTCATAGGAGGCATCACAGGACTATGGATGCTGCTATGGTGCATTCATGCACATCATCCATGGGGCACATGGGGCATGGTACTCTTTCTCTTCGGCATGCTCAGCAGTTATGTGGCGTCGGCCGTCTATCATGCCACCCCCGAGCAACATACACGTAAGAATCCACTGCGCAAAATAGACCATGCTGCCATCTATTGGCACATTGCAGGGTCCTATTCGCCCATTCTCCTCGTGGCACTGCGCGATGAAGGTTGGTGGGGATGGGGACTGTTCATCTTCATCTGGACGGCTGCACTGGCGGGCTCAACCACATCGTTCATCCATCTCAGTAAACACAGTCATATTGAAACCGTGAGTTTCTGTCTCATGGGTCTTTCCATTCTGGTGGCCATCAAGCCACTCATGCATCACGTCGACGGCAACGTCATCCTATGGATCATCCTTGAAGGATGCTGCTCCATCACGGGCGCTGTCTTCTACAGCATCTATAAGAAAAGGTATATGCACACGGTGTTCCATTGCTTCATCGTAGGCGGCACCGTGTGCCATCTGATAGCCCTTTGGTATCTCTTCGCACAATACCTTGCCACATAAGAAAGGCAAAGTATCCACTCTCATTATCACTCTCACTGCGTGTCAGCCCTTTGTGTTTAGACACTCGGCAAACTGGCACACCACAATGCCAGCCGCCACC
>RHMF01001112.1_pt1 | contig 12168 bp, 6 predicted proteins | sample 5365151 | NCBI WGS metagenome assembly RHMF01 (sample SAMN10266501, study PRJNA497801) | feces metagenome | isolation source: feces | host: Bos taurus | place: China: Prairie of Fairy Mountain | collected 2017-08-14 | reverse complement strand
TAGCGGTATCGGGGTTGGTGGTCAGACCCAGGTTACCGTTGGCCTCGGAGCCATAGGCGGAGGAGTAGCTGTTGGAGGCGGCGACCATCAGACAGATACCGGCTTCGCGGATCTTATCGTAGACGCCGTTGAGCTTTTCCTCGTCGCTCTCACGGCTGAAGCCGCAAGCAGTACCCAGGGACATGTTGATCACGTCAACACCCAGAATGACACAGTCTTCCAGTGCGGACAGGATCCAGGAGCTCAGCGCGGAGTCATAAACGTCGGAGAAGACCTTCATGGATACCAGCTGTGCATTGGGAGCCACGCCGCGGATGGTATCATCGTTACCGACGATGATGCCGGAAACGTGAGTACCGTGGTTATTGTGGGTGGAGTAGACATCGGGATCGTAGTCAGCGTAGTCGAAGCCGAAGGGCACCTTCTCGCTGATGTAGACATCATCGGCGGTCAGACCGGCGTACTGCTGGCTGGCCACAGTTTCGCCGACCAGGGCTACGATATCCTCGTAAGTCAGCTTCAAATTATCAGAAGTAAAGTTGGAAGTGGAGAAAGCGCTGTGAGCATAGTCCAGACCAGTATCCAGCACAGCCACCACCAGGCCGGAACCATCATAGTTGATGCCGGTGTTATCGTTGATGCCGGTTTCCAGAACAGTCTCATCGTTTTCAACCAGCTGGGTTTCACAGATGTTGTAAACCTCGCTGACCATCACTTCGCAGCCCTTATCGAGGGACTTGCAGGTAGCCTCGAAATCGGCAGCCTTGATGACGATCTCAAAGCCGGTCAGAATGGTGGAATAGTCGATACCGGTGGCGGTATAGGCAATTTCCAGTTCGTCCAGCTTCTGCAGGATCTGGGTCTTCTTGGCAGCCACATCGGCGGCAATTTTCTTGGACTCCTCGCCATGGAGCGCAAAGTCCTTAAAGCTCATGGTCTTATCGCTTGCCTCGTAAGCGTCCATCACATTGGTGATGTCGAGCATGATCACGAGAGAAATATCGTCATCATCCTTGACGCTTTCGGGCAGCTGGTACATGACCGAGCTATCCACATAATCCTTCAGATTAACGCCCAATGCATCCTGCAGTCTATTAATATAGGAAGCATTGTAGCTGGCAGCTTCAGCATGCGGAGCAGCAATAATACCGAACAAGAGTGTCACTGCGAGCAGTGCGATCAGCACTCTCTGCAGCACCTTATTGTGCGTTCTTTTGTTCATCTGTTACTTCGCCTTTCTTCGTTGGTTTTCGTGCAAAATAAAAATACACCCAATTAGTTATTTTACTAGAAATTGTCAATAAAAGCAAGTTCTTTTATTTCATCATTATTGAAAATTCTCACTGGTATTCTTTGTATATCCTGCCATAATATTCGAGTTTGTACAAATTTTGTTCATAAATCCATCATTTTTTATACATAAATATTGATTTACGCCCAGTATGTCCCCAGGGCGGTTGTGAGAATTCACAGGACTCCCCTTCCCTTTTTTAGTCGATTTGCCAATGGGTTTTTTATTTACATTTTTCGCCAAATATGCTATGATAAATAGGTTAATTTTTCCCCTTCAGGAGGAAGTTTATGACGCAAGAAACTATAAAGAAAATTCACCGGATCTACGGCATCGTGCTGAGCGTGGTGGCGGTTCTGGCCGGCATCTGCTTCATCGCCGCCTGCCTGGATATTTACTACACCGGTGTCGCCCAGGATCTGCCCCAGATCTACACCCGGCAGATCGTAGCCGAGCACTTTGCAAAAATCTCCATCCCGGTCTATGCCTGCCTGGTACTGGTGGTCGGCGGCATGGTGCTGAATCTGGCGCTGCCGCTGGAAAAGGCCAAGCTGAAGCCCGAAAAGAACCTACCTCTGATCCTGCAGCGTCTGCAGGAAAAGACAGACTTGGCAAGCTGCGACGAGCAGCTGCGCAAAGCAGTCGTCAAGGAGCGGCAACTGCGCAAAGGTCTTGTGCTGGTCTGCGGCATTCTGCTGGTCATCGGTTTTGTCATGTTTTTGATCTATAGCTGCAACGCAGCGCATTGGGGTACCAACTCCACCCCCAGCATGGTCAGTGCTATGCTGGAAATGTTGCGCTGCCTGTTCGTACCTTTTGTGCTGACCGTTGCTACCACCTATCTGTGCCGCCACAGCATCCTCAAAGAAATTGATCTGCTGAAGCAGGCCGCTTCTCAGGCGCCCAAGGCAGCAGAAAAGGCCGCACCCAAGGTGCGCAGCAACCGCAACGCCAATATCTTCCGCATCGCTATTTTGGCCATCGGCGTGGTGCTGGTGGTGCTGGGCGCATGCAACGAGGGCACGAAGGATATTTTGACGAAAGCCGTCAACATCTGCACCGAGTGCGTGGGATTGGGGTGAACAGAATGAGAAATTGGATCAAGAAAATCTGGCCCTCCAAGCGCAAGATCATGCAGCTGTACTTTGCGCTGCTGTTCAACGCCAACATTCAGGGCTTTGCCACCGGCAGCATCTACCAGGGCAACTCCAAAGTTTTCTGCGCGCCCGGCATCAACTGCTACTCCTGTCCCGGCGCCGTCGCCGCCTGTCCCCTGGGCTCTTTGCAGGGCTCTTTCAGTTCTCCTAACCGCAGCACCATCTACTACATCGTGGGCATCCTGGCGCTGTACGGCATCCTCTTCGGCAGAATGATCTGCGGCTGGGCCTGTCCCTTCGGCCTCATCGGCGAGTTGCTGTACAAGATCAAGTCCCCCAAGGTCAGAAAAAGCCCGGTGACCCGGATCCTCAGCTTCTTTAAATATGTGGTGCTGGTGTTCTTCGTGTTCATCGTGCCCATCATTTATGCCATCCGCAACATGCCTCTGCCTGCCTTCTGCAAGTACATCTGCCCCATCGGCACCATTGAAGGCGGTCTGGGCCTCTTAAGCAACAAGGTCAACGACAGCCTGTTCTCCCTGCTGGGTCCCCTGTTCACCTGGAAATTCATGCTGATGATCTCCATCGTTGTGGGCTCCATCTTTATTTTCCGTCTGTTCTGTCGCTTCCTCTGCCCCCTGGGCGCCCTGTACGGCCTGTTTAACAAGGTTTCCGTCTTCGGCGTGAAGGTAGACGAAGAAAAGTGCACCGGCTGCAACCTCTGCGTTGCGCAGTGTAAAGTGGACATCCGCCATGTTGGCGACCAGGAATGCATCGGCTGCGGCGAATGTATCGACGTTTGCCCCACCAAGGCTATTTCCTGGAAGGGCTCCAATATTTTCATGAAGGCCAACGAAATTCCCGCAGGCGCTGACCCCGAAGTGATCCAAGCTGCCAAGCGCAAGCAGGAAAAGCGGAAACTGCTGACCCGAATCATTTCCGCCGTGGTGCTGCTGGCTGTGCTGATCGGCGCGCTGTGCTACTACTGGGATCCCAATGTGGATCTGACACCCACCGTACCTCCTACGTCTGCCACCGAGCCTACCGGCACTGACCCCATCGTCGGCAACCAGGTTGGCAACCTGGCACCCAGCTTCAACCTTCAGATCGTCACCGGCAGCGGTATCACAGAAGATACCATTGATCCCACCGCCACCGGCAAAATAACCATCATCAATTTCTGGGGCACCTGGTGCGGTCCTTGCGTGGCCGAGCTTCCCTACTTTGACGAGATCGCCAACCAGTACACTGACAAGGTGACCGTCATCGCCATCCATTCCAACCAGGGCATCGACACTGCCCCGGCCTACATCCAGAGCAATTATCCCGATTCCAACATCATCTTTGCCAAGGACAACGAAGGCGCCAACCCCATCAACGGCGCATTCTACACTGCCCTGGGCTTCAACATGACCTACCCTGCCACCGTTGTGGTGGACGAGAATGGCGTGATTCTTTACACCGGCATCACACCTTTCCACTCTGTGGAAGACCTGCTGGCGGTGCTGCCTGACAGCATCAAGGGCTAATAAAAACACCTGCTACCCCATAGGGTGGCAGGTGTTTTTTTACAAAAAACGGGGAGGGCTTCCGCCCTCCCCTGTTTCATTGATTGGATTACTCTGCGGACTTAACAGCCACCAGAGTCAGCTCGGTCTGGCCGGGTGCGAACTTGATGTACTCCTCGGAGAAGGTGTAATCCTCGTAGCCAGCGGGCAGGCTCATGATATGGGCCTGGTAACCATCCGCGATCTCAGCGTCGATCAGTGCCCAGCCCTCTGCATTGGTCTGGTAGAAGTTGCACTGCTCCAGGCAGAAGATGACGAAGGCGCCCTCGATGGGGTTACCTTCCTGGTCCACAACGCGGATGCGGTAGTTATACACGGTTTCGTCCACGGTGGTGGTAGGAGCAGTCTGGGTGGTGGGCTGGGTCTGGGTGGTGCTGGGCTCGGTCTTGGGGGTAGTTGCAGGGTTGGTCTCGTCGCCGCCACCGCAGGCCACCAGGCACACAGCAACGGTCAGCATCATGATCAAGGCAATCAGCCGCTTGGTCATAGTCATAGGTAATTTCCTCCTAAATCGTTATTCAAAAGTGCACAGCAGGAACATCCAAGCGCTCTCTGCCAGGACATTTTCACCATTAAACAGATAGTAACCCTGGCCGTTGTTATCATACCAGCCAGCCTGCTTTCCGTGTTCCTGAATCATGGTGATCAGATCATCGGTCAAAGCATACACACCGTAGGTTTCATCCGCATTCTGTACATAGCTGAGCATACAGTTAGTGTAATCGATCCGCTTGACGGGATTGCCATTGCTGTCGAACTCATACTTGAACATGGGACTGGTCTCGGTCACAGTGGCAATACTGATACCGTAGCAGGCATTTTTCAGATCCATGTAAACGATCTTGCCGTCTTCGCTGCCGTAATGGTAGAAGCCGTCGCTGCCCTTGACAATGGTGTGGGCAATAGATAGATCGAAATAGGTCTTGGTACCGGTTTCTTCCACAACAAAGGGCGCAGTGGGCACGGTGGTACCCTCGTAGACAACATTCTCGGGTTCCTTCTGTGCGTTGCTGACTCTGGAGATCTTCACTACGGTGCCGGTAATGCCCTCGCCACCGCTTACGGAGAAGATATAGGTGGGGCCTGCTTGCTTCACCTCAATGGTGCAAACATTGTTCTTGACATAATCGGGCTGCTCAATGAGGAAGTAGATATTGCCGCCCCAGTAACCGACAACAGCGTTGGCGTTGGTCGTAGTGAAGGTGTAGATACCTGCCTCAGTGGGGCTGAACACAAAATACTGGATATCCTTACCGGTCAGATCCACATAGAAGTTGCCGGGCTCCAGAGTGTAGGCCACATCGCCGGTGTACAATTCCTCCGTGGCGCTGTTGAGATAAGGCACCAGCTCCACAGTCAGCGTAGTCTTTTCGGTGGTCAGCTTCGCAGTGGTGGTTTCATAGCCCATGGTGGCCTCGCCGTTGAAGACGATAGTGACATTATAGTTGGTCTCGGGCAGGTTCACGGTCACGGAGCCATTGGCATCCACAGCCTCGGTGATGGTCACAGAGCCATCCTCGGAATCGAAGCGAACCAGCACATTGGTCACAGGATTGCCATTCTGATCCACCACAGTGACGGTGTAGTCCACCTTCTTCAGGGTTTCGGTCTGGCGGTAGACCACCACGGTAATGGTGGTTTCTGCGCCGAAGGCAACATCGCCATTTTCGATGGTATAGCCCTCGGGCGCCACGATGGTGGCCACATAGCTGGTGCTTTCCAGCATAATGACGCTGACCATACCGTTTTCATCGGTATAGTAGAAGGAGCCGCCCAGTACCACAGCCGCATTGGCTACAGGCGCACCGGTCTCATCCACCACATATACGGTGTAGGGCACTTCCTGGGGAACATAGACGGTCAGCACCACTTCCTTGGTAGGATTGGTGGGAGTCAGCAGGAACTGGGTGGTTTCGCAGGTGTAACCCTCGGGCACGGTCAGCTTCACGGTGTAGGTGCCGCTGGGCAGATTAATAGCGATCTGGCCTTCGGAATTGCTGTAGAACTGCACTTCTGCGCCATCGATCAGCACGCTGATGGACACATCGGCCAGGAAATTACCGCTATCGTCGACAATGGTGACACAGTACTCGGTTTCCATTTCCTCAACGGTAGTGAAGGAAAGCTCTGCCTTGATGGTAGCAGCAGGATAATTGCCGCTGGCATCAGGCAGGCTCATATAGCCAATGCGAACCTCATCGCCGGCATTGACTTCCACGCAGACATAGCGGTTGCCATTTTCGTCCATCAGCACCTCTTCACCCAGGTTGCGGACAGCCATGGTGGTGGTATTGTACAGCTGGACATCGTAATCGGTCGTGGGTTCATCGGTAACAGTCAGGGTCAACAGGCCGTCAGCTTCAGCGACCCAGCTGTAGTAGACACCCTGGTCATTACCGGCAGGGATATTGACGGTAACCTCGCCCAGGCTGCCCTCATAGGGGGTGCTGGAAGTGCCCTGGGGGATCAGAACTTCAACTTCAATAGTCGCATCCGTCGCGCCGGTATTGCCGATGATCAGGCTGGCGCCCACCATCACATCCGGATTATCGATCACCACATCGATGATGCCGTTGGCATTGGGCTCATAGCGCACTTCGTTATAGATCACATAGGCATTGGGGTTTTCGATCCGCAGAGTGACACCGTCAGCCTTGTAGATCATCACATAGTACTCAGACGCGGCAGGCACGGTGACCTGGAACTGGCCAACAGCACCGTGGGTCTGGTAGGGATTCTTGGGGTGGCCCTCTTCATACTCCACATTGTGCAACTCGGAAATGTCGTGCACCAGTTTCTGCTGATACTCGTCAGCAGTGAAGTGGGTAAAAACGCTCTCAAACACACCGGATTCGTCCACAGTGCCGGCGATCAGGCAGATCACACCGTAGCGGTCGATAACCACCGTGGTAGGATAGGCTTGAATACCCAGGGCGCTGAACCACTGGCTGGAGCAGGTGGCCATAGGCATGGTCAGGCCATTGGCATCCCGGAACGCGATAATGCCTTCGACAGTATCGCGGGAAATGTCGATGGGGTTCATGGTGATGACTTCCAGCTTGTCGCTGTAAGCCTCATAAGCTTCCTGCAGCAGAGGGAACTCATGCTTGCAGGGACTGCAGCCGGTGTACCAGAAATTCAGCACCACGGCCTGCTTTTCTTCCAGGATCTTGGACAGGGTCAGCTCCTCACCGTCAACGGTAGTAACAGTGAAGTCGCGCATGACATCGCCCAGAACATATTCCTTACCCTCTTCCAGCGCATCCTTGCCGGTGATCACGGAGGAGGTCAGGGTGATGTTGGTATTGGTGGAAGTAATGGGATAGTAGGGTTGCACATCGTAGCCTTCCTCAGGCAGGTTTGCAAAGCGGACAGTGTACTTGTCGCTTTCAACAGCAGTGAAGGTAAAGGAGCCATTATCGTCCAGAGTGCCGTAGGTCAGCAGGTCATCCTCCGTATCGTCTTCATAGACATAGACGCCCACATCCTCCAGCACCATACCACCGGCAGTTTTCAGCGTGATGGTATAAATGGCATCCTTGGGAGGTTCCTGTGTGGCTGTGGTTGTGGTAGCCGTCTCTTTCTTACAAGCGGACAGACACAGGCACAGGCACAGCAGGCCGCAAAGCAGCCGAGCCAGCTTCTTGTTGAATTTCATATTTTTCACGCTCCTGTTATGTATTTACTCCTGCATGTAGACGCACATAAACAGCCAGGCGATCTGCGGGTTAATAGTCACATCGCTGTTGCCGTTTTCGTCTTTGAACAGGTAGCCGTCATAGGAGATATCCCACCAACCGGAATAGTCGCCATGCTGCTGGATAATGTACATCAGATCCTCGGTCAGGGGGTACAGGCCGGATTCCCGGTCCACGCAGCCGCCGGTATATTTGCCGGTGACCATGTCCCGGATGCCGATGTAGTCCAGCAGGCACTGGGTATAATCTTCCTTGTGGGTATAATTGCCGTCTTCATCGGTGAAGTACTTGTTGACGCCCACCGTCTGCAGCATGGTATCGTAAGAGGCGGCATGGCTCAGCCGGTCATTGGAGGCTTCGCCCAAGCAAACCAGCACCAGAGGGCCATCGACACTGTTCAGATGGTAGAAGCCGGTGGATTCATCCAGAACCAGCTGGTAGGTATCGGTGGAAGCCGTCAGATCAAAGCTATGGATCTGGGCATTCTCCGGCAGGGTCCAGGGAGCCAGGTTGCCGGTGGTTTCGTAGGTCTGGCTGGGGATGGAGGTATCCACATACGCACTGACACGCTCCACCTTCAGCAGGACATTGGTTGCAACATTTTCCGGATTATCCACGCCGATGACAAATACGGTGGTACCGGTGTTGCTGGTGCCGATCATACCGGGGCTGACAGTGACCGTGGTAGCATTGCCGTCCACAGTGCCCACATTGTTCTGCTGAATATAGAAGGGGCTGCCATAATAGCCAACCACATGGGTATCGCCAACTACAGACAGGCGGTAAACACCGGCTTCGGTAGGCGTGAAGAAGAAATAGCTACGGCCTTCTGCTGCCAGCGGCACATAAGTCCGGCCTGCGTTGACCTCATAGACTTCGTAATAGTCAAGCTCCTCAGAGCCGTAGAACAGCTTGGAAGGATTCTCGGCCCGGTAAGCCAGCTCCACGGTCAGCTCCGTCTTGGTAGCAGACAGAGTCAGATCGGTGGTATCATAATAATAGCTGGTTTCCTGGTCGATGAACATGATCTCCACAGTGTAATCGCCTCTGTCCATCTCCTTGGAGGCTACGCCGGAAGCATCGGTCTTCTGCAGCTGCTCCTGGCCATCCTTCAGAAAACGAACGATGACGCCATCCGCAGCAGGCTGGCCATCGACACCCAGCACCTTGACCTGGTAAACAGCGGTCTTGGACAGCGCTTCGGTTGTGGTAGTGCCGTTCTCCGCAGAGCAGGCACACAGAAGTGCCACGGAAGCGAGCATCAGCAGTGCCAGGGACAGTGCCTTCATTCTCTTATTTGTCTTCATAATAACTCCTTTAATGGCTGTCGCCATAAGAAAATATGCGCTCTGCCGGACCCTTATCGCAAGAGTCCGGCAGGAACAATTTATGCCGCTTGACCGGAATCAGCCCAGGTAATCATAGTAGTAGCACAGCTTCAGCCAGGCATTTTCAACGCCCTCGAAGGTGTACTTATCCATCAGCAGCTGCAGCAGACGTGCCAGCTCAGCATCGACCTTGACACAGCCGTCTTCCTTGCCGTTCTTGATGACCTTGCTCAGGTAAGCACGGATCGCCTCGGTTTCATCCTCGCCATCGCCGTGGTAGGAGCCGATACCGTTGTAAGCATCGTAGATCTCCTGCAGCATGTAGATCTCAGCGTAGGCTTCGTAGTCTTCGCCCCAAATCTCCCGCAGCTTGGCATCAGCAGCTTCCAGATCGCCATCGCACATCTTGATGTAGTTGAGGACCTCAGCATCGTACTCATTCAGAGAGAAGTCGAATGCGCCAGCATCGATCAGACCCAGGATCTCGGTCTTGTTGCCGTCAGCGTCCACAACAGGCACGGTGGCAATGGGCTTGCTGATGACGGCGGTAATGCCGGTGAACTCAGCGTAGATGTAGCTGCCGTAGATCTGCTTGCCATTGGCGTCCTTGCCCAGGTCATGGCGGTAGTAGCCATCCTCATCCAGCACCACATCGATACCGCCGGCGATCAGCTCGGACACCACATTGCCGTTGGCGTCGGTGATCAGGCTGCCGTCCTCATTGAGGGTGTAGGTGAAGGTGGGAGGAGATGCCAGGCGGAACAGATCGTAAGAGCTGCCCAGATACTTGATGCTATAGGCAATGTAACCGACCTCGTACATATTCCAGAAAGCAATATCGATGTAATATTCCTTGCCGGCTTCCATGTACATGATCATGTTGGTGTTGTACATATCCTGGAAGTTGCGGTATTCATTTTCGTTCTCGCACAGCAGCTCTCTGTTGGCATCAAAGATCCAGCCGTCGACCATGGTTTCGTCGGTTCTCTTGGACTGGATGTGGTAAACGCCGGACTTTTCGGGAACGAACTTAGCCAGATAGCCTCTGGGCATGATGGGAGTACCGTTGTAGTAGAAGCAGTTATAGGCGGAGTATTCGCCGGTTTCGGCGTTGAACCAGCCTTCACCCACCACAGCATCCAGGGCGGAGAAGGTGGCCAGGCCCTTGATGGGGTCTTCCAGCTCGGCATCGGTACCGTAAGCATTGTAGTACTTACACAGCTTCAGCCACTCCATCTCGTGACCGTCGAAGCCGATCACATCGTCAAGAATGGCCAGCAGTTCAGCCAGTTCCTTGTTGACGGTGCAGTAGCCGGTCAGCTTGGCATTGGAAGCGTAGTTGGCAAATTCCACCAGATCCTGCTGGTAGTCATAACCGTCAATGATGAAGTCGCCGTTGACAGCCATGTTGTACAGGAAATCGTCTTCCACCAGCTGGGTATAGCCCATCAGGTTTGCCAGCAGCAGAGGACCGTTCTCGGAGCCAACATGGTAGTAGCCATCGGCCTCATTGAAGTAGATGTCAGCATACAGGAAGCTGCCATCCTCCTGCTCCACTGCGGCGTAGTGGGGAATGTAGGTAGGCGTGTCGATCTCGGAAACATCCACGATCCGCATATCCTTAATGTAAACGGTGTCTTCACCTGCGTTGGTGCTGCCGTCCTTAACATAGCACAGCGCCACCTCGTAGGTGCCATCCTCCGTAGCGACCCAGGGGAAGCAGTGCTGCCACTGACCGTCGTCGCCGTTGCCGCTAATGGTGTAGATAGCCTCGTCATTAACGATGACGAACAGCATATCCGCAGCCTGCTCGGAGGAGCAGATATAGTCAAAGCCAATGGCCTGGCCGGCCTTCAGCTCTACCTCAGCATACATAATGGAGAAGGAGCTGTCGATCTCCTTGTTGGAGGTCATCAAGCAAGTAACGCCATCCTTTTCGCCGGCGATGTAGGGCCAAGCGTACTCGGCATCATCGGGATCATCCTCATGGCGATAGGTGATGTTGATATCACCCTTGTTGATCAGCTCGCCCATAGCCTCGCTGGACAGCCAGGCATCCGCATCCAACTCATCGGTGGGCTTGATCTGGGAAACCACATCGTCCAGAGAAGTGACGATCTTCTGGTTGTAGTCCTCAGCGGTGAAGTGCTTGACCAGGGTCTCCAGGGTGTACTTGTTGGGGAAAGCGCCGTTGATGATCAGAGCGACCATGCCATAGCGGTCAACAAACACGGAGGTGGGATAACCGCCCTGGCCGAAATTGCCGGCATTGAAGCCCATATCGCACTTAGCCATGGGGAATGTCAGGCCCAGCTGGGTAGCCATTTCCACAACATCGGTATCAGAGTCGGTGGGATAGGGGTTCAGCGCGATGATCTCCATCAGATCGCCGTACTCCTGGTAGACTTCCTCCACAAAGGGGAACTCCTCAACACAGTAGGTGCAATCGGCAAACCAGAAGTTCAGCATGACCATCTTGTGCTCAGCCAGAGCCTCAGACAAGGTGATCTGATTGCCATCGGGATCGGTGACGGTGAAATCATACATAATGTCACCCAGCTCAAACTTCACATTGTTCACGGACTCGCCGGTGATCAGCTGAGACTTCAGAATAACCGTGCAGGCATTGCCGGAGAAGGCATAGTAAGGCTCCACGGTATAGCCCTCCGTCACACCGGACAGAACGGCCACATAATTATCTGCTACAGGCAGCTCGAAGATCGCCTGACCGTTTTCGTTGGTGCTGGCAAATTTCTTCAGGTCACCGGTATCGCTACCTACATAAATGTAAACATCCACACCGGAAAGGGGCATGCCGCCTTCGGTCTTGACCGTAACGATATAGGTTCCCTTTTCAGTGGGAGAGGTAGCAGCAGGCGTGGATCCGGTGGTGTTGCCAGCGTCAGGTTTGCCGCAGGCAGCCATGGAAAATACCATGGCCATCACCAGAATCACAGACAGCACACTTGTCAGTTTCTTCATAGTTTTCTCCTGTTCATTTCGTCTAATTTTTTCCTAAAATGCCAAGCAAATTTGCGCATTTTCTCATGTATCATAGCATAAGGCAAATCATCCGTCAACCAAAAAAAGGGAAAGCAGAAGATTGTTAACAGTTTATACATTTTTCTTTTTTCCCAGAAAGTCCAATGATTTTCCCACAAAAACAGCTCCCGGATCACACATCCG
>RHMF01001109.1_pt1 | contig 12187 bp, 5 predicted proteins | sample 5365151 | NCBI WGS metagenome assembly RHMF01 (sample SAMN10266501, study PRJNA497801) | feces metagenome | isolation source: feces | host: Bos taurus | place: China: Prairie of Fairy Mountain | collected 2017-08-14 | reverse complement strand
CTTGTCACCGTAAAGACCGTACTCGCCATACTTGATATCCCAGAATACGATGAAGTGCTCAGACTGCTTCGAACGGCAGAATGACCATGTAGAGTTACTCTTGAGTGGATCTCCATCGAAATCCACGTTCGGAATGTAGATCTTCGAGTAATCCTGGATATCCTCAGGTGTGAGGACCAGAGTAACCTGATTCTGAGTGATCTTGATCTTCTCTACAGTGATACCTGCATGAACCTCTACTGTCGCTTTACGCTCTGCGCCATTGTTTGCAGCAAAATTGAGCTTGAACGACTGACGCTTATCAGAAGCCTCTCCTGAAGCAGGGTCAGCAGTGATCCACTCCTGTGCATCCTCAGGAATAACCACCTTCCAAGGACCGTCACATGTGAAGATGATAGTCTTTGAAGACTCTTCAGCAGGGATCTCATACTGTGCCTTTGCAGAGAACTTGATGGTATATTCTGTAGAGTCAACAGGCTCTTCCTGCTCGCATTCGCAAGGGTTCTTTCCACACTCCTCGCAAAGTTCATCTACCGGCTGCGGCTTTTCGCAGGATGCGAATCCGAAGACCAGAGCCGCCATAATAAAGCAAATGCCAAGAAATCTTGGCATTTGCAATTTAATATTTGATGAAGTTAACATCATTAGTCAGCAATAGTGATTGCGTAGTTAACGTATACTACAGTAGCGGCACCTGTTGCAACACCGTTGTCATCAGATGGGATGTAAGTGATACGGTTGCAATAGTTTACAGTCTTACCTACAGCATCCTTAACAGCAGTAGTTGACATACCTGTCACATTACCCTCTGCATCCTTGAACTCAACATCAGCGTTGATGTTCTCTGGCTGGAAGCAAACATGACCATTGAATGCAGTAGCATTCTGAGTAAGTTCGATACACATTACTGAATTAGGAGCAAGATAACTTACAACCTCACCCTCTGCGCTGAGCCAGCAACCTGCGAAACCACCTGTAGTAGCCTCAACAACAGCACCGTCAACCATAGCTACGATCTCAAGACCAGTGTAGAGCTCGCCGCTGTCACCGTAAACACAGCCAGCAGAAAGAGCCTCGTTGATCTGATACTTGGTAAGCTGGAGAGCCTCCTGAACCTTAGTAAGGTCAACTGTGATTCCGCCATAATCAGGATACTGAGCGATAGACATAGTCTCGGCAACCTCAACTACAGTCTCACCAACCTTACGGTTTGCTGCGTCATAGAGAGGAGCCTCTGGATCCTGGAATGCCTCAACCTTGATAGTAACCTGTACACCTGCGCGTACAACCTCGTCAGCTGTTCTCTGGAATACCATACCGAACTTGTAGAGGTCACCCTATGCAGTGTTGCCTGGCATTACACCAACAAGGCAGTAAGGATCGAGGAAACCTGTCTCCTCGTTTCCATAAGCCTCAGTGTAGCAACGTACAGTCTCAGAACCCCAAGCGTCCTTAACACCGTTTGCGTCTACCCAGTAACCGAAACCGTTAGTGTTGTAACCCTCATAAATATCTGACTCTGAACCAAGGTCGATACCGAAGAGCTGAGTCTCTCTGTCGAAAGCGATAGCCTCTTCATAAAGACCGATAGCCTCTGCAAGCTCTGCCCAGTCAGCAAATCCGAGAACCTCGTGGATATACTTTCCGTCAGCTGTTGTAAGCTGGTCATAGTAGAACTCACCGAAACCATAACCTGCAGTCTCGTCGATAGTGAAGTTAACCTCGAAGAGATAGTCGCACCAAGATGGACCTGCTGGCTCCTCATTTGGCTTGTCATTAGGATCCTCGTTTGGCTTGTCATTTGGCTGCTCGTTGTTTGGCTTGTCATTTGGATCTGGAGTTGGATCCGGTTCTGGCTTGTCGCAAGCTGCAAACATGAATGCTGCTGCAGCAAAAGCCATCATGAATTTGATAATCTTGTTCATAATCTGTTAATGATAAATAAAAATAAAAATGAATAATTGATAATTGGTTTAGATTCTGTTATTCAGCAGCCTCACCTGAACCTCTCTGCGGATAACCAGGGTTCTGAACAAGAGCGATGTTAGACTCCATGTTGTCCTGAGAGATAGGGTAGAGGTTCTTATGATAATCGTTAGGATCTGTTTCAGCACGCTTGCAGAACCAGCTCTTACCGTTCCATACATTCGGACCGTTCACGATACGGAAGCGGATAAGGTCCTGACGACGGTGATACTCACCTACAAACTCCCATGCGAGGTCGTCAAGGAGACCACCGAGCTCGATGTCAGCACCACCCTCTTCTGTCCAGATCATATCAGGGTGACCCTTTGCCACTGGAAGCTTATTGCCAGGGAAGTCCTCATATACGAAGTTCTGGCATACTACCCAAGCCGGATAATCAGTCTTCTTTGTGCCTGTATTTGTTGTAGCTGCATACTTACGGTCAGCGTAAGGGATTACGTTTCCATAGACATCAAGTGAGTCCATGTAAACGATATTTCCATTTGCATCCTTTACTGGCTCACCATAGAGAAGAGCCTCCTTACCTTTCTCACGTACAAAGCCCTGACGGAAGTAACCGCGGTTGTAAGTGAAATCACGTACACCATAGTCATAAACTGAAGCACCCTTGAGGTCAGCTACAGTACGTGTTGCATCATTGATGTCGTCAAATGCACGTACGCGGACAGCTGTTACAAGCTCTGCAGCCTTTGCCTCCGAGTACTCTGCGATAAGCTTTGAACCACCGAGACGAAGTGCACACTCAGCTGCGATGAAGTAAGCGTCAGCAAGACGGTATACAGGAGCGTCATCACCGAATGTAGAAGCAGAACCTGCTACGATCTCAGTCTTCTTGTAACGGTAGCCCTCGAACATGTAGGCACCTGGGTTGTCGATAGAGTGAACCTCCTTAGTATAATATACCTGAGTCAAGCCCTCTGCATCGCAGTCGTCATAGAGAGAAACCGCTCCGCCAGTACCATACTGAGTCTGCTTGCCATAAGCCCAAGTGTCATAGAAACGCTTGTCCTTGTAAGTTACCTGAGGATAACCCTTGGCATCGATCTTCTTATAGTTCACCTCATGCATGTAAGTGTCGATGAACTGAGGAACTGCGCAACCGCCGTTCCAGCCTGAAGCAACACCGAATGCAGCAGCACCCTGCTGTGGAAGACATGCAGGACCGAGGTAGCAGCCTGTAGCCTCTGTAGGGTCGAGGTTGATACCGAAGATGATCTCTGGGCTGCCTGAAATATCCTGCTTGTGATTGTCAAGATACTTTGGAGCAAGGGAGTAGTTGTTTGACTTGATGACCTTGTCAACCCAGTAAAGAGCCTCCTCATAGTGGCTAACCTGTCCACCTGCAGCACCTGAATACTCGGTAGTCTGATCCTCACGGTAAGGAGTCTGATCCTGGAACCATGCATAGTAGTTGAGATGCATCTTTGCAAGAGTCATCTGAGCCATAGCCTTGGTAGGAACGTCAAACGGACCGTCTGTAGGAAGATCTGCCTCAGCAAGCTTCAACTCGTTGATGATCCAGTCGAAAGCGACCTGCGGCTCAACCTGAGTAGGGAGGAATCCCTGCTCCTGCTGTCCCTCAGGAAGGATCATGATGTTACGGTATGAATCGAAGAGGATGTAGTAGTAGAATGCTCTCAGTGCACGAACCTCAGCAACCTTCTCTGGCATTGTCTCAAGGAAGGTCTGGTTTGAGAGACACTGGTTTGCATACATGATACCTACATAAGAGTGATACCAGATCACATAGTTGATAGACTCGATCTCTGGGTTGAACTCATGCTTGTGGTATGAGATATAGTAGTCACCCCAGCCGACACCGATTCTTGAAGGGAAGAAGTGAAGGTCTGAAGCATCCTCATTCCAGTCCCACATACCATAGTAAGTCCAGTAAGTCTTTCTAAGGTATGAATAGACGTTACCTGAAATCTCAGCGATAGTCTGCTCGTTGGAGAAGTCAAGTGTCGCATCAGTGATGAAATCGTATGGAGTCTCATCCAAGTTGGTACAAGAAGCAAAAGACGCAACAATTCCAACACCAAGCGCAATTAAAATATTTCTTAATTTTTTCATGATTCTGTATTCTCAAATTTAGAATGTGAGGTTAACACCGAATGTGAATGAACGGATTGTAGGATACTTGTCACGGTCGTCGATACCTGCACCCCAGAATGGGTTACCGTTTGCGATTTCCGGATCAAGTCCTGAATATCCTGTAAGTACTGCGAGGTTGTCACCTGACACATAAATACGTGCAGACTTGATGTAGTTCTTAACCTTGCTTGTGTTGAAAGTATAACCGATAGTAAGGTTATCAAGCTTCATGTAGTCACCACGCTCGAGGAACTCGCTGATGAAGCCCTGAGTCTGAGCTGTAGAAAGCTTTGCTGTAGCACCTGTAGGCTGCTTAGTTTCAAGGTCATAAACTGGCTGGAGGTCAGCAGCTGACTTGAGACGGTTGTAAGCGATAGAGTTGTTCTGGTAGAACAGACGCTGGTTGTTCAGGATGTAGAATCCGAGCTGACCGCTGAGCTGGAAGCTTACGTCGAAGCCGTAGAAGTTGAAGTTGTTGCCCCAGTTGAAGATCACGTCAGGAACACCGCTTCCGAGCCACTGACGGTTCTCGTCGCTGTTGAGCTCTGTTGAGTAAGGAACCCATGTTCCGTCAGGAAGCTCAACGATCCACTTACCGTCTGCAGTAACACCGCCGACTGACTTAAGTCCCCAGAAGTTACCGCACTCTCCACCTACTTCCACGCGGTGAGTAGATACTGATACAGGGTCTGAAATTCCACCTGTGTTCACATAGTCTGCAGTCTCATAGAGGTCGTTTGAAAGGCTTACGAGCTTGTTGCTGTTGTGAGACATTGTGAGAGTAGATACCCACTCGAAGTTCTTGGTCTGAACAGGAATACCTGTGAGGAATAACTCGATACCCTTGTTGTTCATCACACCTACGTTAGCGAGAGTAGAGTTGTGAAGGTTTGGTGGAAGCGGAACTGCATAAGAATAAAGGAGACCGCTGGTTGTCTTGTTATATACATCGATGCTACCTGAGAGTCTGTCATTGAAGAAACCGAAGTCAACTCCGACGTTGAACTCTGATGAAGTCTCCCAGTGGAGATCCGGGTTAGGGTTCTGGGTAGCCATGAGGGCCTTCTCCCACTTGCCTGTAGCCGGGTTGTAGAACTTGTTATATGTATCGTAGTCGTAAGTCACGAGAGATGCATATGAAGAACCAGGGATGATACCTGTGAGACCCCAACCTGCACGAAGCTTCAATGTAGAGAGCCAGTGCTGAGTGTTGCTCATGAACTCCTCGTTGTGGATGTTCCATCCGAGAGATGCTGAAGGGAAGGTACCCCACTTGTGATCAGCACCGAACTTTGAAGACCCCTCACGACGGAATGAAACGAGTACGTTGTAACGGTCATCATAACCATAAGAGATACGGCCGAAGAAACCGATAAGCTTGTCGTCGTTCTTGTAAGAGCTTGCACCTGCAAGATGTCTCTGGAGCTTTCCGTCCTCATCAAGGATGTAGTTAGAACCTGAGCTGAGTGCGTTGTAGAGGAAGCCCTCAGTCGGGAAGTCTGAATTCCAGCCAGAGAATCCCTGATACATATTATAGTTATAAGAGTAACCTACGAGAGCTGAGAGACGATGCTTGTCCCACATCTTGTCATACTTCGAAGTAAGCTCGAGGTAATTTCTGATAGAGTTTGACTGGCTCTTTGAAGCGCTACCGTTATATCCCGAAGGATCACCAGTGTTGTACCACTGTGAGTGATTGCTGTAGTAGAGGGATGTATAGTAGTTCTGGCTCATGTAGTTTGAGCGATGAGTAGCGAGCATGAGGTTTGTCTGCCATCCGTCGATAGGCTCGAGAGTGATGTTACCTGCGAGGTTTGTCCACTCACCCTGGCTGTCGCCGATCTGCTCGTTAAGGATAGATACAGGGTTGTAGTACTGGAAACGTCCGTACTCCTCGTGATATCCGAGGCTTGGATCCATTGTACCCTCCTCATTCAATGCATAGATAGGAGCCGTCGGGTTGCGGATCAGAGCCTGACGATATGCATATGAAGGATTTGAAAGGCTGTTCTTTGAAATACCCTTTACGAGGTTGAGGTTGATCTTGAGGATGTCGTCAAAGAGATACTGTGACACATCGAAAGTCATCTTGAGCTCGTCTCTGTCAGTTGTCTTGATCACACCCTGCTCACCACGGTAAGCTACGCTGGCAGAATAAGTTGTAGACTTTGTACCGCCAGAGATAGAGAGTGAGTTGTTATGTGTGAAACCTGTGCGTGAGATCTCGTCAAGCCAGTCAGTCTCATAACCCATATCCTTGTAGTTTGTAAGACCTTCCCTCACATCAGCAGGAGTCATGAAGTCTGCCTTCTTTGCAAAAGTAGAGGCAGCCACATAACCTGAGTAGTTTACAGTAACGTTATCGCCTCTGTGACCTGACTTGGTAGTGATGAGGATGACACCGTTTGCACCACGTGTACCGTAGATAGCCGCTGCAGATGCGTCCTTGAGGACAGAGATGTCAGCGATGTTCTCAGGAGCGACAGTATTCATGTCACCAGGAACACCATCCACGAGGATGAGAGGTGTAAGGTCACCGTTTACGGTAGTGGTACCACGAAGACGGATAGTCGAACTTGCGTTAGGGTCACCTGAAGACTTGGTGATGCTGAGACCAGCCACCTTACCACGGATCATGTCAGATGCATCCTGAAGGTTACCTACTGTAAAGTCTTCCGGCTTCACGCTGGTAACAGCCGAAGTGATATCACCCTTACGCTGTGTACCGTAACCGATAACGACTGTCTCGGAAAGCATGAGAACGTCTTCCACGAGAGTTACATTGATTGTTGTACGGTTGCCGACAACTTCTTCTACCTCGGCAAATCCGAGAGCATTGAATACGAGAACAGCATCAGCTGGGAGTCCCGACAAAGTGTAAGCACCGTCAGCATCTGTGCTGGTACCTACTGTTGAATTACCTTTGAGGAAGACACCTACTCCAGGTACCGGACCGATAGCGTCCGATACAACTCCTGAAACTGTCTTACTTTGAGCGAACGCCTGGTCCGGCGCCACAGTCATGCCAATGACAAGAGCCAGAGCGACTGCGAGAGTCTTCTGGCCAAACTTACCAAGCATGCCTGCACATTTCTTCAAATGTTCAATCATACTGTATTAGTTTTAGTTGTTTTGGATTGATTAGTATAATTTCCATCAAGACCCCCGAATCCCCCATAAACAGGGACTCAGATTAGGTCAATGCAAATGTAGGCAACCTATATCAGTGCAACGGCAACGATAATCCAAATTGATACAACAATAGTCCAAAAGCCCACTCGGCGCCATCACAAAGGCACAATGCCCCCAGACGCCCGCAGGAGGCAATCCAGAGGAACAATCGATTATAATATAGGTATTTTAGACGATTGTTGTATTGGTTTGTATTTTAGAAATACTGTTTGTGGGAATAATTAGCGATTTTTGTATGATAAACAATCTGACCGTGAAAACACTGAAACTTTACACCATTCTCACGCTGGCTTTCTGCCTGCTCTGCATCAATGCAAACAGCAAGGAATACGGGGTCACATCCCCTGACGGAAAGATATCCGTGACCGTCCTGGCTGACGACAACCTGTCCTACATCGTGAAATATGACGGCGACGTCATCGTTGATGAGTCGGAGATCTCCATGACTCTCGCTGACGGAACCGTGATCGGAGCTTCTCCAAGGATAACTTCGGCGAAGAAGAAGAACATCGTCGAGAACATCACAGCTCCGCTCTACCGTCAGAAGGAATTCGTTTCCGAGGCTAATGAGCTCACCCTCAAGATGAAAGGCGGATTCAGCGTGATCTTCCGCGCTTACAACGAAGGCGTGGCATACCGCTTCGCAACCGCACAGAAAGGCGAGACAGTCGTGATGTCGGAGACCGCCGAGGTGAATTTCGGCAAGGATAACCTCGCATGGCTGCCATATTCGACCAACGAGAAGAATCAGATGGCCATGGCCTTCCAGAACTTCTATGACAACTGCAGACTCTCCGAGGCGAAGGACATCCTCGCATTCCTCCCTGTCACGGTAGACTGCGGTGACGTCAAGGTTACAGTCATGGAGAGCGACCTCGAGTCTTATCCCGGAATGTTCATTTCAGTCGACAAGGAGAAGAAGGGACTCGACGGAGTCTTCGCACCATATCCGAAAAAGACAGACTTCTACCCATGGAGAGTTCAGGAATATGTAACTGAAACAGAGGACTTTATCGCAAAGACAACAGGTCCGCGCAACTATCCATGGCGCGTTCTTGCCGTGACTTCATGCGACACTCAGCTCCCTGTAAACAATCTCGTATATGCCCTCGCATCGCCAAGCCGCATCGAGGACACATCGTGGATCAAGGGCGGCCAGGTGGCATGGGACTGGTGGAACGACTGGGGCCTCAGCGGAGTTGACTTCGTTGCCGGCATCAACATGGACACATACAGGTACTACATCGACTTCGCATCCGCAAACGGCATCGGAAATGTCGTTCTCGATGAGGGATGGTACAATCCAAAGAGCGGCGACATGCTTACCGTGATCCCTGAACTGGACCTCGCGGAACTTATCGCATACGGAAAGGAACGCAATGTCAACATCATCCTTTGGACAGTATTCAATGTGCTTGACAGCCAGCTCGAAGAGGCCTGCGCGAAGTACAAGGAGATGGGAGTAGTCGGATTCAAGGTGGATTTCCTCGACCGTGACGACCAGACTGCCGTTGAGATGGCCTACCGCATCGCAGACGCATGCGCAAGACATCAGCTTACTCTCGACTACCACGGATTCTACAAGCCTACAGGACTCAACCGCACATATCCTAACGTGATCAACTTCGAAGGTGTGTTCGGAATGGAGGAAGTGAAATGGGCTGTTCCTGGCACAGACATGCCGCTCTACGACGTCACATTCCCGTTCATCAGAATGGCCAGCGGCCCTGTGGACTATACTCCGGGAGCTATGACAAACGCCTCAAAGGCCGATTTCCAGGCTATCTACTACAATCCTATGAGCATGGGAACCCGCTGTCACCAGCTCGCGGCGTACATCGTCCATGACTCGCCTCTCACAATGCTCTGCGACGCTCCTACAAACTACAAGGGCGAAGAGGAGTGCGTGGAATTCATCACATCCGTGCCTACAGTCATCGACCGCACCGTGATTCCGGCAGGAAAGATCGGCGAATACATCGTGAGCGCTAGGGAGAAGGACGGAAAATGGTATGTCGGAGGCATGACCAGCTGGGAGGCACGCGACATCGAGCTCTGCTTCGACTTCCTTCCTGAAGGAAAGACATATGAGGCTGTATTCTTCGTTGACGGAGTGAACGCCGACAAGCAGGGCGAGGACTACCGCGTGGAGAAGAAGACCGTGAAGAAGGGCGACACCGTGAAGATCCATATGGCTTCAGGTGGCGGATTCGCGGCAAGACTTGACTAACCAATTGATACATAAACTGATAATGAGAAAAACCCTTTTGACAATTGCCGCATGCCTCGCCTTGGGCTCGGGTGCGGTGCAGGCGCAGATGAAGCATGATGCTCCGGGCGCTGCCAATCCGGTTATTCCCGGTTATTTCGCCGATCCGACAGTAAAGAAGTTCGGCGACACATTCTACATGTACGCTACAACTGACGGAAGCGGCGCAGGTTTCGGTCCTGCTCAGGTATGGGTCAGCAAGGACTTCATGAACTGGACGCTCATGCCGATGAACTGGCCTGACACCCATTGGATCTGGGCTCCGGACTGCATGCAGCACACAGACGGCAAATATTATTTCTATTATTGCCAGCCATGTACAATCCACGGAGGAGTCAGCGAGACTCCGCGCGGTCCATGGACAAACGTCCTCGGCAAGAGCGACGCCGTGATGATCGAAGACCGTTTCGTCCACAATGCCATAACCCTCGACGGCCAGACATTCGTCGATGATGACGGTTCTGTATATATGTACTGGGGAACATGGGGCATCTACGAAGGCTTCGGCTGCGGTTCAGGAAAGCTCAATCCTGACATGAAGTCATTCTCCGAGACACGCCTTATCCCTAATACAGAGGTAGTTGACTTCTTCGAGGCTCCGTTCGTGATCAAGAGAAACGGCGTTTACTATTTCATGTATTCGTCTGACAGCTGCCACGACCACACATATCATGTGCAGTACGCGACTTCAGACAAGCCTCTCGGACCTTACACATACCGCGGAACCATCCTCGAGAGCAACGAGGACCGCACTGTAGACGGTCCAGGCCACCACAGCATCCTCCAGGACGGCGATGACTACTATATCGTATATCACCGTCACGACAATCCTCATTCGAACCGCGGATTCCACCGCCAGCTCTGCATCGACAAGATGGAGTTCAATGAGGACGGCAGCATAAAGAAGATCGTACCTACACACGAGGGCGTAGGTTTCCTCGCACCTTCAGTAGTGAAGAGCAAGAACCTCGCATATCAGTGCAAAGTACGCGTATCTTCTTATTATGACGAGAACTTCAAGCCGGAATTTGCTGTGGACGACAACAACGGTACACTCTGGAGACCACGCGGAATGGGACAGGAGTGGATCGAGCTCGATCTCGGAAAGGCAAAGAAGATCCAGACCATCTGGACACAGTTCGAATACGGAACACAGTTCTACCAGTACATCATCGAGACATCGAAGGACGGAAAGAAGTGGGAAGTGTTCGCTGACAAGCGCGACAACCGCCTTGCAGGCAGCCCTATGGTCGATTTCGGCGATGTGAAGGCACGTTACATCCGCATCACCACAACCGGCGGACAGAAGAACGGCTTCAACGGAGCCATCTGGAACGTGAAGGTATACAGCGGCATCGAGGAGGCAAATCCACAGCAGTGGCTCGGCCTTACAGCAGCTGACTGGAACGGACGCGAATGGCAGAACAACGAGGGAATGCTCGGCGGCTCGTTCGTGATCGAGAAGGGACAGGTAAGCACAGGACGCTTCGCAGGCCGCGACGCCATCATCCTCGACCCTAACACAGTACTCACATTCGAGAACGCACTCCTCTCTCCATCAAAGGAGCACACTCTCAGCGCAATGGCATTCAGAAACGGAGAGTGGACAGCATATGACCCTGCACTTTCAGAGGGCAAGATCACAGTAAGCAGCGGTGCAGAGAAGCTCATCGTGACAAATCTCCGCTACTACAACTGGAAGCAGGACAAGTTCGAGACAGAATATGACCTCAAGACCGACATCGTACGCATGCCAGTGGCTGACTGGGACAAGAAGGGCCTTCTCGTGGACATCAGCGCTGATGAATTCGCTGCCGGCGACACTCTCTACTGGGGATTCGACAACCTCGGATCGCTCGGCGGATATTTCGAGCCTGTAGCACGTCGTGGCGCTCCTGCCATCGTGAAGGAGGCTGAAGGCAAGCTCGGTATCCATTTCACCGGACAGCAGGTATTCCAGTCTACATTCGCAATGCCGGCTACTGTACGCGACAATGCTCCATATACCCTCGAGGCATGGATCCTCAACGAGGAGATCGCTCTCAACGAATGTGTAGCCGATTTCACATCGACCCATGACGAGCTCGAGAAGATCATGTTCGTGAACGGTACAGAGCCTCGCTGCGGCGTGATGAACCACTACGGATGGTACGAGGACGCAGGATGGAAGGACGTGAAGATGCTCGAAGGCAAGTGGCAGCATGTATATGTATGCTTCGACGGCCGCATCGAGCAGGTCTACATCAACGGCATCAAGGTGAGCGAAAAGGACATCCAGCTTCTTGTGAAGCCATCGCAGTTCGTGCTCATCGGACGCAACGCCGAGCATGAGTGGCCGTTTACCGGATACCTCAACTCGCTGAAATTCTGGGATGAATATATTCCTTATAAAAAATAATTCACACATAACTAATACTAAAAAACAATGAAAAGATTTATTGCTACATCTCTTCTTGCTGTGATGGCCGTAACAGGCTTTGCACAGGATAAGAAGCAGCAGTCACATGGTTATCCTATTGACCCTGTGCCTTTCACATCAGTCAAGGTTACCGACGCTTTCTGGGGCCAGCGCCTCCAGGCAAGCCGCGAGACCACTATTCCGCTCGCTTTCAGCAAGTGCGAGGAGACAGGCCGCTACGAGAACTT
>RHMF01001108.1_pt1 | contig 12192 bp, 14 predicted proteins | sample 5365151 | NCBI WGS metagenome assembly RHMF01 (sample SAMN10266501, study PRJNA497801) | feces metagenome | isolation source: feces | host: Bos taurus | place: China: Prairie of Fairy Mountain | collected 2017-08-14 | reverse complement strand
GCAGCATAACAGATCTGTCCACTCATCATCGGAGTTTTTGAGTGCCCTGATAACTCCGCCTGTTGCTGTCAACCATGATGTTGCATTGTCGATGTCTTGTTGTACTTCCTGCCTTGTCGGGAAATTCTGTGTAGCATCGGTAATCTTCGCATCGGTCTCTGCTGATGCCTGTCCGAACTTAAACTCCATCGTAGAGATATTGGCAGCATTCGTATCGGATATGGTCGTTGTCAATCCCGTTCTAACAGAACCGACCTCAATATTCTCATATCTATCAGCCAACACATCATATACTGTCTTTACGACTTTTGCGGTCGTGCTGATGCCGTATTTTTCAAACTCTACGTTTATGACATCGCATAACTTCACATTCTGCAGAGATGCCACATCCTTATATTCTTCCGTTTGTGCCAGGTCGATAAATGATACCTTAATACTCACAATGGGGATCCCGATACCGGAAGAATTAACATAGGCTTGTGCTTTTGTCCTAAGCTGGGATTCTGTGGGCTTCTCTTCAAAACTACCCGAAAAATCGTATGCCGTTGTGCGTTTGAATGGATAATTTCCAGCATAAGCGCTATCTATCGACTTCTCAGGGAGTGTTACTGTCTCTCCGCCCTCGGAATCCGTCCAATATGGTACTATTCCCGTGATAGTGCTCTCGATGTTCTGCTCTTGCTCCAGATCCGTGATGTTCTTGCCGTATCTGAGAGTAACTGTGGGAGTAGTTACCCCTCGATGATTTTTGAGATACACATTGTAATTATCATATTCCCATTCGCCACCGAATTGATCTATTACAGATCCCTCTACTCCGCCCATTCTGGACCGGATGGATGCGGGAATAGTCTGTTTATAGGATGATACTGTGGTAACGTCCGTGGTAAACGTAAACGGGCATGTCTCGACCGCTTCAGATACAAACTTATTGAGAGTAGTCTGACAAGCGTTTGCGGCCGCCGTAACACTAAACGGCATAACGGGGATCAACGTGAGCTGATAAGATAAATGCTGCGCGTATATCTTATACTTTCCGCTTATAGGCTTCGTGATCTGCGCTACTCTGAATGCCTGGAGCGATCCGCCTGGATAATACGGAGCGCATATTATACTGTTCATCTCTAACTGAGAAGAATGCAGCGCACTCTCAGCAATCTCCGCCTCCAGCTCAAAAATGCCGTTGCGCTCCTCCGTAACTTTGCACGATATAAAATCAAGGCGCCCCAACCCATTACTTGTAAATGTCGTGGCGCTCTTATCAAACAATATAGGCTTCATGCTATAATCTCCACCATTTAGGAGTGATCTCTATCTTGGATAATCCCGTAAATGATATAGTGTTCGCTCCGGGGATAAGTGAGAAGAATTTACCATCTGTCAGAGTGATATTTGCATTCTTGGAAGTGGCCAGCGTATCCTTATAGGCTTCCATTAGCTCACAATCAAGATCTGTATATGTGCCACTCGCTCCGGTTATCACTATGGATACTCCGTTAATGGTCAATGTACCATTGCCGTATGCCCTGATGATGGGTAATGCAATAGTATCTTCCTTATTATATATAGAACCATTCGCGGATAACTCTATCGGCTTATCTCCATCATTGAGGAATCGCTGAGGATAACAATCAAAATTGATATCGAACTGTCCAGCTATATGAGAATCAAGTACCTCAGCGGTAAACCCTCCGGAGTATCTTGCCAGCCTGTACTCATCCGGATGATAAGTATCCGCAAGTTTGAAATATCCCCGATGTGTGAGGAGCATATTGCGGAATGCCGATATATTGGCATTGAAATCCTTTATAATGAATGCGGGATATGTTACATTGATGTTTCTGTATCTCCCGTTATCTATGGTTAATTCTCCATTGCGTCCGGGGATCTCTAACGATTCAATATCACGCTCAGGAGCGTTATATGTACCCATTCCGCTTATATATACTCCGTAATCCTTGGAGTTTTTACCATCATATATAAACCAATTTCTCATCAGATCATCCCTTGTGCAAATTGCATCCGCTTCATTTCCAGATTCATGTAATAGGATATTTCATGCGCTAACTGCTCCGGATCTCCGCTGGCTCCGTCTATCGTGAATGAATTATTGAATATGGTATCTCCGCCCTTGGCTTTTGCAATCATATCCATTAACTTATTCGTGCCGATAATCATCTCTGATCCGGTCTCTCCGCCTCCTAGGAGTTTACCATTCATGGCTCCGAATATTGACGCACCATCCAGCATATACGGCTGATTCATGGCCTTAGCGTACCACTCAACATCTATCTGAGGCGGGGATCCCTTGCCACCTATACCCCACGGCAATTCTCCACCATAGATATCAAAATGAGGGAGCTTGAAATGAGGGAACTCTAAATCATGGCTAAATAGAGACTTAATGAAATCTATAACTCCCTTGATGGTGTCCTTGATTGCATTGAATTTTTCCTTAACCTTGTCAAACATTGCATTTACAGAACCCGATACTTTATTCTTGATAGCATCGAATATTGTAGTTACTACCTTTTTGACGTTCTCGAAAGTAGTAGTTATCTTATTTTTGATCTCGTCAAACTTGCCTGTTACGGCTTTTTTTATAAGATCAATGGTTATCTCGATAAACTTCTTAATGTTGTTCCATATAATCTCAGCTTTTGCCTTGATCTCATCCCAATTCTTATAGAGCAATACACCGATTGCAATTAAAGCCGCTATAGCCGCTATAACTATCCCGACCGGGCCCGCAAGTAATGGAAGAACTGCAGATAATGCGCTCACTATCGATATAATCCCCGATATTGCCGTGATAACTTTACCGATAATCAGGATAATCGGGCCTACCGCCGCAATTACCGCCGCAACCTTTATAATGGTCTCTTTTTGGGATTCATCCAGACTATTGAGCCAGTCAACAACTCCCTGGAGCATTCCTACTATCTCACGGAGTAAAGGCATCATGATCTCACCTAATGAGATAGCCAATTCCTGTAATTGAGATAACAGAATGGTAATATCACCGCTCAGATTATCTTGCATAGTGGCGGCCATTGCCTCAGCTTGACCATTATACTCACCAACTATCTCTTGACCGGATTCCATAGCCTCATTCAGAGGAACTATCGAACCATCCTCCAGCTTAACAATAGCGTCTGATGATGTATCAATCGCACTCGCTAATTGATTGAACTCCTCATCTGAGGCATTCGCAATGGCAAGTAACCCAGACATTGCTCTGGATCCGCCCAACATAGCCGCCATTCTCGCCTTTTCGGCTCCAGCAGTTCCCAACATATCAACATTGAGCTGATTGACCGCTTTATCATATTCATCCTGGGTAATTGTACCATCATCAAGCTGAGCATCCAGTTTGTCTAATTCCGCATTATAATCATCAAGATTAACAGTAATGCCTTTCATGGATCCGCGTAACTGTTCCATGATTTCACGGAACGAATACGCATTCCCCTCATCATCTGCAAGGGAAATGCCCAGCGCAACCATCGCATCATGTGATTTTTTCGTGGGATCTGTCATTCGCTGGAACATATTGCGAAGAGTAGTACCCGCCGTACTTGCCTTAATACCAGAATTTGCCATCAATCCCAGCGCAAGAGATACATCCTCTACCGAATAGCCTAACGAACCCGCTACAGGAGCCGCATACTTAAAAGATTCTCCCATCATGGATACATTCGTATTTGAATTGGTAGCGGCTGCAGCCAGAACATCAGCAAAATGCCCCGCTTGATCTGCACTCATACCAAATGCCGTAAGCGCATCGGTTACGATATCGGATGTAGTACCCAGCTCCTCACCGGATGCAGCGGCAAGGCTCATGATACCCTCGATACCATTGAGCATCTCATCCGTTTTCCATCCAGCCATTGCCATATATTCAAATGCTTCTCCGGATTCCGTTGCGGAGTATTTCGTTTGTTTACCCATTTCGCGGGCTTTGCTCTCTAACTGAGCGAATTCATCCTCTGTGGCTCCGGATATGGCTTTTACCTTGCTCATCTGAGCATCGAAATCGGCCGCGGTCTTAATGGCTGCACCAAATCCCGCCGCGATCGGAACTGTAACATTTTGAGTGAGATTAGTTCCAACACGCTCAAATGATTTACCAATATTACCAATTTGCCTTGATACTCCATCCAGTTTTTTTACAAGCGCGGATGTATCGGCATCTAATTCTATTGTGATTCCGGCAATTTTTTTCTTATATCCAGCCATCTTAGAACCTATCAAAATCCTCTTGTGAGGCTAATTCTTTATACTTATAATCATCGTTTGATGATTCTGTCATCATATCCAAAACAAAACCATAATCAAGCGCGTCCAGATCTGCTATCCTAAGCCCCATCTGAACGCACCTGAGTATGTATAATGGTGTATTTAACTCGCGCTCTGTTTTGCGCTTCGCTTTTTTTTTGCCGTTGATTCGGTATCAAGATTCCCAAGATATACCTTGAATATCTCCTCTCCGGCAACTGGTAAATCGAATGGCTCAAATTGCTCTAACCATTCTCCATAAGTATCTTCGTTGATCTTGGACATATCCGCACCGGATCCATCCATTGCCATAATATAGGCGAGTGGATTTAATGCCGCCTCTATCAGCGTGACGGATTTACCATCCGATACGATATTTGCCAATAGATCATCATGAAATACTTGCTTATAATATAAAGGAGTGCGCCCGGTCGCGCGCATAGGGATCTTCTTGCCCCCAACTTCTACTTCCTTAAACATATATATTCCCCCATTCTGTGATATCAGGTAGTGATTACCGGGCTTGCCGTGGGCTGATGTACCGCACTAAACCAGTTAGTATATGCGGAATCGGTCTCATCGGCATAAGCCTTGGTTACATTCTTATCAACCGCGGTAACATAGATGGAATCTGCCGTGATCGTGAGTGTCTCGGTCTGAGGCTCGATGTTCTCATCTGTCGTAGATCCTGATACGCTGGGCCTTGTAGCGCTGCACTTATACATAACATGACGGCGGGCCTTAACATCACCCTCAAACTGGAAGAGGAGCGCAAAATATACTGTCTTAGCATCTGCATCCTCATAAGTTGCACCATCACCATCAACGATGTCACCCAGTACATCCTGACGGAATGAATCAGGAATAAGAGCGGATTCAAAATCTCCCTCATATCCGTTATTGCTCTGGCCGATCCAATAATTCATATTGTCGGCGCGGAACTTAGTAGTATCTCCCTGAGCGTCAAGTGATAAGCTGACAGCTCCCGGCCACTTCTTGGGATTTCCGTATGTTGCCTTATTATCCGCATCGATAGTGGCAACCGCATAATATACGTTTTTAAGGCCGTATTTTACTTTGTTATTGCTCATTTTTTACCCTCCTATGTGGTAACTGGTTCTGTGATTACTACATCCATTTCATAAGCGATCTGCCAGATCTTCTCTGATTCGATGTAGTTTTCCTCTTTGTAAAATGAAAAACCCGCGTTTGTAAGCGCGGATTCAATCATTTCTTCTTTAGCAAAATCTTTGTTGCTGGTATATAATTCAATATCCAATTCGGATATACGCTGATAATTTATGCCATCGGCATATAAGTCATTGATTGATGGATAGAAAAAAACGATAAATGGCGGCTCCTGGGCCGTTTTTTCCGTGAAATGATGATATGCATACGGCAACCCGAAACTTGCAACCATCGTATTGATCTCTAATAATGTCATTTTGATAACCCCGCGATAACTGCATTTCTATACTCTTCTATTAGCTCTTCCTCAACTGGAGCGATGTGCGGTCTGCCCTCTACACGACCTCCGCCAACTTTAGCGTGTCCATGTTCAAGCAAATGCGCTAATTGATAATGATTTCTGTTATGAATGACTACGCTGGTATAATGTGGCCATTTTACCTCTGATGCCGTCCAACCCTTATAATATTTATCTCCATTGAATTTATCGCGCGCCTCATTCTTTACGGCCGTTGCACCTTTTCGCCCGATTTTCAATGTGACTTCTCTCATAAAGAACTCAACATCATCGCCATATTCTTTCAATATCTTATCAATTTCAGTTCCCAGCTGATCCGCTTTGATTCTCCTTGTTGCCATTAGTACCGCCCTTGCGCTCAACATACAATTCCAGGTCATCATTAGATCTTAGATATGTACGATAAATACTGTATGTCTTTTCGTTGTATTCAACTAACTCTTCGCCCTGATAATTCCCCTCAAACACAATAAAGCGGTATTCTGGATTCAAACCACTCCGCCCAGCTTCAAAAAATTCACTCTGACGGATACTCTCCACTCGGCAATATACCTCTCTGGATGTATATGTTTCATTCCATACTCCGTATGCATCCTGTGTCTGAGATACGGCTATCAGTTTGATTACGTCTGATCTATCCATGTTGTGTACCCCGTGGCCATAGATAATTGAGCTTTTTGCTCATCGTAACATGCTTTCCAGCGCTCAAACTTATCCGGATCCCCGAAATGGCATTTACAATATGATATGATTGCGGTCTTAACAAGAGCATCTATCTCCTCAGGGAGTGTTACCCCCGCAATGCCCAGATCCAACTGAGCTGCAGCAATCAATCCGGTTAATTCTACATCATATGCGTTTGTGCTTATTCGTAATGCCGTTTTTACATCTTCAAGCATGATCTATGTCCTCAATTCCTTGAATGCTCTGCCTGTATAAGCCCTCATACTCAGGATAGATGGTAATATGTCCAATATGGCCCAACTTTACAGTAGGCTCGGCCCATATCTCATATCCCATATCTATCGCACGTTTACAAAATGCTAAATCCTCACCTAACTCACGCATCGGGAAAAATGCAGAGCCATTCTTGTTATACACATTCCTGATTATGTCCGTTTCAATCAAAACGCATGCAAATCCACATCCGCCTATTCTGAATGGTGTAAGGGGATAATCATGTCCATCCCACCTATCAACCTTAGGCCATATCTCACGAAAGATACAACTAACATGAGGAGCGCGGCGGGCATGTGCAATCCCTGTTACAAATGGTTTACCTGAGAACATCAAATCATCCAGGAGGGAATCATTGAATATCATATCGGAATCCAACCATAAAACATGGGTATAGCATTCATCCATAGCCTTTTGAGCCAGTTTATCCCGTCCGACATATACAAGCGTTGCCCCTTGAAATGCTATATCATAATCAATCTCATCCTCGTCTAATCTTCTAACCAGCTTAGTAAGGCATTCACAAAACTGATAATGCATATAATCATTCGTGGGTATCGCAATCAATAACTTCATTTTTTACTCGTTTTCGTCTTTTTTATCATGGCCGTTTCAACCGCTTCCGGAGCCTTGACCGCAACCTCGACCGCGGATCCGACCGAACACAAGAATTTACATTCTTCCGGAGAGACCTCTACGATCTCCCCGGATTTATGATTTATTCTTGTGTCTCTAAGTAACTTAACCCTCATAATCAGGTAGTGCTGCTGGGCTTCTTGATATTGCAGAATCTACCGCATGCGGTCAATGCGTGAGCGCAATACTGACGGCCAACGATCTTAACCAGATCTGCCTCGGCCTCGGTAACATCATCATACTTAATAACGATGCCATCACCCTCAGGATAATTAACCTGGACACCTGACAGATCACCAACAAATGCATATACTGCGTTTGCTGATGCGCTATCATATGCGGGTAAACTGTTGTTAAACAGTACCGGGAGGCCCTCAAATACGTCTGTTGCAAAATTAGCGGCTTTCTGTGCGGCCTTGAATGTTGCATATGTGAGCTTATTCATTACAACAACCGGAGTGCGAGCTTCATCTGACAGATTAGCGAATGCATTAGCAACTGTATTAACGGCGGGAGCCTCAGTAATAGCTGCTGCGCTTGCTGCGGATGATGTTGCGCTTGTAGGAGCTCCGGCTACATCAGCAACAACAAGAGCTGCCAGCTTCTTGATGATCTGATAGGTAAGCTCATCATAGATGTATCTAACAAGTGTCTCGCCACCCATAGCGATAGCTTCATCTGAGATGTGGATCCACTTCTTGATGTTCTTAGGGATCATGGTAACGATACCCAGCGCAAGAGCTTCCTCAGTAGGAGCACTGGTACCCTCTGTGTGAACATAAGCGCCATCTGCTGAAAGTTCAAATGCAACTTTAAGGTTGCCGCGGATATTGGTCTTGCGAACTCTGGACAGGATCTCATCGTTATCCCATGCCGTTCTTATGATCTCGTCAACGATTACAGGAACCGGAACTGATCCGGATGCATCTGTTGTAAGGAGTGCTCTACACTCTGTAGCATCCTCGCTGATAAGATAGCGAGCGAATGCGTCAACATACTCTTTGCTTGATCTGATTTCTTCGGGTGTCTTAGTCATCTCTTTTTTCTCCTCTTCAAACTTGCGGATGACAGTACCAGCGCCCTCAACGATTGCCTGACGTATCTCCGCTTTCTTTTCTTCCTCAGCCTTGCGGGCCTCGATCTCTTCTTTGATTGATTTCATTTCAGCTTCAAGCGCATCCAGATCAGCGCCCTCAGCATCAAGCTCTGCGACTATTGCAGATTTTCTCTCTTCCATCTCCTCGATGGTCATTTCTTTAAGTTCCATGGTTTATACCTCGCTTAAAATTCTGATTTTCTGTTTTTGCAGCTCAATCCGGCGCTTCTCAGCCTTTACGCTCTCCAGCGATGCCTTAGCATTATCCAATGCGTCAGCCAGCCCACGCGCTGAAATGTTTGTTGCTTCATATGCGGGAAAAGTTACGGCGGATACCTCGAATACTTTGCTTATCTTCTCGATATGCCGTTTGGGATGTTCGCTCTCTAACTCTTCCCATCTATCACCATCCACTTTGAACATGAATGACATTCCGGAAATGTCACCGCGCTCAATAGCGGAATATAGTGCTTTTGCTTCGGCATTGTTATCCACATCAAGATTTACACGGATATTCATGCCGATCTCATCATCAATGCTCATCTGCATCGTGCTATTTGCGTTATTATTGCGGGAACGTGCAAGCGGGATCATATCAGTATTGTGATTAACTAAAAAACGGACATCCCTTAAATCGGTGTCCGTTAATGCTCCTCTGTCAATCATCTCATCGTACCAACCCAGATCCGTCCATGAATCATAGACAATCGGTGTACCCTCTATATATTTCCCGTGTTCCTCGTCTGCTTGTGCTCGGACTTCAAAATCAAATGCCCGAATCTCCATTTTCTCCATTTCCATTATTGCCCTCCTCGCTGACTTTTTCGTCTGCATTCCAATACTCACCGCGGATAATACGAACATCTCCACCCTCAACCGGCGGCATATTCCATATCTCACGCGCATCATTGATACTTATAATTCCACGATCTAAGAGCTGGCTCGATACATCCAGCTTGTCCTTATTGGACATATACTGTAATCTGTTCGCCGTGAGCATTAATCTATTGCCATTGCCCTGTTCTCTGAGCGTGAATAACATTTTGGTTAATACCTCGGAGAACTGTATAGCAAATGGTTCAATGGCTCCCTCATAGAATGCTGACCACGCATCACCAAATGCTTTATTTGTCAGCACATCCTCATTAACCATGAAATATTGATAAACATTATCTTTTATCAGTTTCATCTCATCCGCCTGGACTACAAACGGATCAGATTTAACCTGATTGATGTTTTGGTAAGTATTCGGGAATAGGAGCAACCCGCCGCCCTGAGCATCCTTGCTAAAATTCTCCTCAGAGAATCGCTGACGCTCTTTTGCAAGATCCTCGGCTTTTGAGAAGTTATTAACCTGAGCCCAGAATCTATATGTTGCGGCGCTCTTAACACCCTCCTCAATGCCCTGATTCTGTATGTGGATCAGATCCATTGTCGGGAATAATGAATGATTGCTCTCTCCAAAAAAGTCGCTTTTATATTGGAACTTCGTAAGGATACCGCAATATTCCAACTCAATAGCGGCTCTCTCATTCCATCCAAATGTATATACCAGATATGGCTTAGTGCCATACTGTACTATTTCTGTCTTATGAGGTAACGGGCAAAATATTCCGCTGGGCTCTCCATACTTGTCATATACCGGAACTATAAATGCGGTATTATGCACATCCAGTATTGTCGATACTCTGTAAAGGAACTGAGACCACGTTTGAAACTGATTCGGCGCTTTTAGAAGTTTACTCTGCAGCGCCGGTCTTGCGGATCCTTGCAAATCAACCCTTAACTTGCTGATATGTGTAGCTCTGGCATTAATAGCGGACCGGATCAACTCCGATTCGTATATCTCGCCGCCCCAGGTTGTAAACTTGGGAGTATATCCATCCAGCATCTTAAATGTTGATTGCTTCTCGTTTTCTGCTTTTTTAGGTCTGTTTTTCAGAAAAATATCAAATAAGCCCATTATTCATTCCTCAGACGATCTCTTATCTCGTCATACCATTTTTGACGGACACAAAACGCATCAGCCAGCGCTGCGCATCCGTCTATGTGTAGATTCGGGGATAGTTTTACCAGCTTCCCCCGTCCTCGCTCGACATTCATCTTGATAGCCGAATTGAGTAAATGTATTTTCAGTAGGTCGTTATCTCCGATATGTACCTTGCCATCCTTAAATAGCCCCTCCATCTCTTGGAGAACTCCCCACAAGTTATCACCCTGATATACATCATCACACCGGAACCCGTAGCGCTCCATATCCTGTATAAGATATTGAGCGGAGTACCTATCATATCCGGTCATGAGTGGTAATATCTCATATTGCTCAACCAATGAGGTCAACCAGTTATAGCAATTATGGTAATCAACGAAATTATCCCCGCTGACTTCCAATAATCCCCGCTGGATATATGCGTTGTACGGAATCCCATCTCTTGCGGTCGCTTCGTCAATCTTCTCTGCCGGGAGCCAGAATTTAGCGAACACATAAAGCTCACCGCCCCGCTCGATCACGATGGTGGCCGCCGTGAGGTCTGTGGTCTGGGAGAGGTCGATGCCGGCTACACAATAGCATGACCGGAAATCCTCCAGCTCCAACCTATCTCCACACATAGCCTCTACTACATGAGCATCCAACCACGCAAGAGAACTATTCTGCTTTAGGTTGCAATACTTTGTTATAAACTCCGCTTTTTTGGAAAGTGAACCCTCCGCAATGGCAATCTCCTCCAGCATGAAATCCACACTAACGGATACTCCCAAATTCGGGTTACTCTTCCTCAGCTCGTTTATATCATTCCATTTATCAATGTCATCAATGACATACAAAAAAGGTAATAGCCTCTGTTCTTTGCTATCACCCATTAAAAATCGTGTGCTTCGTTTGAATATCTCATCATAGATGGAATCATTTACATATCCCGATGTTGTGCATGATAAGAGCAATCCCTCATCTCTTGCTCCCATACCGGACTTCATTACCTCATATTGTTTGAGACCTTTGTCCCCCTCCCAGGCGGCAATCTCATCACAAACGCACAAGCTCGGGTTAAATCCATCTGATGTTTTAGCATCAAACGCTATCTTTTTTACTTGCGAATTACTCCCGGGAATAAACAGATCACTCTGCCTATGCCGTGGGAGATCTGAATCATCAACTACTTTTTTGTTATGCGCATCCCTCTCAGAGAATGCTTCTTTCATCTGCTGGTATTCCGGATCCAGCAATGTCATCATCCAGATATTGTTATAAATAATATCCGCCTGGTCTAACTTCGGAGCTATATTATAAATCTTTGCTCCATATCCGCCATCTTGCCACCAAATATACTTCGCAATGGCGGCGGCCAATAATGACTTCCCGTTCTTCCGGCCAATAACCAAAACGACCTCTCGGAATTGTCTGTTATGGTTACTATCCACGATTCCAAACACCGCAGATATAAATGCCTTTTCCCAGAGCTCCAATATCAGAGGATTCGGCGCGAGCTTGCCCTCTGTGTGGAATGCATGAGTTTCAATCCACTCTACCGCTGCGGTCGCTTTTTTCTGATCGTAGAAAAAACGCTTATTCTCTAACCCATCAATCAGATAATCAAATAAAAGTGCTATATATCGCCCAACGGCAATACTTCCATCCTTAATCTGCTGATAGTATGTATAAATCCAGTTATCTTGGCATTTCTTCGACATATTCCCCTACATCGTGGCCCTAACTCTCTCGCAATCTGCCCGAATTGAG
>RHMF01005100.1_pt1 | contig 12202 bp, 11 predicted proteins | sample 5365151 | NCBI WGS metagenome assembly RHMF01 (sample SAMN10266501, study PRJNA497801) | feces metagenome | isolation source: feces | host: Bos taurus | place: China: Prairie of Fairy Mountain | collected 2017-08-14 | reverse complement strand
CGAGTTCGCTCCTAACACTGAGAAGGATCAGAAGGAGATGGCTGACGCTATGGGCATCCCCGTAGAGAAGGTTAAGGCTAAGGTTGAGGCTTTGCACGAGGTTAACCCAATGTTGGGTCACCGTGGTTGCCGTCTCGGTAACACATATCCCGAGATTACAGAGATGCAGGCACGCGCTATCATCGAGGCTGCGATGAATGTTAAGGCTGCTGGCACACCTGTTAAGGTTGAGATCATGGTTCCATTGGTAGGTAACCACAAGGAGCTTCGCTACCAGAAGAATATCATCGACAAGACTGCTGAGGCAGTATTCGCAGAGCGTAACGACCGTATCGACTACCTCGTAGGTACAATGATCGAGGTTCCTCGTGCTGCTGTTACAGCTAACCAGATCGCAGAGGTTGCAGAGTTCTTCTCATTCGGTACAAACGACCTTACTCAGATGACTCTCGGTTTCTCTCGTGACGATATCGCTAAGTTCTTGCCTATCTACTTGGAGAAGAACATCCTCAAGAACGATCCTTTCAAGATCTTGGACCGCAACGGTGTTGGCCAGCTCGTACGCGAGGCTGTGTTCAAGGGCCGTACAACACGTCCCGACTTGAAGTGCGGTATCTGCGGTGAGCACGGCGGTGAGCCTTCATCAGTAGAGTTCTGCCACCACGCAGGTTTGAACTACGTAAGCTGCTCTCCATTCCGTGTGCCTATCGCACGTTTGGCTGCTGCACACGCTGCATTGAGCGTTAAGTAGTTTCGACGTTTCCAATAGCTCGAGGGGCTGTCCGACATTGTTCGCGACAGCCTCTCTTTTTATAATATAGGTATATGTAACCGATTCCTCTTTGGAGTTCATCTACCCCACCGACCCAATTTGACTACATATCTGATAGGTATTTATACCTATATGTAGTACAACTATATGCAAAATAGGCCACTTTATGCGCATTAATTGAAAAATATTCGGTATATTTGTGCGATTATAGTCAAGCCTCATTGACTTAATTTGAGGGTTCGTAAACCAGAAAAGCGATACTCTCACAGCTATTAAACCAAACAGTAGCTCACACAATGGCTACACGAATGATTTAACGTATGAAGGAAAATCTACAGATTTTGGATCCCCTCGATCCCAATTTGGGCGCAGGTGAGATGACTCTTGTCAACATCATCTTAGCACTCGTAATGTTCGGCGTTGCTCTGGGCATTAAGCTCGACACATTCAAGGATGTATTCCGCTACCCCAAGTCTATCATCGTAGGCTGCATGATGCAGTGGGTGGCACTTCCCCTTGTTACTCTCTGCGTGGCATTGGCATTCAACAGCGTGATTACCCCCATGGTTGCCTTGGGTATGATTCTCGTTGCTTCGTGCCCTGGTGGTAATATCTCTAACTTTATGTCGTCATACGCACAGGGCAATATCGAGCTCTCAGTATCTATGACCGCCGTTACCACAGCCTTTGCGCCACTCATCACTCCGCTTAACTTCTGGCTCTACGGTACGCTCTACTGCAACATCGTGAGCATCAACAACGAGATTCCCACACTCGTCATCCCCTTCGGCGATATGTTCGAGCAGATCATGCTCTTGTTGGGTCTTCCCATCGTTGCAGGTATGGCATTCGCCCACTACTTCCCCAACGCTACAAAGCGCCTTTTGAAACCTTCGCAGATACTCTCAATCATCCTCTTCATGGGCATGGTTGCAGTGTCATTCACAAAGGTTGTAACATCGCTTGGCGACAATGCACATGCAGGTCTTGATGGCACATCTATCTTCATTGCCATTGTCTGCGCCTTTGTGGTTGTTATTATACACAACATCACAGCACTTAGCACAGGTTATGGTGGCGGCACACTCTTCCGTTTGCCCAAGGTTGACCGTCGCTCTATGACCATCGAGGTGGGTATCCAGAACTCTGGTCTCGGACTCATCCTCCTTTTCAACGACAAAATTTTCGACCCCATTATTTGGGATAACAACGGCGGTATGGTCTTCATCACTGCTATCTGGGGTGTATGGCACATCATTTCAGGCCTCATCACCGCATCTATCTTCCGTCGTACAAAACTCGTATAGCCATGGCTAAAGAGAAGAAGGTTCAGGACTACGACTTCATGTACGATTTTCTGCGTTACTACGTGGACATCGTAATGAAACTCTCCTACCGAAAGATTAAATATGTTGGCAAGGAGTTTATCCCCAAGGATGGCGCAATTATCCTTGCACCCAACCACACCAATGCACTTATGGATGCTATGGTCGTGCTCGGCATGGACCACAGCCCCAAGGTCTTTGTTGCTCGTGCCGACATCTTCCGCAACCCCAAGATTGCCAAGATATTAAAGTGGCTGAAGATTATGCCTATCATGCGTATGCGTGACGGCTATGAGGAGGTCAAAAAAAACAACGAGACTATCGAGCGCGCTGTTGATGTGTTGCGTGACCGCGTCCCCTTCTGCATCTTCCCCGAGGGTACACACCAGGCTAAATATTCGTCACTCCCCTTGGCCAAGGGCATCTTCCGCATCGCATTCCAGGCGCAGGAGCTTATGCCCGACATGCCCCTCTACATCGTTCCCGTAGGTATTCGTTACGGCAGCTTCTTCCGCTTCCGCTCTACGGTGCGCGTGCAGATTGGCGAGCCTATCAACGTGGGTAATTTCATTAAGCAGAATAGCGAGCTTACGCCCGCAGAGCAGATGACCGCCATGCGCGAGTTGCTCACCGAGCGCATACACAACTCTATCTTCTACATTCCCAACGATGACGACTATGAGGCTATGTATGAGATATGTGCTGCGGTTGTCAAGCACCAGACCAAGAACTGCAAGTTCGTAGTCGACGGCAAGCGCCTTCGCGGCATGGATGCATACTTCGAGGCAAACAACCGCACAGTGCGTGAGGTTATGCGCCTCAAGGAGTCCAACCCCGAGGTTGCAGCCGAGCTCTTGCAGTTGGGTAAGGAGGCTTACGAGGAGCGTACCTCGCAGTCTATTAGTCTAAAGTCGGTATCTGCGAAGAATGGCCTTGCATCACGCATCATGCAGATGTTCTTCTTCATTCTTAAGCTACCCTACACCATTCCCGCATCCATTCTTACATTGCCCATGGTGGCAGTTGTGAAGTTCTTGTTCACCAAGATTAAGGACCACGCTTTCCGCAACTCTATACGCTTCCTTATCAACCTTGTGTTGTGGCCAATCCTGATGATAATCTACTCGGCATTGGCATACTCATTCCTACCCTGGGAGTGGGCACTACCCATCACATTGGCATTGCTCCCCGCCCCCATCGTAGCACAGGAGACATGGCGCATGTTACGACTATTCAAGTCGGACATTAAGCTTCAGTGTAACAAGCAGTTGCGCGAGAAATACAAGAAAATCAGAACTCTATTCATCAAAAAATGATAACTATGATTAAGAGACTTACGACGCTGGCTATCGCATTATTTTTGTCGATGAGCCTATACGCCCAGGTCAACGAAACCGCGACCGAGGCTACGGAGACAGATAAGAAGGAGATTGTCAAAACAGGCTACAACTATGGTCCACTCCCCGCCGTGGCGTTCGATGCAGATAAGGGTTTCCAGCTCGGCGCCCTATTGAACATCTACGACTTTGGCGATGGCTCGACATACCCTAACACACGCCAGCAGTGGTACTTCGAGGCCTCGTTCTTCACCAAAGGCTCGCAGCAGTTTATGGTGTCATACGATAACCGCTTCCTTATTCCTGGTGTGCGTTGGTCTACAGCCTTGACCATCTTCAACGATAAGGCTATGGACTTCTACGGCTTCAACGGCTACATGGCTCACTACGACTACGAGAAGGTGGCTTTGGGTAAGGACAAGGCAAATCTCGACAACTACATCTACACACCCAAGTACCGCATCAACCGCATCGCTGTACTCTTCAAGAGCGACTTCGTGGGTAACATCTGGGACAACAAGTTCTTCTGGGAGGCAGGCTACCACTTGAGCTACTTCAAGCAGGGTTACAAGAACCAGGGCGCGCTTAATCTCGATAAGATTAACAAGAACAAGGCTCCCGAGAAGATGTTCCCCGAGACCGAGCCCACAATCTTCGATATGTATCGTCGCTGGGGTCTTATCTCTGAGGAGGAGGCTTGGGGCGGTCTTAACAGCACTGTACGCCTCGGTTTGTTGTTCGATACACGCGATAAGGAGGGTGCTCCCTCACGCGGCATCTGGGCAGAGGCACACTTGATGCTTGCTCCGAAGTGGTTGGGTACTACTAACCCCTACTACCGCTACTCTGCAACCTTCCGCCACTATGTGCCCATCGTGAAGAACGATATCCTTACATTCGCATATCGCCTTAATTATGAGGGTACTTTCGGCAACGATGCACCCTACTATGTATTGCCCTATATCACCACCGTAGGTCAGAGCTACGACCGCGATGGCATGGGTGGCTACCGCACTATTCGTGGTATCATGCGCAGCCGTGTTCAGGGCTTGGATATGGCCTCTTATAATGCAGAGTTGCGTTGGCGCTTCGTGTCGTTCACACTCTGGAAGCAGAACATCGCCTTCGGCCTTAACATCTTCTCGGATGGTACTATGGTTACCAAGGGTCGCGATATGTCGTTCCGCGGCGATGAGCAGTATCGCGCAGAGTATGATGAGTATATGGCACAGGGCACAAAGGCCGACCGTCCACATATCACCGTTGGTGGTGGCTTGCGCTTCATCATGAACCAGAACTTTATCGTAGCCTTTGAGTATGGCTTGCCCGTGAGCAAGTTCAGCAAGGATCCCCTCATCAAGAATCAGGATGGCAAGGGCGCCTTCTACATCAACACTGGTTACTTGTTCTAAACACGACTCATAATAACAAGAAAGGCTGTCACTTTGGTGACAGCCTTTTTTCATTTTATTAGAGAACTACATGATTAAAATCGTTGCACAAATTTGGTAGTTTTGTATAAAAATAGTATATTTGCGAAAGCGAATAATTATAATTATGCGGAAGCTCTACATCATAGCGGGTTGTAACGGTGCTGGCAAGACAACGGCATCCTACACCATGTTACCCGAGTTGTTGCACTGTCACGAGTTTGTGAATGCCGACGAGATTGCTCGTGGCCTATCACCCTTCAACCCCGACAGCATGGCTATCGAGGCGGGACGCCTTATGCTACGCCGCATCAACGACCTCCTGGAGGAGGGCTCTGATTTCGCCTTCGAGACGACACTTTCAACACGCACATATCAGAAGTTCATCGAGCGCGCCCACGAGCGTGGTTACTTCGTATCACTACTATACTTTTGGCTGCCTACGCCCGAGCAAGCTATCCAGCGCGTAGCAAAGCGTGTGAGCCTTGGAGGTCACAACATCCCGACAAACACCATCTGCCGACGCTATGAGAGCAGCATGCGAAACCTTACTTCGCTCTACATCCCCATCTGCGACTATTGGGTAATCTACGACAACTCAACTGCCGAGGGTGTCAAAAAGATTGCTTATGGTTCGAAGGGCGAAATAAAAGAGGTTGTTGACCCGTTAGCCTACCAAAAGATTTTGAGTTATGAGTGAGTTTGAGATAAGAGAACTTCAAGAACGAATTGACGCGGGCATTCTCCTTGCCCAACGCCGCCTTATCGAGCGCACTCGCAAAGATAATGGCGACCTTGTAGTCATGCGCGATGGTCAGGTCGTGCGTCTCACTCCCGACCAGTTGCTCCAAAAATAGCAATTCACCACCCCACCCCTTGCATCTTAGGCACAGACACATTGATATAGGAAATAGAAATAAAAAGGTAGGCGTTAGGCCTACCTTTTATCCTTTATATAAGCTAATATTGCATCAAGGTCACTGGGGTTAAACCATGTGGTGTTAGTGTCGCGCCTAAACCATGTAAGCTGACGCTTGGCATAGCGGCGCGAGTTGCGCTTGACAAGTTCTACTGCCTCCTCAAAGCTACAGTTACCATCAAAGTACTCGAACAACTCACGATATCCCACCGTCTGCAGGGCATTCAAATGACGCTTGGGATACATCGCGCGCGCCTCAGCCTCCAGACCCTCCTCCACCATCATATCGACACGACGGTTGATGCGGTCATAGAGCACATCGCGTGGCATGTCCGTGCCTATCTTTATGATGTTGAAAGGTCTTTCAGCTGTCACACCCTTACGCTGTTCGGAGTAGGGGCGCCCCGTTGCAAGGCACACCTCCAAGGCGCGCATGACACGTGCAGGATTGCAGACATCCACCTCCGGCATACTTCGCATCAAGTCTGCGCAACTCCTCTACAAGGCTCTCCAACCCTTCACTCTCCAGACGCTGCTTTAGGCTCTCGCGTATTGCGAGGTCAGCATCAGGGAGGTCGTCCATGCCCTCGCACAACGCCTGAACATAGAGTCCCGAGCCACCCACAGCGATAACATACTCACTCTCCGTAAAGAGGCGATCAAGTAGCTGAAGTGCCTCCTCCTCATACTTTCCGCAGTTGAAGTCATCCTCCACCTCGCGGTCAGCGATAAAGTAGTGCTTCGCTGCGGCAAGTTCCTCGCGCGTAGGTTGCGCCGTGCCTATGGGACCTGACGCGAGTCAGTAGATATGATAGGGGCATTAAGATGCGTTGCGAGCTTCACAGCCAGGGCACTCTTACCCGAGCCTGTGGGGCCCACAACAACAACCAACGTACCTCGTTTAGAACTCATCATCGTAGCCATCGTCGCCGTCAAACTCGTTGTAGTCGCCCATCATCTCCTCGAAGATAGAGCCACACTCCTCGTTCGCCTCGGGGTCATACTGGTCGGGCGCGGGTGCATGCTCGAATGATACGCGTGGATACTCCAAGCCGTCCTGTGGGCGCTGCATATCGAGCAACTCGAGATAGAACGAACGGTTGTTCATCATGTCGAAGGTATAGATAAGGCGGTCGTGGAAGGTATTATTCACCTCCATTAGCGTCACCTTATCCATGCAGCGTGGTGCACCAGGTATATCATCACCCAGGTCAATCTCCGAGAACTCCTCCACGGGGCGCCACTCGGCATCAGACTTGAAGATAGATATCATGCAGTCGTCATAACCCAACGCCTTGAGCAGGAATTGGCTGAACTCCGCAAGTGTCATATCGGGGTAGACCTCAAAGTCGCGTACGAAGTTATCACTCTCGTCGCTGAGCATTCGATATTTGAAAACTATATTCATAAGATTTAGTTTTTAAGTCACACTAATATTGATACAAAATTAATATTTATTCGTTTAATTGGCGTGTAAAACGACAAAAATCTAATAAAAAGTTGTAGAAACTCAAAAAAGACACTATATTTGCACTACTCAAGTCGAGTATTTGTTCATCCCCCGCGAGACTCATCGTCGGGTTTCGGATTATAATCAGACACTATATATGCAAGATTTAACAGCATTAGAGGGTAAAACCATTGTCGAGTTGCGCGAAATTGCGAAGGTGCTTGGCATAACTCCCTCAAACATGAAGAAGGGCGAGCTTATCAACAAGATTGTGGAGGCTACAACAACCGAACCTGCAGCCCCCGCACCAGAGCCCGCAGATGCCCCCAAGCGTGGTCGTCGCCCCCGCATGAATAGTATAAAGGTGGGTGCGTCACCCCAACCTCGCCAAGAGGTTATGGCAGAGGATGTTCCTGCAGAGGCTTCTACAGTGGAGCAAGCAGCAGAGACACCCGCACAGCCCGCCGAGCAGGCCACAGCCCAGCCACAGCCCAAACGCCGTGGGCGCAAACCAAAGAGATCAAATAATCAGCATGCGGAACCCGCACCCGAGCCACAGCCTGCCGAAGAGGAGGTAAACGAGATTAATATCGACGAGGAGCTCCCCATCGAACACATATCACTTCACGACATTATCTCCGATGATGACGACGAGGTATTGGATGTCGAAGAGTTCTTCGACAACGACAACGATGATGAGGATGGCGAGGAGTCGGAAGACATCACCAAGGATGACTTTACCGCGACCATTGAGGGTGAGGGTGTCCTGGAGGTTATGCCCGACGGCTATGGCTTCCTACGCTCTGCCGACTACAACTACCTGAACTCACCCGACGACATCTATGTGTCGCCATCACAGATAAAGCTCTTCGGTCTCAAGGCTGGCGACACCGTATATGGCACAATCCGTCCACCAAAGGAGGGCGAGAAGTACTTCCCACTTGTACACGTCGAGCTCATCAACGGTCTCAAGCCCGACATCGTGCGCGACCGTCAGCAGTTCGAGTACCTCACGCCACTCTTCCCATCGGAGAAGTTTAATCTCACGGGCGAGGGCCACAATACCAAGTCCAATCGCATTATCGACCTGTTTGCACCGATAGGCAAGGGTCAGCGCGCACTTATCGTGGCACAGCCCAAGACGGGTAAGACAATGTTGTTGCAGTCCATTGCCAACGCCATTGCCGACAACCACCCCGAGGTATATATGATTGTGCTACTCATCGACGAGCGCCCCGAGGAGGTTACCGAGATGGCACGCCACGTCAAGGCCGAGGTTGTAGCATCTACTTTCGACGAGCAGGCTTCGCGCCACGTTAAGGTTGCCGAAATGGTACTCGAGAAGGCAAAGCGCATGGTTGAGTGCGGCCACGATGTAGTCATCTTCCTCGACTCTATCACACGCCTTGCTCGCGCCTACAACTCTGTGCAGCCCGCATCGGGCAAGGTGCTCTCGGGAGGTGTCGATGCCAACGCACTACACAAGCCCAAGCGCTTCTTTGGTGCTGCGCGTAACACCGAAGAGAAGGGTTCGCTCACAATCATCGCAACAGCACTTATCGACACTGGCTCGAAGATGGACGAGGTTATCTTCGAGGAGTTCAAGGGTACGGGTAACATGGAGCTTCAGCTCGACCGCAAGCTTGCAAACAAGCGCATCTACCCTGCTGTCGATGTCATCGCTTCGGGCACACGCCGCGAGGATTTGCTCCTAACGCAGGGCGTTATGCAGCGCACATGGATATTGCGCAAGCACCTCTCGGATATGACCACCGTGGAGGCCATGGAGTTCCTGCAGAAGCAGATGAACCTCACGCGCGACAACGACGAGTTCCTCGCAACGATGAATCAGTAGTAGAGCGCATACATACTCAAAACAAAACCCCGCAGGTTGCCTGCGGGGTTTTATTTTGTCGGGTAGCCTATTACGCTTTGGGAAGTGTAAAGGTAAACTCCAAGCCACCTACCTTGCGGTTAGCAACCTTGATATCACCACCATGGAAGAGTACAGCGTTCTTAACGATAGAGAGGCCAAGACCCGTGCCACCGAGCTTACGCGAGCGACCCTTGTCGATGCGGTAGAAGCGCTCAAAAATGTGGTTGATATGATCGCTATCCACGCCGATACCATTATCGTAGAACTCGATAGTATACATCTTATCATCCTCGGTGCAGCGCACAAAGATATCGCGGCCTCCCGAATATGCGATGGCATTATCCGTAAGGTTTTTAAATATGGACATAAGAAGTGTCGAGTTACCCAACACCTTCATGGGTGCAGGCAGCTCAATATTCATACGCATACGCTTATCGTCTGGCAAAAGTGCCACCTCCGATGCTATCTCGTCAACTATAGCGCGGAGGTCAACACTCTCGCACTCAATACGACTGCTTCCATCCTCCAAGCGTGTGATTGTCGACACATCGTTAAGCAACTGCGTAAGGCGCTGACAGTGAGCATAGCACTTCGCAATAAAGGCATCGCGCTCCTCGGCTGTCATATCCTTCGCCGTGGTCATAGTCTCGAGGTAGCCCTGAATAGCCGCCACGGGGGTCTTTAGCTCGTGGTTGATGTTGTTCGTAAGCGCTTGATGCGCAACTTCTCCTGATGCTCATGCAGAGCGTTGTCGTGCTCACGCTGTATGTCGTTAGACGCATCGCGCAAGCGACCATATAGGGCGATGATATGGCGGGCAATGTCGCCAAGTTCATCGTCTGCGAACTGCGGGATGGTATCGATGTCTGCGCCATTCTCCATAGCCGAAACTACACGATCAAGACTGCGCAGGTTACGACTCATGCGCATTGCAAGCATAAGGGCGATAACAATAGAGACTCCCGCAACGCCTATGATAGCGAAGAAGATGCTCTCGTCGATGGTGGTGATGCTCTTGCTGTGACTCAACACCGATAGGTGGTAGACGATGAAGCCACCAATAAGTGTGAAAATGAGTATCGTCAAGAGGAGGTACAAGCCTCCACGATAGCTAAAAATTTTAGATTTTGAATCCATAGCCATATCCAGTTCGTGTTATTATATGGTTACCATAAATGCATAGTTTCTTGCGCAGGCGCGTGATGTTTACATCAATGGTGCGGTCCAATACCACCACCTCTTCGCTCCATACGCGCTTCATAATCTGTTCGCGCGAGAGTATCGTACCACGATTCGATAGCAACAGCACCAGAATATCAAACTCCTTGCGCGTGAGCTGTATCTCCTCATTGTCGATGTAGCAACTCTTGTCGCGATTATTCACAACCAGCGTCTCGAAGCGTATGATGCTATCGTCAACCTTTTGCTCCTCCTCTGCTGGTGTCTCGTTCGCCACGGCGGCAGTGAGCGTTCGCTTTGAGCGGCGCAACACGCTACGCACACGAGCCATTACCTCTGCCAAAGAGAAGGGCTTCGAGATGTAGTCGTCAGCGCCAATATCGAGGCCCTTAATCTTATCGGCTTCGGAGTCGAGTGCCGTGCAGAAGATTATCGGAGTCTCGGCAGTCTCTTGGCGCTTGCGAAGAATGCGAGCGAGGCCAAAGCCACTTAGTTCGCCCATCATGATGTCGAGAATCATAAGGTCGTAGTCGGCAAGACTGAGTGCCAATGCCTCCTCGGCACTAAACGCCGTGGTTACATCATACCCCTCTTTTTCGAGGTTGAACTTTAGAATCTCGCATAACGACTCCTCGTCATCAACGACCAATATTCTATATTTATTCATGCTTCAAAGTTTTCGTCAAATATACGAATATATCCCTCATACGCCTCTTAAACAATACAAATTTAATAAAGATTTAACAATTACACAAGTCTAAATCGATATTTTTGAGTACCCGATTAACAACAATGAAACAATTTTGTAACAATTTTGTAACAATTATTTCTTATCTTTGTGACATAACTCGTAATGTTATGGATCTATTTATAGTAATTGTACTAGCCCTATTGGCAGTTATGGGCATCGTTGTCGGTGTATCGAACGATGCCGTAAACTTCTTAAATTCAGCCTTTGGTTCAAAGGCAGCCAAGAAAAACATTATCCTTACGATTGCCGCAGTTGGCGTCATGGTCGGTGTTATGACATCGAGTGGCATGATGGATGTAGCGCGTAGCGGAGTATTCTACCCCAACATGTTTAGCTATCAGGAGATTATGATTCTATTCCTGGGCATGATGCTCTCGAATATCATCCTGCTGGACATCTACAACTCACTCGGACTACCCACCTCTACAACCGTGTCATTGGTATTTGGTTTGCTCGGTTCGGCAATGGCACTGGCCCTCTACAACATCTGGAGTGGCGATGCGCTTATGACCGACCTGGGTCAATACATCAACTCGGGTAACGCCCTCGCCATCGTGTCGGGTATCCTGCTCTCTGTAGTATTGGCATTCTTCACTGGTCACCTATTGATGTATATCTCGCGCGTGATATTCTCATTCCGCTACAGCAAGATATTCAATCGTTTTGGTGCTTTGTGGTGCGGCATCACTCTTGCAGGTATCATCTATTTCACCGTATTCAAGGGTCTTAAGAGCACAAATATCATTCCCGATGTACTCAAGGACTATGTTAACGACCACACGGGCATGGCATTGCTCATCTTGTGGTTAGCAAGTTCGCTCATATTGTTCATCTTGCAGCGTTGCAAGGTTAACATCCTTCGTGTCTCAATTCTTGCCGGCACATTCTCTTTGGCTTTGGCCTTTGCGGGTAACGACCTTGTGAACTTTATCGGTGTGCCATACGCAGGCTACGACTCTTATGTCATTGCCCACAACTCCGACACCATCCCCACATCGATGGAGCAGTTGATGAACCCCACACAGGCCAACTTCTGGATTATGTGTGCGGCGGGCCTTGTGATGGTCATCACACTCTTTACGTCGAAGAAGGCGATGCGCGTTATCGAGACCGAGCGTAAGCTATCATCGCAGAGCGAGGAGGTATCACCAAGCAACAATGAG
>RHMF01001106.1_pt1 | contig 12207 bp, 20 predicted proteins | sample 5365151 | NCBI WGS metagenome assembly RHMF01 (sample SAMN10266501, study PRJNA497801) | feces metagenome | isolation source: feces | host: Bos taurus | place: China: Prairie of Fairy Mountain | collected 2017-08-14 | reverse complement strand
GAATAGGTTCTTGCATCTTCGAATCGTTACATCCATAACTGGCCTATGCGTGTCTACAAAGCTTTCGTATTCCGTGTATAAATAGTTGGTCCAAAGCGTACAATGTGTGTGAGAGAACCAAATTCTAGGATCATCTGGCGGCCGGCCAAAGTTATAATCCGGGTTCATCAAATCACAGTTTTCTATTTTTATGTAGAAGTTAGGCTTATTCTGGTTGTATTTAGAATAAGGAACGATTGTCGATGCTCTGTTTACGGCGCTACCGATCGAAGAAACATACAATCGTTCAATCTCGGAGTCAAACAATGGCATCAAGTGCCCTCCTCCTAAAGAGTTAGTCTTTACGTTTTCAATATCAATGAACCCATCAAAAACCTGTGGATAACATAAGTTGGCAGCATTGGTATCATAATCTACCAAGAAGTTGGTGTTCTCCCCTGGCGTAAAATGATAAACAACGTTGTTATCTGTGGCCGCTAGTTGATTGTTGAAGAAGAAATTTCTTACGGTTAAGCTTGGCAGTTTACATACATACCCATAATTATGAGTACCGTTGTTATTGCCTGCCCATAGCAAATATTTTGTTCTATTTTCAGGGCAATTTAGTTGGCAATCATAAATCTCTACATCACCATCAAACCATGAACCGAAATCGTCTCTTAGATATAAGAATCTATAGCTATTCACTACCGTGTTTTTTATGATTATTTTGCCCGCCCCGCAGCCTCCGATGCCTCTGTTTCCTACAACGCAGTGATCAACATATAGATTGTACACGCCTTTATGCGCGTCTATCTTTGATAATGTAGAATCTTTGAATATACACTCTCTGCAGTAATTAGCCCCATGAATTGACCAAAGACTGTTATTGCATATATCATTTGTTTGGTGTACGTTCTCTACGAGTAGGCCAACTGTGCCTTCAGTATTGATGTCGTAGCTACCTTTTGCAACATTGTCTTGAGTATAGAATTGCCTATGGGCCGTCACGTTGCAATCTTTGATGGTCAAGTTAGCGCAGAAACTAGAGCAGATGAATCCTGCATATGGGCTAGACGTCTCTGTGTCATCTTCACCTTCCATGGTATGGTCTATCTTTTCTATGATAACATTACATCTATGCACCATAATCCCACGACCATAATAGTTATAAGAGTCAACTGTATTTACGATATTCTTAAAGGTACCATTTTTTATGGTGATAAAAGGTTCATCCAACTTTTTTGCCAAGATGTTTGTGATTTGGTCGAATTGGAAATATAGGGTATCCAAGAGACGTCCATCATTATCTATTCGTACGTATTCTCTCCTATCAGAACCTTGGTTTGCGTTGCCACCAGTACGGATAAAATCCTTTTTGTTGGAATTTGTAAGACGTACTAATAGATTCCCGTGGCCTTTGAGGGTGCAACTAGATTGTCCTTTATATAAGGACGCAATTTCACCTGTATAGTCAAAGGTTCCCTCAGTTGGGATTACGTCAAATAGGTAGTGTTGGGTTGGAGTGCCAGAATCATCAATGATAAAGTGGGCCCCTTTCCAATCGACATTCGTCATAACTGGAATTTGTGACGTGATATCCTTAATGTAGTATGTCTTTTCTGGATTTGCAATCACCGTCAAATTTTTGTCATTAGCGAATGTGTGAGTGTTTTTAATATAGGTAAAATCGTCAGTTTCTCCATCGCCTAGAGCTCCGAATTGGTCGTATGAAATTTCAGAGCCGATAAGAATTTCGGCCGCAATGTCGCCAATTATTATCATGGTAGCCGCATCATCTACGTCGCCATCTTCTTTTTCACGCACCATGAACCAGCTTCCACCTCCATCATTTGGCTCGTGATAACCAAGTGTCCTAACTAAACTGCCTGGATGCAAATTAGTCGACGCTCGTAGCTCAGCGATATTATCAAATACATAGACATATCCGTCCGCATTCTCAACAGACAATGTGCCATCGCTGCTTATTGCTAGTCCATCGCCTACCTTGACCATACCAATGGAGGCGTTAGTTGCAGGGACACCAGATAATTCGTTATAATTGAGGTCAAGACCAGTAAAGTCAGTTATATAAAGTTTTGGCTGTAATTCAATTTGGCTTACATCTATCGCCTTACCAGCAGTATAAAGTGTCATTGTACCAAACAAGGCATTGCCTTCAAATTCAGAGGTCTCTCCACTAGCTATAGTTGCAACTGCTAGAGTGCACATCATCTTCTCTTCCTCTGGGATATATGCAGCGGAAGCAATCTCATATGAGTAATTTTCATCTCCATTAAATATGATATTGACTTTCCCTTTATTTAAGAAGAAATTATAGACGTCCTCAGCTGTGTCTGCCCCAGACCAACTGGTGTTACCACTTGCAACATTAATGACCATAGGGGCATCAGCCAATCCCAAGTCTGCTGAGCTTTTGTCCCCAAGCAATGTCACTCCGTTTATCTGCGGAAGATTAACTGCCTGCTCATAGTCAGTAACCCCATTAACTAATAGCGTTGGGATACCATCAGAGGAGTATAGGTATGACTTCTGATTGGCTTCATAGTATAAAAGTACATTGTGATACTTGCCTACTGCTGCTGGTACGGTAGTGTCGTCGCCCATACTAGCAGGAATAACCACCCTCCTCATCAAGGTGATTTGTTCTGGGTTATTGATTTCAACGACTCTTTTAGTAAAATCGTTGCAGGTTTTCTTCGGTTTTTCACCACAAGTGTTACAAGTCATATTAGGCCTCCATTCCCATTACGTGTCCGGCTCCTCGTTTGTCAAAATAGACTTCTACTAGTCCAACTGCACCAGACATAGTCGTATAGCAAGTTTGACTTCTTAATCCAAGTTCATTTGTTTCGATGTCGTACGCATCTATTTCTACTGGGCCAGCCCACACAATCATCGGCCGATGTTTATCGTCTACATAGTATGTAGTATTGTTGCTCGTTACATGAACCAAGCAGTTTGCTAGGTTAGTGATGCCATCTACCGTTTCTATCGTGATAGAAGGAATGACAGCCTGCGTTTCACAATCTGGCTGCTTGTTTCGAATACAAGCTTTCTGCTTGTAAGTATATTCACTCATGCAGCAATCGTTGTATTTGCATTTGTTCTCTGGAGCTGTGGGGAATGGCCGGCCGCAGCAACCCGAGTTAGGAGTATTGTAATTCTCATTCATCATACCACCATTATACAAGTAAAACTATCTAAATAAAAAAATAACCCCCGACTCAACACGGGGGCTATTCACACTCTACAATAAGACCTATTCCTTCACGAACTTTCCAGATTTATCTCTTTTCTGTTTTTTATTCTTTGACCCTACTGGGCGGCCTCGGCGCTTAGGTTCTGTAACAGACTCTATCGCTTTTTCTAGTCTATCTTTCTTACACTCACAAGACTTTTTCTTCAGCCTTTTCACTTCTTCTTCTAGGCCTTTTATTAGCCTCCCCTGCTCTAGAACCTGGTAAGTTAGTTCGTCTAGCCCTGCTAGTAAATCTCTTTTGAAAATCATTTGTTATCTCCTATACGACGCTCAAACGCTCGTCGCTGATTAGTTGTTAATTTATCTGATGGCAAGTCCATATAATCATTGCTGACTCCATCTATAAAACCTCCGGACTTTGCCCACTTAAAGGTCTTATAGTCATAGTTTGTTACTCTGTATACCTCCTTTCCTGAGATATTAGTTTTGCTTATCTGGTTAAAAGTTCTCTTGGTTGGGTTGCTTCTAAGCCTGTAGTATAGTCGAAAGAAGAACTCATAGAGGCAGAAGAACACGACTTCTGGGCTCTTCTCTCTGCCTTCTTGGTCAATGGTGTCAGCCACCATATCTAATAGCTCGTCCCAATGCCCATCTATCTTGTCCTCTATATCACCTATCTTATCTATGAGGTTGCAGATGCAACCCCATTCCAAGCTTCTAGTGTGCAACTCATTAATTTCTTCCACTTTCTTTCTCCAGTGCCTCTTCCATTATATCTATGTCGCCATATTCTTTTTCCTCTGCAGGCCTGGCTTGCTCAACTTCTCGATACCCTTGCCAGCAAAGCTTCACCCCTTTAAGCAATCTGTTCAGCTCTTCCTCGTCTAAATCTCTCACCAAATCTACAACTGTCTGGAATCTATTCTCCACTTTATTTGCAGTCTCTAGCGCACTGCTAGGTCTCTTATGCGAAAACCAACTCATCGTTTGAATCTCCTTTCCAAATGTATTCCTTTGTTTTTCCTTGGCCGTTTGAGACCCCAGTCCTTCGACTTATTCTGCCACCCTTTGCTCCTGCTACACGAGCCAACGCTGGGTTGCTAGCAAACCCCCCAGTGTGACCATTCCTACCCCCTTTGGATCCAATCATACGATAGAAGTCATCTCCGTATAGTTTCTTATTCATTTTGGCGGCCTTCATACCGCCGGCTTTTGTCCCTGGCATTTTGTTATCTCCTTTCATTTAGTTGTTATTTAGTTAGTGCTGCTGCGATAACCAGCAGTAAGTATAGGGTACTTGCAACAAACCCAAGCCCTACACCGTAAACAATGACCTTTTCCCAGTCAATCTTTCGCATAGTTGTCTCCTTTCTTTAGCTGTTATGTTTATGCCTCTATGTTATCACGCTTTGTCGCTTATGTCAATATGGTTTCTATTGTTTTCGTACTTCACCATTTCCGCAAACGCCTGCATCATTTTAGCTACAGCGATTACTCTATCTGGGTCACTGTGTTCGAACACAAACCCCACGACCATAGGGTTGCCGTCCGGTCTGATGGTGACTCTGCCATCTGATTCTTGTACACAATAGACCTCGGCATCATAGTTCTGGCACATAAGATCAGAGTGATACCCTAGCTTTACGTCATATGTCCTAGACTTCTGTTGTATCGTTACTTTTTCCATCTTCCTCCTTTATTATATTTTTAATTTCATCGTATATATCTCCAGAGAATTGTTCCTCCATTCTCTTTTGCATTAACCTAGCTGAGTCTTTTGCTTCCCTCTCCTCCATGGTTGCCTTCCACTCGTCCTTGTTAGCGTATGGGGTTGGGTATTCTTGGCTACCGATTAGCAGCTTCCAGTCCCCCCACTCAACCATATCTTCTACCTCTGTATAGAACTTAGTGCCGTATTTTTCTATCAGCTTCTCCATAGGTTCTCTAAGCTCTTCGTACTTTAAGTAGTCTAAGAACGTCGAGTAGGCACGGAGATCGGCTTCCGGGTTATCCTTGTTGTACTCACTGATAATCTTAAAGGCGTGCTCAGCACCTTGCAATAAGAACTCAGTTGGGTACAGTGGGTTCTGATGCTTCCACAGTGTCAACGCTCGACCGGTGTGGATACAAGCTAAGTGGCACAAAGAACACACACAGAACACCCTCACAAACTTAGCGGTCCCTTTTGCATAGTCAATCTCGTATACCTCATGCCCATGTCTACGTCTTAGATTCTCCGGCTTGCATCCACATATCTCGCATGTGTCCTCTGCTTGTGCATAGCATGCTTTACGCATGTGGTCCCACGTTGACGTTCCTAGTAACGTCCTTGGGTTTACACCGTGCAATGGCCGAGGGATGTTCGGCATCGCAATAAGGGGACGCAGGTCGTCCCCTTTTGGCGGCAGCCATCCATCTACGAGCTTGACGTCATACTTTGACATTATCTCTTTAGATAGGCTCATGCTTCCCCCCCTAGAATGGCAAGTCATTCATTTCGATTTCGTCAGAGGCGTCTTCTGCTCCGGCCAATGGGTCATCAGCCTTGTTTTCTTTAGGCTGTTCGTCTCCATGAGGCATGGCCACTTTGCGGTCAGTGAACTCTGCACGAGCATAGTCTTTGCCATTGTTAGGATTGCGTTCAGTATAGACCTCAATCTCTACCTCTGGTTTCTTCGCCACGAGTTTGCCAAAGGTTTGCTCATAGGCTTTGACAATCGCATCTTTACCAGACTTGCCTTCGCACATATCGACCGCTTTCTGTGCTGCATCTTTAGGAGCACCAAGCACCATCATAAGATTTCGGCTGTGGTGCTTCCTGAAGTTTTCATTCTTAAATGATAGCCAGTGGTCAGCAGTAGGGTACTGGACATCGTCAGTTTCCTCGAACCCGAACTTCATAATCACTGAGCCATTAGTCCCCACCTCTTTAATCTCAACGCTGTTGCATCGTGCTTTGTATACCCCGTCATCTGCGAAGTCCTTAAAGTTTCCCCCCATTTCGCTTTCTAAAGCGTCCCAATCAGTTGCCATAATTATTTATCTCCTTTCGGCATTAGTAGTTTATTTATATCTATATCGGCGAGCTTAACCTCACCAGTGAGTTCTAGTCTATTCTTAGCTAAAACGTTGCTGTCTCCTTCTAACACGAGGTACCTCTCGCCATTGATGTTCTTCAGATAGAATACGTTGTCGCACCATTCTACGAATGTGTTCATCGTGTTCACATCAATCTTCGGAGCAATCCGCTCAGTGTCCACCCCATCAGCATCCATCAAGTCCTTGCGTTCTGCATGTGCAACCAAACAGATACCATACCCTTGCTTGTTGAGCGACACTAATAGCGGTAGGAGCATGGTCCGAATCTGGTTTTCTAAGACCTGCTTACCATTGCCGTACCCACCGTTAGAACGGTTGAGTGTCTCGGTTAAATTATGTTTGTCGATGCCGGCTGCTTTTTCCACAACCTTACGCACTAGCCAGTCTACGCTGTCTATTACGACGGTGTCGTACTCACGCTTGCCAGCTTCGGCTTTGCGATAGAGCTCGACTAAGTCCTTGTAGAAGGCGTCGAGGTCTAAATACTGTGGTGTCCTATCTACTCCGAGGTAGTTCAGGCCACCTTCAAAGTCCAAGAACAGCGGGTTCTTGAGCTTCGCAGCTAAGCTAGATTTGCCTACGCCACTCAAGCCATATAGCATGAGCTTGGGCGCAGTCAATGTCTTGCCCTTGACTATTTGCATAGTCCTCCTTTCTCTAATTGTAAGTGTATTTTATTATTGTTGAGGCGATGGTGCGGTGAGTTCGCCTCATACTCAGTATATCAAATCCGCGGGATTTTGTCAAGCCTTAATGTGCTTATACCTATCGCTGTCGATAACCTCGTGCATCAGTTGCTCTGGGGTTTTACCCTCCATGGCGAATCTAAACGCACTCTGGTTAGAGCCACTAATAAGGGTAACATTTCTATCAAACTTGGTAGCTGCTACGTTGTTAGAGCGAGCATCTACATTCCAGAACACTACTGTTGGAAGTTCAAGCCCTGCTTCTTTCCATTTGCGCTTAGCGTTCTCAAAAGCAGTTTCGTCTGCTCCTGTAGCACACTGGTCGAACTCCATATCAGAGATAATATAGATTACTTTTGGAACGTTCTCCGTATCACCAGAAGCAACAGCTGCAGCTAAGAGAGCGTCAAACGTCCTTTCGATATTGGTGTTGCCCCACCAGTCGGCACTCTCGATGTTCCTGAGTTTTTCCGTAAGGGTCTCGCCAAGCACCTCGACTAACTGTGGTCTCTCGGAGAAGGTGATAAACTTGTTGGCGAAGTACCCCTTGTTTCTCTCGGCAAAGTATAGAGCAAGAGATGTAGATATCTCCATCGGCCTGCCCATCATGGAGCCAGACACGTCTGCTACGACAATGGCGTTCAGGTCTTCCGGTACGAAATTATCGAGGGATTTCCAGATCGCATTGGCAGAGTTGTCGTCTCCTTTCTTCACGTTCTGGATGACCTCAGCAGTGGTGACCGTAGAAGTGTTTACCTTCTTCTCTCCCTTATTAACCGCTCCGATAAACTCTTGGTACCTCTCGTGGTCGTTCCTATCGAAGGCGGCGGTATGTTTTCTAAAGGCTTGTGAAGGCACATTCTCGTACTTAATGTCCATCCATTTCTTACTAGACATCTTCTGTTCTAGTATGTCTAGTTTCGTACGAATCTTCACGAGCATCTTTCTATACTGTGATGGTTTAAGACCTAGAGCCTGTGCCCAGTTCCTAGCTGCTTTCCTCGTCACTTCCGAGCTGGCATTCTCTGACGGCATCCACTTGGCCAGTAGAGATGGGATTGGACTTCTGAGGTCGTTGTCCAAAACTTTTTTCACCAAGTCCACAGCAACGGGGTTGCCGGCACGATGATAAAGCAGGTCGTCCCATCGTCCATACTCTGGGATAAACTTTAACATATCATCAGCAACAGCTGGGTCATATGCTTCCAGTTCTTCCATACAAGCACGGAAGATATCCCTCTCTCCCTGACCTCCACGGATATCACGGAAGTAGAATAAGATTCTAAGCGCCGTAGTCTTATCTGATGCGTAAGCCTTAGAGAACAATCTAACCGCTGAATCAATATCGTTTCGTTTGCTTGCTCCTAAGGCAAAAAAATCAAGGCACGGATTCAAGCTACTTGCGTTTGTTGCGCCACCGTTTTCGGTAGTAGCCTCGTTAGTTGCCTTTTGTAATTCGTCTAAATAACTCATAATGAGCTCCTTTCCAATTGTTATACATTTATAGGTTTTTATTGGTGTACATTTTATGGAGCTCCTAGACACAAATTAGGTTGGATTCGAACCAACAATCTTTACATCTGCAGTGTAACGCTAAACCATTTAGCTTCAAATATGATTTTTGCTGTGAGTGTCTAAACTCTATAAATGTACCTAGTCACAATGCATGTTCCCAAAACATGTGAACAATGTTGTGCTGTTCGTTAATTTGCTGTATGTGACTAATCTCAGTGTATCAAACTCAAATTATTTTGTCAACCTCCTTTCTAATAACTCTTTTAATGTTACTGGACACCAGTCATTTACATCTACACCGACATTGTATGCGTTTTTGTGTGGATGCTGCATATCTTTTCTAGAGTGCATATGCCCATATAGATGTATGGAATGCTCGTCGTCCATCCCATTCCAATATAGAATAGGGAAGTGGCAGAGGATCAGCTTGTGCCCCTCGTCGTGTATCTCTTTATATGGCTGGATGGTCTCGAATAGTTCTGATGTCCATGCTCGCTTAGCGAAGTAATCGTGGTTGCCGGTGATGAGATGGACGTGGTTGCAGATGATGCCGTTTCTGAACTTCTCTACGGCGCTCCTTGTACTGCGCAGAGTAAAGTCTCCAAGAATATACAACTCATCATTCACGCCTACTCTCGTGTTGATTCGGAAGAGTAAACCTTCGTTCATTTCTTCTACATTCTTCCACGGCCTATGTTCGTGCTCAAGCATATTGCTGTGGTCGAAATGCAGGTCGCTTGTGTAAAACTTCATTTGCTCCTTTCTATAGATGTCAAGTGGAACTTTTTGCAGTGTGGGCACTTGTATATCTCCATCACTGCTCCACCTTTCTCTATCTTCTTCTTAGCTTGTCTCGCTTTGTTTGTCGTTGGGTACGCTATCTTATCAGAGCAATTCTCGGCACTCACCGGATTAGATAGCATCGCATGGTTTAAGAACCTTTTACTATGTGGATTATACTTTGAGTTACGTTTCAACTTTGACTTGTATTTCATATAGCATTACTCCGTCTCCTTGCAGTCAACCAAGTTTCTGTACCAAGAGAAGAACCCGTTACGCCAACCATACACCTTGCAGTCGTATGTTTTACCTTCCTCTAGCTTGCCATATAGGTCTGAAGAATTAAACTTGCCCTTGACTAAACTGTCGACGTTCTCAAAAGTTTCATCGTCAGACCAGATAAGATACCTTGAACCTTGTCCGTCTCGGTCAACGATACGTTCTTTGTCCTTTACGGTGATAGTTACGTTGCTCTCCTGTAAATATCCTCTTGCGAACACCCCTATTCCAATGGCCACCCCAGCGAAAGCGATCGCTGCCATAATCCCCCAAGTGCTAAAACCTTTTTTCATTTTATTCTCCTTTCACATCAGTATTATTTTGTACGACATTGTCGCTCATATTAAGCACGTCATCTATGCCGTCTTTGCATTGTTGTTCGTCGCTGCCGAACACCGTGCAGACTGCCTCGGCCGTCTTTCTAATCTGGTGGTTCGACACTATTATATGAAATATCGTAGCCAGAATCACTCCGATTGTAAATGACAGGACGATGTGCCACACCTTACCCCATAGTTTCTTAAGCTTCGGGTGTTCCTTCTTCTTTTTGAAGCTAGTCTTCGGGCCGGCTATCTTCCCATCTACCTCTACCTTGCTCAGATCGACTCCACCTAAACGATAGAGATACTCGTCGCACCAGTCGACCATCGTCTCATTCTTGCATCCACAGGCTTGGAATCCTGGGTGTTTGTCGTCTGCTATCATTACCTTTCCACAAGCTAAACATCTAACAATCATAAATCCTCCATCATTTCTCGCCACTCGGCCTCACCCATATATTCTAGGGAGTCAGCCTGCTCTTGCTCTATCGTTGCGTCATCTTGCCAACTCATCAGTCGGCCTCCTCTACATAAAGTAGTGCTAACTGCTCTCCTTGCTGGTCTCTAATGTCTAAGTAGCCAGTCTCTTTATTCCACTCTACATTTACATTTTTGAAAACTTCAGCGTGATAACTCATTTTTCCTCCATATTCATAGCCTTCCTGGCTAGTTCTACTATTAGTTTGTCTTCAATATCTTTGACTTTCTTCTCAACCAGTTCCTTCATATATTCTGCGGCGTATGCGTCAAGATGCTCTTTTATATAGTTCCATGTCTCTTCTCTCGCCTTCGCACGCTCTGTGTAGAGTTCTTCCAGCTCGTCTTTGCTTTCATCTATTACCTTTTCAGCTATAATACGAATGTCATATTCGTCAGGGATTTCATCTTCTATTTTCGATATCTTTCTTTCGAGCTTTTTAATTTCTTTAAAGTTATTGAACATTGTTTCTCCTTTCTGCTCTTTTTTGCTTAGTTACTTTTAGATAATATTCGTGCTGATACATCTGTAATCTCAGCCTCCTCTCTGCCTCGGTCTTCGTCTTCCTGGGTCTGCCAGGCCTTCTCTTTGGTCTTGGTTCTCCAGTCGGATTAGTTCGAAGCCTTTGTAACGTTCTCTTCCTTTCATCATACAATATTTTCTGCAATCTTAGTTGTTCTTCGCTCCAGAAGTTATATGTTTCTTTATCTCTTGCCGTCAACATATTCTTCCATGCACTCTTAATTCCAGATAATGCCTCTTTTACTTCGCTATTCATTTTGCCTCCTTTACTTCTAATCTATCGCCACAAAATGGACAATATTTTATATCACTAATCCCAGCATCTATTCCGCATATATGCTGTGAATATCCGAACTTGCCATTATCTTCCCCATATGCATATATATATCCCTCTTGTACCTCCTCTCCTCTATAAATTTTATAGCCGAACTCTAGCTCCTCTCTATCTAGCTTCAGTTTGCAATACTTACAACTCATTTTATCTCCTTTATTAGTTTTTTACTTATGCACCAGTTCGCCTCAGAGAACTCGCCTTTCTGCTTGAGGCACTTTAATATATCTTGTTCAATAGTATCTTCGGTCAATAAGTATCCGTACCATTGTGGATGTTTCTGTCCTAGCCTACGGATACGACCTCGTGCCTGGTTTGCCGTCGAGTATGAGTAGCACAACTCTACTGCTACCCAGTAATGCAAGAACTGTAGGTTTAGTGCTTCGCTACCACTCTGCCACTGGCATAACACCATATCGTTTGGACCGATGGTGTCAGCGTTTGGGATGTCGTGGTGCTTGCCATCTATTCTCCAGATCTTCGCATCTTTGGGCATCACCTTCCTCATTGTTTCTTCTAACATATCTCCTGTTTTAATGAAATTATAGAAGAACACGCACCCAGACTCAAGTCCTTCCACGAAGTCCTTCACCCACTCTTGTTTATCTTTGGTGAAACATTGTCGTCTTAGCTCGGCACATAATGCACCTGGCGTGTCTAAGAATGTGCCGTCCTCTGTGTATCTGGTCTTGAGTGTCTTATTGTACTTACTCGGCTTCTTAAAGGTGAATACTTTGTGCGTCTGCTCTGGCAATTCAGACATCACCTTGTCTGTATCTGGTGCGTAGCTTATGCTTGCCCACATCTTCTGCAGTTCGTCCTCATGTCTCCACCCAACTATCTCTGGGAACCCCTTGTACGTTTGTACGGTTGCATACATGCTCATGAACCCAGTTTTGTTTCGCACTAGGTTGCACGCTTGCATATATGGGTAGAACGATAGCCACGTATCACCAGGCGTGCCAGTAAAGCCAGCCCAATCTTCTGTTTGCTTG
>RHMF01001104.1_pt1 | contig 12208 bp, 12 predicted proteins | sample 5365151 | NCBI WGS metagenome assembly RHMF01 (sample SAMN10266501, study PRJNA497801) | feces metagenome | isolation source: feces | host: Bos taurus | place: China: Prairie of Fairy Mountain | collected 2017-08-14 | reverse complement strand
CGGAAATGATTCTTCAGAGTGGTATGGGCATGTGTGTTGGCTGCTGCAGCCAGTTCCTCTTCTCCGCTGATGCGGGCTGCCTTGACCAGCAGTTCCAGGTTCATCATGTTGTCGATGATGACGGGATATCTCCAGTCCTTTCTTACCCAGTCCCAGCTCAAGGTGACTCCGGTCGCAGGGTTGAGACGCCCTGCCAGCTTGCGTGCTGCTCCAAGATAGGTCGGAATGGTAGCGGCCGAATCACCTGTCAGGCGCATGGCGTTGCCATAACTGCAGTTTATCTGGAATCCGATGTCATGGTCCGTATGCCTTCCGATCAGCGTGTCAAGCTTCAATGTCGCCTTCCATGCCATGTCCCTGAAAGTCTCATCCGATGTATATTCATATATGTACCAGAGCGATCCGGGATAGAATCCGCTGCACCACCAGCCCACGTCCGATGTGCGGAGGTTGCCTTCCCTGTCTGTCGTGCGTGGGAATTCACCTTCGCCTAAGGCAGAATCCATAAGGGCGTACTGGGTCCTGGCAAGTTCGAATACCTTGTCTGCCGCTTCGGTCACTGGGTCTGCTGCAGAACATCCGGTAAGGAGCAGCACGAATGAGAGGGTGATGGTGAGGAACTGTTTCATGTTCAGGTGATTTCTTTATGCAAATTTAGTTAAAGTTAATTGAAAATGTTATATTTGCGAAAGACTAATAACCATTGTTATGAAACTGAGAACCACTCTTCTGACGTTGGCGCTGGCGACTCTGGCGGCAATGTCTCTTTCTGCGCAGGATAGTTCTGTTGCAGAACAGGTGCGCTATGAGGGCCATTGGCCTGAAGGCGATGGAATCCTATATTCCGGCAGAGACGGACTCATAATCGGAACCTTCAGGAAGGGAAAACCGGAGGGAAGGTGTGTGTGCTACAAACCTAACGGCGAAGTATATTGGGGCGATTTCAAGAAAGGAAAGGCTACCGGAAACGGCCGTATCTACAGGGATAACGGCATCGTGGTTGCCGGACAGTACAGGAATGGAAAATACCATGGTCTGGATACCCTTTACCGTTCGAACGGTACCGTGCTTGTGGGCAAGTTCAGGAATGGAAGGATGAAGTCGAAGGTGTCTGACTGGGCGTCGACTGCTGCTCCTATGAAACGTAAACCTGAATATCCTCGCATGGACCTCCGTCACAAGCAGGAGGACTTCCTGAAGGAGCTCGAGCTTCTCTGGGAGGAGAGAAACATCAGGCTCAGGCAGAGTGCGGGTTTCGTGAATCCGAAGTTCCAGGGCGGTGGAATCGATGATTTTGCCCTTTGGGTCAACTCTCGCGTCGAAATCCCTATTACAGAGCTTGCAAGGGACATCTCCAGGACGGTCCTTGTCGAGTTTACCGTGAATACCGACGGAACGCTTTCCGATATCCATGCTGTATTCGGTTCCAATACCGCGCTTAATGCGGCAGCTGTAAGTGCAGTCAGCAAGTCTCCTAAATGGGAGCCGGGCGAGCTCAAGGGCGAAAAGAGAAGCGTAAGGCTTACGGTTCCTGTAGTTTTCAGCAACGAATAGCCTCCTGTCAGGGTAGAATAATGATAAAAACTGCTATCTTTGCATGTTCGGGCCTTTCAGTGGTCCGGGCATTGCTAGGATAGCAGTTTGCTGTTATAACGAGTGGCTGCATTTACTGTCATCCCGAGCGAAGTCGAGGGATCTATATAAAGAATATGAGTAAAGAAATATTAGAAGGCATTGCAGACAAGGAATATGAGCACGGCTTTGTGACAGACGTCGAGCAGGAGTTCATTCCAAAGGGTCTCAATGAAGATATAATACGCCTTATTTCGGCAAAGAAAGAGGAACCGGAGTGGATGCTCGAGTTCCGTCTCGAGGCATTCCGCCGCTGGCAGAAGATGCCGATGCCGACATGGGCTCATCTTGACATTCCTGAAATCGATTTTCAGGATATAATCTATTATGCGGCTCCGAAGAAGGACGAAGACCGTCCGAAGGAGATCGATCCGGAGCTGGAGAAGACATTCGACAAGCTGGGTATTCCGCTTCATGAGAGGGCGGCTCTGGCCGGTGTTGCTGTCGATGCTGTCTTCGATTCGGTGTCGGTGAAGACTACATTCCGTGCTGCATTGGAGGAGAAGGGAATCATCTTCTGTGCATTCTCGGAGGCTGTCCGTGAGCATCCGGACCTTGTCCGCAAATATCTGGCTTCAGTAGTGCCTATGGGTGATAATTTCTATTCGGCATTGAATTCTGCCGTGTTCAGCGACGGTTCTTTCGTATACATTCCGAAGGGTGTGCGCTGCCCCATGGAGCTGTCAAGTTACTTCCGCATCAATGCGGCAGGTACTGGCCAGTTCGAGAGGACTCTGATCGTGGCGGACGAGGGTTCATATGTGAGCTATATGGAAGGATGTACGGCGCCTATGCGTGACGAGAACCAGCTTCATGCCGCTGTGGTGGAGATCATTGTGGAGAAGGATGCAGAGGTGAAGTATTCGACAGTCCAGAACTGGTATCCGGGCGATGCCCAGGGCAAGGGCGGTATCTTCAACTTCGTGACCAAGAGGGGCATATGCAAAGGTTCCGGAAGTCATCTTTCATGGACCCAGGTTGAGACAGGTTCTGCTATCACATGGAAGTATCCGTCTACCATCCTCAAGGGAGACAATTCGTCGTCGGAGTTCTATTCCGTTGCGGTTACAAACAATTTCCAGCAGGCTGATACAGGAACGAAGATGATACATATAGGCCGCAATACCCGAAGCAGGATCATAAGCAAGGGTATTTCGGCGGGCCGCAGCCAGAACAGCTACCGAGGTCTGGTGAAGATGCTGCCGGGAGCGGACAACGCCCGCAACTATTCACAGTGCGACAGCCTGCTGATAGGCGACAAGTGCGGAGCGCATACGTTCCCATATATCGAGAATGCAAACAAGACGGCGGTGGTGGAACATGAGGCGACTACGTCGAAGATCAGCGAGGATCAGCTTTTCTACTGCAATCAGAGGGGCATCGGTCCGGAGGAGGCTGTGGGACTTATTGTTAACGGATATGCACGCGAGGTGCTGGCGAAGCTGCCGATGGAGTTTGCCGTTGAGGCGCAGAAACTTCTGCAGGTTAGCCTGGAAGGATCAGTAGGTTGATATGGAATTTTGGAATATAGTACTTTTTGAGATGGGCGGGAAGCCGGTGCTGCTGATAGATCTGCTGTCAGCGGTGTTCGGCCTGACTACGGTGTTTCTGGCAGGCAGGAACAGCAAGAAGAATTTCTATGTGGGCTATATGTATACTGCCCTGCTCTTCTTCATGTTCTGGCAGAAGAACCTGTATGCGAACCTGATTCTCCAGCCTATCTCGCTGGGTATAAACATAATGGGCCAGTACCGCTGGAGCCATCCGAAGAAGAGCGAGGAGAGCTCGCAGAAGGAAGGGGAACTGAAGGTTTCGATGCTTTCATGGCCCCAGAGAGGCTTCATTGTTGCTTTGGTACTCGTCCTTGCATTGGTGTGGGGATGGCTCATGAGCATGATGGGAACGAAGTGGTTCGTGGGATATTTCCCTGCCAACCCGCTTCCATACCTGGACTGCTGTGTGACTGTGCTGATACTTACAGCCCAGACCCTCTCTGCACTGAAGAAATGGGACTGCTGGATAGCATGGCTGTTTGTGAATATAGCCAATCTGACTCTCTACCTGAAGGCCGGCCTGGTCTTCATGCCGATAGTCAGTTGCCTGTACCTTGTCAACGGCATATGGTCACTGTTCACATGGTATAGATTATACAAAAAAGAGGCTGGCGCTTAAATTGCTGATAATCAGCGATATCCTGAAAGCTCGTGCCGACAAAGGGGAGCACGAGGTTTTAATAAAGGATTGATATTCAGAGAGTTGGGCGCCAGGGAAATGAAAAATTAATGCATATGGCAAACGATATATTATTGAAGATTGAGGGCCTGAGGGCTTCGGTTGAGGACAAGGAGATCCTCAAGGGTGTTGATCTTGTCATCCGCAAGGGTGAGATTCATGCGGTGATGGGCCCGAACGGCGCAGGAAAGAGTACGCTTTCAGCAGTGCTTGCAGGCAAGCCGCAGTTCACCGTGACTGCCGGAACCATAGAGTTCCTCGGTCAGGATCTTCTGGCCATGTCTCCGGAGGAGCGCGCGTGGGCAGGCATCTTCCTGTCTTTCCAGTATCCTGTGGAGATCCCGGGAGTGACGATTACCAACTTCATGAAGACCGCGGTGAATGCGCATCGCGCAGGCAAGGGTCTCGAGCCTCTCAAGGCGGGAGATTTCCTGAAGCTGATGCGTGAGAAGATGGCGTTCGTGCAGATGAAGCCGGAGTTTGCCAAGCGTGAGGTGAATGTGGGATTCTCGGGCGGCGAGAAGAAGCGTAACGAGATTTTCCAGATGGCCATGCTTGATCCGACATTGGCTATCCTTGACGAGACCGACAGCGGACTCGATGTGGATGCTCTCCGCATCGTTGCAAACGGCGTGAACGCGCTTCATACTCCGGAGAAGGCGGCAATTGTGATCACTCACTACCAGAGACTTCTGGACTATATCGTTCCGGATGTGGTGCATGTGCTGAAGGATGGCAAGATCGTGAAGACTGCCGGCAAGGAGCTGGTGGCGGAGATCGAGGAGAAGGGATACGATAATCTGTAGGGTATGGAAGATATGATAGTAGCTAGGTGCAGTAAAGTGCATAGAATATATGTCCTAGGAGGTCGTGGTACTTGTTGTTCCGACGACCCCCGCCTGCCTGATGGCAGGCACCCCCTAGCCGGTCAACACCCCAAAAATCAACAGATTTTCGGGGGCCCCGAGGGTGGCATGTCGTCTCCACAATCAAGTACCACGACTATACCGCAGAATATAGTGGTGGAGAGGGGCGCGAGGGTGGATATTGTGGTGCTGGTGTTCCCGGGAGTGTCGGCAGATATCAAGCTGGATGTGCGTCTGACCGGTGAGGGTGCTGAGGCGAATGTCTATGGCGCTTATGTATGTGGTGGGGATGAGAAGGTGAAGATTGCTGTGGATATGTACCATGATGTGCCTCATTGCAATTCAAGACAGCTTTTCAAGGGCATTGCAGGCGGCGAGTCGAAGGTGGATTTCTATGGCAAGATCATCGTGGCGCAGGATGCGCAGAGGACCGAGGCATATCAGGAAAACCACAATATCCTGCTTACGGACGGCGCCAAGGTGGACACGAAGCCGCAGCTTGAGATCTATGCAGATGACGTGAAGTGCTCGCATGGTGCGACAATCGGCCGTCTCAATGAGGAGGAGCAGTTCTATATGCGCTCGCGCGGAATCAGCCTCGAGGATGCGAAGGTCCTCCAGATGATTTCATTCATAGCGCCGGTGCTGGAGCATGTTGAGGATGAGGTTCAGCGTGAGGAACTTACATCCATGATTGAATCAGATATCAGAAACATAATCCGTAACGTCTGATCATCTATGATAACTAATCCTAACGTCAAGATAAACCTGGGACTGAATGTCCTGCGCAAGAGGGAGGACGGATTCCACGACCTCGAGACCCTCTTTGTTCCATATTTCGGCATAAGTGATACGCTGGAAATCATCGTTGGAGACGATTACAGCCGCACTTCTGCCGCGCTTTTCAGCAGGTATGGGTCATCGGTTCCTGCAAGGCAGGGAAGTGTGAAGCCGGAGGGTGTTTTCGGTGTCGAGACCGAGGATTCTGTTGCATCGAAGCTTGTCCAGGGCATTTCCGAGGACGGCAAACTGATGATCACCATTGCGCGTGAGGAGGGTGTGGATTGGGACCCTCTCAAAGATCTTACGGCAAAGGCATATTATATTCTCGCTGAAGATTTCACTTTGCCTCCGGTGAAGATTTTCCTGGAGAAGTCATCTCCTGTCGGCGCTGGTCTTGGCGGCGGTTCTGCAGATGCCGCTTTTGCGCTGAAGATGCTCAATGAACTTTGCAGTCTCGGACTGACGGAGCAGCAGCTCGCAGACTATGCTTCACGTCTTGGAAGCGACTGCGCGTTCTTCGTATATAACCGCCCTATGATTGGCGAGGGAAGGGGTGAAATCCTGTCGGAAATACCATGGCCTCTGCCGTTCTCTTGTCATCCTGAGCAAAGCGAGGGATCTTTTGACCTTCAGGTCATAACCCCTGCAGGCATTGCGGTCTCGACAAAAGATGCCTACAGCGGTATCAGACCGCATCTTCCGGAGGTTCCGTTGAGGGAAGCTCTGGCAAGGCCGGTCGAGCAGTGGGACGGAGTCCTGGTGAACGATTTCGAGGAGACCGTATTCGCGAAATATCCGGAACTTGCCGCCATCAAGCGCTCTCTTTATGACAGCGGAGCGGTCTATGCAAGCATGTCCGGTTCCGGCTCTGCTCTCTTTGCCATCTATAGCAAGGAACTATAGAGCGGCAGCAAACTTCTGTATACTTTTCAACTTCTCCATAAAACCGGGCTTGTTTTCAGTCTTTATCCTGTCGTATCTTGTCTGCATCCTGAGCAAGAGGTCGGCCGGTATACCTGTAGCAGCTTCAGTCAGCAGAGCAAACTCGGTGTTTACCGGCCGTTTCCCTTTCAGAATCTGGTTGACCAAAGAAGCGGACACACCAATCCGTTCCGCAAAGTCTTTCTGGCGAATATGCAGATATTCGATTTCGTCCTTAATGATCTCGCCTGGATGTGTGACATAGTTCGGTGTCAGATTATTTAAGATCATTTGTGGGTCAACGCCTTCTATTTCTACCATAATTTAATTATTTGTAGTGGTTGGACAATTCTATAATGTTGCATATGGAAATATAATCCTCATCGGTTCTACGTATCTCTTCAAATTCAATCCGATATTTTTGAGATACCCTGACGGATGATAATCCCTTCTTGTCCCCTGTCAGTTTTTCATATCTCAAAGATGCAATACAGAACAGGTCTTCTACTTTTTTTGCGGCGGCAAGACGGTCAATGGTTCTACGATATCTTTTGATGATGTCAGGTTGAAATCTATATCGTTTGTCCGATGTTTTTCCAGTCAATTGCAATTCTTTCAAATACTCTTTGGCAAAGATGATTTCCATAGCCGATACAAAATTAATCAAATGTTATAAATTTGCAAATATGTAAATTAATCTTTTTGAGTGTGTAAGTATAAAAGTATGTCAGTTAATCATTTCTCCAAAACTTATGTGGCGAAATGCCTTTAAAAATTTCCTTTTTTGTAAATCATGTAATCTTTTTTAAAGGTTTTCAGCAAATCTGAAAGAAGCCGGAAATCTTCAGAAAAGTTCAATACTTTTCAGAAAAAGAAAAATGTGACGAAAAGCCGCTATGTGGGACGGGCAATCAGGGCTTTTCCTCTGCTTTTGGCTTTCTTTGCTGAAAAAACATGAGAGCTTTATTCATTTCACTTATGGTTCTGGCTGCGGTTTCATGCGGGCTGGAGGAGATAGGGACGCCGGGGAGAAACGACGGTGGAGGAATATGGACCGGTCCTGGCATGAATGCCGGAGAGGATGATCCGGACAAGACGGTATGGTATGTGACCTTGATGGATTATCCTGATGGATATGACTGGAGAGCGGACATTGAGAAAGGGACCGTCAAATGCTCGTTAGTGGTTCTGGCGAACGGAATTCCTATGATGAAGATTCCCGTAGGGGATCAGTATGAAACGGCTTCCGATCCCGATATGCACAGGATTCTTGATGGCCATGTATATACTGATTTTTCAACTGAAAGTGAGACGGTCATAAAGAAGGATGGCAGGGAGATATTCAGATATCCCTCGCGTGAGTCTATATGCGGAATTGTGGTAGACAGCGCCGGAGTCCATACATTGGGACAGAGTCGTGACAGCAGCGGATTTTCTTATAGAATCAATGGCGAGGTGGTCCTGAAACGTGCTGGAGGCAGGACTTTCGGACGTCTTCAGAGGGATGGGGGCGATGTCTGCTTTGCCTTTTCGGAACCTGTCGGATCAGCCACCGATACTATCGAGAGGTATTATCATGTGAGAAACGGGATTGTCGCTCAAGCGGCCGTGCGTGAAGATGTGAAGCGTGTATGGGATATTGTGTCCTGCAAGGGAGAGGTGTGCTACATTGCGGATGTGGTCGGTATAGGTGCGCCGGTGCTTTTTGCCGCCGGAGGAATGGAGTCGCTGTATATGCCGGCACCCTCCAGAATGGCGGCATGCAGATTATCCATGCCTGACGGAAAGCCCGTCATTGAAGGCATATATGCATTGCGTGGAAGAGCTTTGACCGGTGGGCTGTGGATGACACCAAGGGAATGCCATTCGTTCCCGATGGGGCTGACCTTGTCCTCCATGTGTCTTTCAGGAGGGAGCATTGCCTGCGTGCTGAACCCGTCTTCGCCGTATGTACCGGGAAAGGTGTACCGTGACGGAGAATATCATTCCATGCCCTTGGGTTATTCATCCATGGGTGCGAATACCGTGATGATGGCAGACGGAATCCTTCAGGCCGGACTGTCGTCCAGAAAATGTGAAAAACCCGTCATCTGGAGGGATGGCGTTCTGGATACACTGGACTATAACGGATACATTTCCTCCGTCACTTCCAACAAGTCAGATGATGTCATGCTTCCCAGGTCAGCGTCCTGGACTGGTCTGGATTGATGGTAATGCTGACTTTGAGAGTCTCTTCAGGAAGGAGCTCCTCGATGTTTTCGGGCCACTCCATGATGCAGAGACAGCCGCTGTCGAGGTAATCATAGAGACCGATTTCGATCGCCTCGGACAGTCTGTTGATCCTGTAGAAATCGAAATGGTACATAGGTTCGCCGTCGCCGCGCATATATTCGTTGACGATGGCGAATGTCGGCGAGCCTACTGGATCGGTCACTCCCAGCACCTTGCAGATTGCTGTGGTGAAGGTTGTCTTTCCGGAACCCATCGGGGCAAAGAATGCCACCAGTGTGTTGTCTCCGATCTTTTCGAGGAATTCCGCCGCTGCTCTTTCGAGGTCCTCGACCCCGTTTATGATTACTTCATGTTTCATGCTGCAAAGATAATCAAAAGATCTAGAAACGAATCTATTCGAAGATGTTCTGCTTGTCGAGGAAGCGGTAGCTGGATGCCTCGATCAGATGTTCGGGACGGATGTCCTGTGCCCCCTCTAGGTCAGCGATCGTCCTTGCGAGACGGATGATCCTGGAACATGCCCTTGCCGACAGTCCCATCTTTTCTATGATCCTTTCCAGCAGAGCCTTGCACTGCCCGTCCAGTATGCAATGCTTCTCTATCATCCTGCTGTTCATCGCTGCATTGCAGAAGATCCCGTCTTCTCTGAACCGTTCCTTCTGTATCTCCCTGGCCTTCAGGACCCTTTCCGCGATGACCGAGCTGGATTCAGCCTTCCTGCGCTCCACCAGCATCTTTGGATCCACCGGCTTCATCCAGAGCTGAATGTCTATACGGTCCATGATCGGGCCGGAAAGTTTGGACAGATATGCTATCCTTTTCCCGGGTGTGCATGTGCATCGGTCTCCTTCCCCGTAATATCCGCATGGACATGGATTCGTTGCGGCCACAAGCATGAAATCGGCAGGATATTCCACCTTTGACTTCAGTCGGGATATCGTTACCTTTCTGTCTTCCATAGGCGCCCTCAACAGCTCGAGGATCTTCTTCGGCGCCTCGCAGAACTCGTCGATCATGAGTATACCGTTATGTGCGAGTGAGATTTCCCCGGGCATGATGTTGTCGGTGCCTCCGCCTATCAGAGCCGCAGCGGATGCGCTGTAATGTGGTGACCTGAAAGGTCTTCTGCGTATCAGTCCGCCGTCTGGGTTGCCTTTTCCTGCGACGGAATATATCTTGCTGGTCTGCAGGGCCTCTTCCAGGGTCATCGGCGGCAATATCCCGGCCATAGCCTTTGCGAGCGAGCTCTTTCCGGAGCCGGGAGGCCCGATGAGTATTATGTTGTGCCCTCCGGCGGCCCCGATCTCGACGCCACGCTTTGCGCTTTCCTGCCCTATGATCTCTGCGAAATCCATCACCCCGTAGGAAAGTTCTGCGTTGACCTTTCCGGGGCTCTCCGGCAGACTGTTGATGATGTTCCTGACCAGCAGATCGTCGCACAGCTCCTCTCCGGACAATATCCTCAACACATCGTCAAGGTCCGATACACCGTAGACGTCGCATCCGTCGTATTCCGCGGCCTCCAATGCGGATACAAGCGGCAGGATGCACCCTTTCAACCCTGTCCTTCCGGCAAGTTCGACAGTCGGAAGCGCGCCCGGGACCTCTCTTACCGTCCCGTCCAGTCCGAGCTCTCCCATGACCATGAACTGTCCCAGAAGAGGCAGGTCTCTCTGTCCGGAGGCGGCTATGATTCCCAATGCTATAGGGACATCGTACCCTGTGCCTTTCTTGTGCATGTCGGCAGGGGCTAGGTTGATGACTATCTTTCTTCCCGGTATCCGGAATCCCATCGACTGCAGGGATGTGATCGTGCGTAAGAGGCTCTCCTTTACGGCGGCGTCAGCAAGTCCGACAAGATGGATTCCTATACCAGAGGCCACGTCCACTTCAACCGTGACGGGCACGGCATCGATTCCGATGCATTTCGCGCAATGAATGTTTATAAGCATATGTGTCTTTTTCCCTCAAATGTCCCTATCAAAAACGACAAAATGTTTAAGAAAAAGAAAAATGTGACGAAAATCGGATGCTTAAATAAATTTTAAGGACATAAAGATTTTTTTAATGTATTTTTGCAATGAAATTCTTGAAGAAAACGAGGGAGAATGGTAAAAAAGTTTCTGGAGTCTACAGGACGTTATTTCCTTTTTCTGAAGGCCGTGTTCAGAAGGCCGGAAAAATGGAAGATCTTCTGGAGACAGTTCATAAACGAGTCGGACAAACTTATCATTTCGTCAGTGCTTCTGGTGGGAGTGATATCGCTCTTCATCGGAGGCGTACTTGTCATTCAGACAGCTTCCAATCTTGAAAATCCAATCATTGACAAGATGTATATCGGCTATATGGTCAGGGAGAGCCTCATCCTGGAGTTCTGCTCGACCATGGTGGCCCTTATCCTGGCAGGAAAGATGGGCTCGAACATATCTTCGGAGATAGGTAGCATGCGCATCACGGAGCAGATTGATGCCATGGAGATGATGGGAGTCAATTCGGCAGGCTTCCTGGTACTTCCGAAGATTGCGGCCGCAACCATCCTCAGCCCCTTCCTGATGTTGCTGAGCCTCGCTCTCGGCCTTGTGGGAGGCTATGTCGTCGTGGAGGCTACTCAGATAATCCCTACCGCATCATACATCACGGGCATAAAGGCGTTCTACAACGGCTTCTATATATTCTACAGCTGCTTCAAGATGTCGCTTTTCTGCTTCATGATATCATCCATAGCTGCCTTCAACGGATATTATGCCAAGGGAGGCTCGCTGGGAGTCGGCCGCTCCAGCACAAAGGCGATCGTGGTCACCAGCATCCTTATCCTCATGGCGGATCTCATCGTCACCCAGTTAATGTTGTATTAGAATGATCAAGGTAGAGAATCTGAACAAGAGCTTTGACGGAGTGCCTGTGCTGAAGAATATCTCCGTGACATACGAACCAGGCAAATGCAACATGATCATCGGTGCCAGCGGCTCGGGCAAGACCGTGCTCCTGAAGAATCTGATCGGCCTTCTGGAACCCGACAGCGGGGATATCTGCTATGGAGACAGGAAGCTGTCGGAGATGAAGGAAAAGGAGAAGAAGCAGCTTCGCCAGAGCATCGGAATCCTGTTCCAGGGCAGCGCTCTCTTTGACTTTGCGACTGTGATCGAAAATGTGATGTTCCCGATGGAATTCTTCACTGACTGGTCGAAGGCGCAGATGAAGGAAAGAGCGCAGTATTGCCTCGAAAAGGTAAATGTCATCGGTTCCGACGGCAAATATCCCAACGAGCTCAGCGGGGGTATGCAGAAGCGTGTCGGCATTGCAAGGGCCATTGCGCTGAATCCTTCATATCTGTTCTGCGACGAGCCGAATTCAGGCCTTGATCCATATACATCCATACTCATTGACCGCCTGATCAGCGACCTGACCAAGGAGTTCAATATGACAACCGTGGTCAACACACATGACATGAACTCTATCCTTGAAATAGGTGACAGGATAGGATTCATCCATGAAGGTGAGATGCTCTGGCAAGGGGATAACAAAACAATCCTTCAGCCTGA